>OLPT01000131.1_pt1 | contig 63219 bp, 55 predicted proteins | sample 1673051 | NCBI WGS metagenome assembly OLPT01 (sample SAMEA3136750, study PRJEB25190) | human gut metagenome | biome: human gut; feature: human-associated habitat; material: faeces | place: Austria | collected 2013
TTTCATAATTACCGGGATACTTTTTGTTAATGGAGTCTTCCATGGCAAACAACCGATTGCAGTACTGGACTCCCTGTACTGCAGGCTGGCTGTAGTCATACTGCTTCCCTTTTGGAACAGCGTCGATAAAGTATCGGCGGATATGTGCCCAACAGGAGCAGCGCCTGATCCCAGGCAGACTGTTATAACCCTGATAGCCGTCCGTTTCCAGATATCCGCTGCAGCCTTCCAGAAACTCCTTTACATGGCTGCCGCTCCTGGTCGGGGAATAGCCATACAGGATGATCTCCGCAAGTCCGTCCTCACCGCTTCGGAACAGCCACATGAATGACTGGGTCTGTGCCCTGCGTCCTTCCTCTTTCAATACCTGGACCCGCGTCTCATCTGCCATCGCAAAATTACGTTTCAGCAGCTCCCGATGAAAGTAATCGTACATTGGCTGAAAATAGTTCTTTGAACAGTAGATGATCCAGTTTGCAAGGGTCGTCCGACTGATCTGCACCCCATACTGCTTCCAGTCCTTTTCCTGCCGGTAAAGTGGAAGCCCGTTGGCATACTTCTGGTACATAGTCCATGCAGCTGCAGATGCTGATGCAGGTCCTTTTCCAAGCAGAGCTGGCGGAACCTGAGACTTTACGATCACAGGCTTTTCTGTATCGCCGAGTCCTTCCCTGCAGGAGGGACATCCATAGCTCTGGCTGTAGTATTCGATCACTTTACAGGTGGCAGGAATGAATTCCAGTTCCCGGCGGACATATTCCTCGCCGATCAGGACCATCTGCGTACCACATACCGGACAGATCTGATCCTCTTCCGGAAGTGGGACCACTACTTTTTCAACTTTCAGGCCTTTGAAGAGTTCCTCATGTGCTGCCTTCTTTTTACGGGTATGCTCCCGGATTACCGTTTCGCCTTCCAACAGGGATGGATCCTGTTCCACTTCTGCTTCATCGAAGAGATTCTGCTGTCCCGGAATATCATCAGATCTTCTCTCGCTGGAGGGACCAAAGAGTTTTTTTGTCAGATAATCTACCTGTTCCTGAAGAGCTTTCTCATGACTGGTTTTTTCGTCAATAATAAGACGGAGAGCTTTGATCAGTTCCGTCTGCTCCGCTATCATTGTTTTCCGTTGTGATACGGTATCTTTCAGCTCTCGAAGCTGGATATCTTTTGCACTGGAAGCCATCGTTTCTCTCCTCGGATTTGATTCCTTTATTATACCAGAAAGGGGGCTTTTACTAAAGGAAAACAACGCCTGAAAAATGCCGGATTTACAAGGGATTTCCGGATTTTTCTATGCAGGATTTCTGCCAGGATCCACGAGCTTTTTATTCTGCTTTGAGGGCTTTTGGCTGGTCAATATCAATCCCGGACATCAGCCAGTCAAACTCCCGCCAGGAAAGATTCCGGACCTCTGACTGCTTTCTGGGCCATTGATAACCGCCGCGGACAGACAATCGCTTATAGATCAGAACGAAGCCATCCAGTTCGCGGAACAAGGCTTTCATCCTGTCCCGTCTTCTTCCACAGAAAAGGAAGAGAGTACTGGACGACGGATCCATCTTAAGCTGGTCTTCGATAACGGTGCAGAGTCCGTCAATAGATTTCCTCATATCCGTGTAGCCACAGACAATGTAGATTTTCTCAAGTCCGGAAACATCACCTAACATGAAAACTCCTGAAGCATGCGAAAAGTCCTGGTGAGCAGAACAGGATCCGCATCATTACTGATGCGGACTGTGATATCCTTCATAGAAACTTCAATCGTATGTGAATTGTCAAGGTTCGAATTCAGCATCTGCGATGCGGTATGCTGTTCCGGAATGTGATCCGGAACAATGTCAATGGGAACCACGTCCTGTTTCGGGCGTGGAACCTCAAGATGACCATAATTCGCCGCTGGGATCTAATCCGCTGCTGTTTTCCGACAACGGCTGACCCAGTTGTAAAAGGTGCTTACTGCAATGTCGTTTTCACGACACCAGTCAGCATCTGTCATGCCGCTCTGACGGCATTCGTTGATAAGTCTGATCTGTTCCACCATCGGAACGTGGGTCTTGCGAGTACCTGCCATAACCTATCCTCCATAATTGTAGTGAAATAATCTAAGTATCTATCAGCTGCAATTATAGGGGAAATCTAAGGATTTGAAAATCCGCAGGAATACTTGGCGCTTACAGTCAATCCGCAGAATATATCCGGCATGAATATAAGAAATGACACCACCTCAACCCTTGATTTATCGTCATGGCCGAAGCGGTGTCAATACTTACAAGTTTTGAATATACATCATATTTCTTTTAAAACTTCAACTATTTTCTTTTTATATTCCATGTTATTAGATATTGCACTCCGTATCAAACTTTTTTCAGTAGTTTCATCGAATTTTATATATTCTTCAAAATAAAAAATTATAAGCAATGTATTTACAATACTCGATAACACTTCTACTTGTTTTGTTAAAAAATTCACATCCTTTTTTATAAATTTAAATTCATCCAAGTATTCTGTCTTTTGGAAAAAATTACTGTTTGTTCCATGAACAAAATTAGATAACTCTTTATATTGTCTAGTCCAATCTTCAATAACCTTAGATGCTATTTCCTGCACTTCAGCGTCATCAACATTATACTTCATTGAATATGGATAATTTTTTATATAATCCTTCAATTCATTAAAACCACTAACAGTCCTTGAATTATCATCCATCTCTTTTTTAAATAATTCTACAGGATGTTCGCTATAAAAAATAAACGTCAATATTAGTTCTTGAGTTCTTCTTAACATTATTAATGCTGGAATTTTCATATCAATATTTCCCAATAAGATAATATGAACTGCATTTGATAACATTTCTTGAAAATACATTTCCGTCTTTGGCACCTGATGAAAAAAAGGCATCAAATGCTTTTTCCAAACTTTAATTGTCATCATAAATGTTAATGCTTTTTGAGTAAAATTAACTAATTGCTCTTTAGATTTTATTATAATGCCATACTTGTCATTTATAAATTGCGTTACTGCATTAAATTCTTCTTCTAATTCATACCCAAATGTTACCATTATTCAACACCCTTATAACTATCAAAGAACTCAAACCAAGCCTCCATAAAACCTTTTTCATCTGTCATTTGTTTATCATTTAGACCAGAACCAGTTGATGCACTATTAAACTTATTCCATGCTTTTAAAAAGTTATTAAACTGTTCTGGACTCTGCGTATAAACCTCATTAAGTACAATTCCTGCTGCTTCTGCTCGTGAGCGTCTATACCAATAATTTTTTATTTCAATATTCAAACATTTTTCAGCAAACTTTAGTATTTCCTTTGCAGAAGGAAATTTATTTTTATCTAATAAAATCATCGGTAAAATGCCCAACAACTCATCTGTACTACTATCGAGAATAGTTACTTCTTTCTTTTCTCCGATAACATCTAAAACTTCTTTTCTAATACTATTAGCTTTATTTATATCCATATCAATACTGCCTATCATATCCATTAAATCCAGTAGAGAATATAGAGCATCCTTTGTCTCTTTTTTCATAATTATAACCTTCCTTTCTGAACCAATTCCTTTGTTATATTCTTAATTTGATTCACTATGATTAAATCACTCATATCCAAAATATATTTTTCAGATGAAAATTCAGGGTCTAATCCCTTTACTATATCTTCACACTGTTTCAACTCATTTTGAAAAAGTTTCAATTTCCATTTTTTCTGTATAATAGGCTTATTCTTTTTATATAATAATCTTGAAGGTATTACCATATTTAATACTATTCCTACAAATTTTATTTCATGTTCAAACTGCCCTTGAATAGTTTCTTTCACATAATTTTCCAACATTGGTAAACCAAAAACAGATAATGGTTCTGCTTTCATTGGAACTAAATACATATCAGATGCAAGCAGAGAAACTTTTGTATATTCAGATATTGTTGGAGGACAATCAATAATTACAATGTCATATTTTTCTGATAACTCGTTCTGTATATACTGACGTAATTTATATGGACCAGCAGCTAAATTTAATGTCATTATATGTAAACTTGATGGAATTATGTCAAATGTATTATCAACATTAAAAATCCACTTTTCTTCTTTTCTTTGTTCGTAACCTTTTAAAACAGAATTAGCTTGGTAATCTGGTGACAAACAACCATATACTGACTTATTTCTGTCATCCAATATCTCATTCATTTGAGGTTCAGTAAGTGTATATTGCGTTGCATTCATTTGTGGGTCCATATCAATAAGAATAACCTTCTTTCCTTCAACCTTAGATAATGTATATGCAACATTAACAGCAAGTGTTGTTTTTCCAACTCCACCCTTCATATTTATAAATGTTATCACTTTTGCCATTTTTAATCCTCTCTTTTCTCTAATGTATCAAAACTTTACTTAGTTCTATCCTATCAATCCAAAATACCTCAACGCATCCTTAATATACTCCACCTTCTCCTGCGGACACTTCTTCACCTCTGGATTCTCTTTCTTGGACTTATTATAGTTCTCGCCCATATCCAGTCCACACATCCGCTTCACCTGTGCAATATGAGAAGTATGCACATTCACATCATACTTGTCCTTCACATAATCTTTAATCTTCTGATAGGTAGCCTTTTCTTCTGGTGTGTAATTGCTCTCTTCATCAGGCTCCATTGTCACCTCAATTTTCGGTGTATCTTTTTTGAGGGATAATTTGACAACCGTCTCCACATGCTCCGACCACGCGAACATATCATACCCCCATGCCTCTTCTGCCTTATATCCATGTTTCGTCAGATACCGCAGGTCTCTCGCCAATGTCTCCGGATTGCAGGAGACGTAGACCACTTTTTTCGGTGAAAGGGTTACGACAGAGGACAGAAAGGCTTCATCACTGCCGGCTCTTGGCGGGTCCATGAAGACGACGTCGGCTTTTTCGCCTTTTTCGGCCATGGAGACCATGAAGGCGCCGGCGTCGTTCTGGTAGAAGGAGACGTTTTTGATTCGATTTCGTTTGGCGTTTATTACGGCATCGCGGACGGCGTCCGGGTTCAGTTCGACGCTGATGACTTCTCTGGCATCGCGGGATGCGATGAGGCCGATGGTTCCGATTCCGCAGTAGGCGTCCATGACGCGTTCGTTTCCGGTGAGACCGGCCAGGGAGATGGCTTTTTCGTACAGGTTTTTCGTCTGAACCGGGTTGACCTGGTAGAAGGACTGCGGGGAGATGCGGAAGGTGCAGCCGCAGAGTTCATCCTCGATGTAACCGCGTCCGAAGAGGACAATGTCGCGTTTTCCGAGTACCATGCTGTCGGTGCGGTCGTTGACGTTCAGTACGATCGTGGTGATCTCCGGGTGGAGTTTGCGCAGGGCCTTTACGAAGTTGTTTTTTGACGGGAAGACTGGTGATACGCAGACGAGGACGACCATGATCTCGCCGGAAGCAAAGCCGGTGCGCACCATGACATGGCGCAGGAGGCCGTAGCCGCTGTCCTCGTTGTAGATCATGATTTTGAAGCTCTTCAGCAGACTGCGGATATCGCGGATGATGGCATCGGCACGCTGATCCTCGAGCAGGCACTCATCGACCGGGACCACTTTGTGTGTGCCCTTTTCATAAATACCGGATATGATCGTTCCGTCTTTTTTGCGTGCAAAGGCGGAATTGACTTTATTCCGGTAATGATAAGGATTTTCCATGCCAACCATGCCTTTGACCGGGACGATGCCCTTCAGAGTCTTCTTCAGGAACTGCTCTTTTTTCGCGAGCTGCTCTTCGTAGGAGAGGTTCAGATATGTGCATCCGCCGCATTTTTTCTGATAAGGACATTTCGATGATGATGAACTCTTTTTCTGCTTTCCTTTTTCCGGTGCCACGCTCTTTGTTTTCTCTGTACGAACGGCTTTCTTTTTATTTTCCCTGTCGAAATACGTCTTTTTTCTTCCGTCAGCTCTTTTATTCTTCTCTCTCGTGTTTTCCACTTTCTCTTACCTTCTTCCTCTATTTCGCAAACCCGCGCAGCAGCGCGATCTCTTTTGCATATCCGTCCAGCTCATTCGGTGTTTCCAGATAGAACGGCAGTCCCGCCAGCGCCGGATGTGTCACGATCCGCTCAAATGCCGCAAGCCCCAGCGATCCCTCGCCGATCTTCTCATGGCGGTCCTTATGGCTCTCAAACGGATTCTTGCTGTCGTTCAGATGAATCGCTTTCAGCTTCGAAAGTCCTACCACGCGGTCGAACCCCTCAAGCACATCATCGAGGTGATCCACAATATCGTATCCCGCATCGTACACATGGCACGTATCCAGGCAGACACCCATATGGTCTTTTAATTCCACGCGCTCCAGAATCGCCGCCAGCTCCTCAAACGAGCGGCCGACTTCGGTTCCTTTTCCTGCCATCGTCTCGAGCAGCACCGTGGTCGTCTGCTCCGGTTTTAAAATTTCATTCAGCATCTCCGAAATCAGACGGATTCCCTCTTCCGCCCCCTGTCCGGTATGGCTGCCCGGGTGGAAATTGTAGCAGTTTCCCGGCGTATACTCCATCCGTTTCAGATCATCCGCCATCGTCATCCATGCAAACTCTCTCGTGTGCGCATCCTTCGAGCACGGATTCAGCGTGTACGGCGCATGTGCCAAAATGCGCTCGATTCCATGCTCCTTACTGTAAGAAAGAAACGCTGCGACATCCGCCTCGTCGATGGCTTTCGCCTTGCTTCCTCTCGGGTTTCTTGTAAAAAACTGAAAGGTATTCGCCCCGATGGACACCGCCTCTTTTCCCATGGCAAGATATCCTTTGGACGATGATAAATGACATCCTATTGTCAGCATAACTTCTATTCTCCTTTATTTCCAAACCACAACTCACCGATTCTCTGCGAGCCGCATTACTTAAAGCACAATTTTCCGATACGGAATTCCCATCTCCGAGAGTGCTTCCTCCTCCCGCTTCTGACACGTAAAGAGCAGCACCTGCGTCCGGTTTTCCGCCAGCCATTTCAAAGTTTCTTTCAGCCGGTTTTCATCGTAAAACGCAAACGATTCATCGAGAATCACCGGCAGCTCCTCCTCGCCGCAGAGCACATCCATCGCCGCCATGCGGAGCGCAAAGTACGCCTGCTCGATCGTGCCGCGGCTGACCTGTTCAAGCGGCACATATTCGTCTGCGGTGTGAAGGCCGATCCGCAGATTCTCATCCATATTCACCTGCAGATAGCGGCCATTCGTCAGCGATGACAGCGTTTTTGACATCTGCTGTTTTAAGCGGTCGCCGATCCGGCTCTGCATCTGTACAGAGAGACTCTGGATCGTCTCCCCCGCCAGGGAAAGCGCATCGAGTTCTTCCTGCAGATGATCTTTTTCCGTCATGGAAATGCAGAGCTCTTCGTATTCACTCTGCAAGTTCGACAGCACCGTCTGTTTCTGCCCCAGCTCCTGCTTCAGGCGGTCCACATTCCACTGCTGGCGGCGGATCGCCTGCTCCTCCGGCTCCGTCACGACCTGCTCGACCTCCGTTTTCCGGTGACGGAACAGACTGTACGCCAGATACAAAAGCGCCGCAATCGCAAGCCCGAGTCCCGTTCTCGTCAGCAGCGAATCAATATGGAAGAACTGCAGAATGCATAAGAACAAGAGAAATCCAGCCAGCGCCACGCACGCGGCACCCCATTTGCGGCTCTTCCGAGATTCTTTTTTCATCTTCCGCACCCGTTCGATCGGCACATCCTTCTGATAAATATCCCGCTTCATCTGCTCTTTCGCCTGCTGCAGATTCTCCTCGCTCTGACGGCACTCCTCCGTAAAAACGGAAATTTTCGTCTCAAGTTCTTCCTTCCGTTTTTCCAGTCCCGCCAGCGTCTTTTTCTGTTCCTGCTCCAGGCGCTTTCTCTTCTGCTTCAGCAGATCCAGCGCCGCCGCTACATCGAGCTCTCCATCGCTGCTCCCCTGGTAATTTGCCATATAGTTCCGCAGCTCATCCGCAAGCCCTTCCTCGGTTCTGCCTTTTAACTGCCCGATCGAAGCCGTATTATCATACACAATCTCACTGACACCGCCGAGCAGCATGGAAAGATCGCCGTCCTCCACGGAGAGCACCTCGCCGTCCGTCAGGCACACCAGCTTTGCATTGGCGTTCTGCCGCCCGAAATTCCGTGTCAGGCGGAACCGTTTGCCGCCGCTTTCAAGCACCATCTCTCCCGCATAGTATGCCGGATTTTCCCATGGCTCATAACGACTGTAGACATCATTTTTTGCCGCCCGCCCCCGGCCGCGTGTCATGCCGAACAGCATGCTGCGGATGAAGGTATGGACGGTCGATTTTCCGCTCTCATTTTCCCCGCTGATGAGCTGAATCCCATCGGAAAATTCCAGTGTGCGGTTCTGCATTTTTCCAAAATTGCGGATTTCCAGTTTTTCTATTTTCATCTTCTACGCCTCCCGCAATCTTTTTCAGCCGTTCCTGCGTGCCGCCAGCAGCGCCTCGAGACCATAGTCGAGCGCCTTCTGTGACTGCGCATCCGTCTTTGTTTCAAATGCTTCAATATAGGCGCTGATCAGACTAGCGCCATACGTTTTCTTCAGCTGTTCCAGATCGTACGCTGGACGTGTTTCATCCTCCACGGAGATGACTCTGCCGCAGTCCAGCAGCCGTTTCGGAGAAAATTCCAGCCCGGCGGCACGGTGTCCCACAAGTTTCAGGCGGAGGATTTTTCGGATCTTCCCATCCTCCCGCAGCGCCAGCTCCTGTTTCAGCTTCGTCTCCAGCGCATACTGTGTCAGATCCTCCGTCACGTTCAACACCAGATCTTCGTACTCATATCCGGCAAACGGCACAAACTGAATCCGCGTGCCGTGCTCGTCCACCGTTCCGCGGATGTAGCCGTGCGGCCCCAACTGCGTCTCATCCGTCGGTTCGAGTGCGCCTGCGTATGCCATTTTTTCGGGAATAAGAATCCCCGGCTTATGAATGTGCCCGCACGCAATATAATCAAACCCAGCCTGCGCCATGCGGCCCGGATTCCACGGCATGTGGCGGGCATCGCCGCCGTGCGCGAGCAGCAGATGATATTTCATTTTTCCCTCCGGCCGCACGCCGTCCAGCCGGTTTTCCAGGATCTCTTTTTTGTCGTAACTGCATCCGTACACCGCCGTCTTCTTCTCCGGGACTTCAACACACTCCGGCTCCGGCGACAGGAGCATTACCACGTTGTCTGCCCAGTCGAAACCGCGGTAAAAGCTCTCCCGCTTCACATAATCGTGGTTTCCGGCAATCAGCACGACGATCGTCTCCGGGATGGAAGCAAAAAGATCGTTGACCTCTTTCAGTTCCCGCAGCAGCGGCTGACGCTGGAACAGATCTCCCGCGATCAGCAGAAAGTCCGTCTTTTCCCGACCGGCCAGGCGGATGATCCGCCGGAAGCTCTCCCAGATGGCCTCCCCGCGTTCCTCGCTCCAGAGAAATCCCGCATCCGGCTGCATGCCGAGATGCACGTCCGCAATATGAATAAACCGCATAGGCGCATACCCCTTTCTGGATTCATTTTCTCTATTACTACAATACGGACGTCAGGCGCACCAAATCCACATTAGATTCCACTGCACCCGGCATCCGTATTTTTTAAGTTTCTATATCACTTTTCGTAATTACAGCTCGCAGTTGTTTACTGTTCTCGGGAACGGGATAACGTCGCGGATATTGCCCATTCCGGTCAGATACATGACGCATCTTTCAAATCCCAGTCCGAATCCTGCATGGTGAGTAGAACCATATTTTCTGAGGTCCAGATAGAATCCGTAATCTTCCTCAGCAAGTCCCAGCTCTTTCATACGGCCAAGCAGTTTCTCGTAGTCGTCCTCACGCTGGCTTCCGCCGATGATCTCTCCGATGCCAGGAACCAGACAGTCCATAGCGGCAACGGTCTTGTTGTCATCGTTCAGCTTCATGTAGAACGCTTTGATCTCCTTCGGATAATCGGTAACGAAAACCGGTCTCTTGAAGATCTGCTCGGTCAGATAACGCTCATGCTCGGTCTGCAGATCGCATCCCCAGTATACTTTGTAATCGAATTTGTCGTTGTTTTTCTCCAGAAGCTCGATAGCCTCGGTGTAGGTTACACGGCCGAACTCAGAATTTACGACATGGTTCAGACGCTCGATCAGTCCCTTGTCCACGAAACTGTTGAAGAACTGCATTTCTTCCGGTGCATGCTCCATAACGTAGCGGATGACATATTTCAGCATTGCCTCAGCAAGCTCCATATCGTCCTCCAGATCAGCGAAAGCGATTTCCGGCTCGATCATCCAGAACTCTGCTGCATGGCGGGTGGTGTTGGAATTCTCTGCACGGAAGGTCGGTCCGAAGGTGTAGATATTGCGGAATGCCTGTGCAAAGGTCTCGCCGTTTAACTGTCCGCTTACGGTAAGGCTTGTCTTCTTTCCGAAGAAGTCCTGTGTGAAATCAACAGCGCCGTCCTCGGTTTTCGGAATATTGTCAAGATCCATGGTGGTTACCTGGAACATCTCGCCGGCTCCCTCGCAGTCGCTTCCGGTGATCAGCGGGGTGTTGACATAAACGAAGTCTCTCTCCTGGAAGAACTGATGGATCGCATAGGCGCAGAGGGAACGAACACGGAATACTGCCTGGAAGGTGTTGGTTCTCGGACGCAGATGGGAAATGGTACGAAGGTATTCCATGGAGTGGCGTTTTTTCTGCAGCGGGTAATCCGGTGCGGAAACGCCCTCTACGGTAACTTCTGTCGCCTGAATCTCAAACGGCTGTTTTGCCTGCGGGGTAGCAACGAGGGTACCTTTTACGATGATGGCTGCGCCGACGTTCATTTTGGAAATCTCAGCGAAGTTTTCCATCTCATCGTGGTATACGATCTGCAGGGTTTCGAAATAGCTTCCGTCGTGCAGAACGATGAAACCAAAGGTTTTGGAATCACGTACGCTGCGCACCCAGCCGCCTACGGTTACTTCTTTGTCCAGGTATGCTTCCCTGTTTTTATAAATCTCTCGGATGGTTGTAAGTTTCATTGTCTTTTTTCTCCCTAAATATTCATAGTGCTTTCTTTATTCTAGCACTTTTTTCGTCATTAGAAAACCCCGCAAATCACTCGATCTTTACTTTTTTAATATAACTGATGAAGACATTGCCGTTCTGTGCGAACAATGCATCGCTGTCATCGTCAGAAAGTGCAGTTGTCTCGCCCGTTGCCGGGTTATACAGCCAGGAATTTCCAAAAATATCGTATCCGGTCAGAAGCAGACTCTCGTTCGCGCCGGTCTTTACAACAACGCCGCAGCCGCTGCTGATCATGTAGAGAATTTCTTCTCTTGTGCAGCCCGTCAGGTTCAGCAGTTCGTAATCATCACCGAGTGACTCCTTCAGCACGTTTTCGTCCAGAGATGCACTCTGGAATCCCGACGGCATCGTTGTCTCGTCGAGGCGCATGCCCTGCTGGCGGTTTCCGCGCTCCCACACATAGGACTGGCTGCTGTTCAGCACAACGCCGACATTCTCATCGGCAAGCTGTACGGCCTCGGCCGGGGAGCTTAAAATGGCGATCAGTTTTCCTTTTCCATATACATAGTAAAGATCTGCGCTGCCCGTGTCGTACGACATCGTAAGATCGGTCCGTAAGGTTGAATAGATATATTTCGGTGTCAGTGTCAGAAGCGACTGTGTTTTGCCGCTCGTCGAGAATTCCAGAAGGAACTGCTGCTCTCTTCTGTCGTCCACCGTTGCCAGGCGGCCCGTCACCAGTTCCTGGCTCTGCTGCTCGCCGTTCATGATGTGATCCTCCGGTGCATCCGCATAGCCGTTTTCCTGGCGTACCACGCGGTCCAGCTCCAGAAGGCCGTCCGAAATCGACACGCCTGTCACATAATAGCCGTCCTGGTGATACTCTTTTTTCACGTTTCCGTCGATGCTGACAATCCGCACCGTATGCATAGCGAAAACTTCATTGCCGGAAATATCTTTTAAAATATCGCTGTCGTTTGCCATACCATAGACAAAGTCTTCATTGATAAAGCCAAGTGCCCGGATCTTCTGTCCGTCATCCGCCGCAAAGCGCTGCGTTTCCCCGCTCTCCAGATTCATCACGGTGATGTTCATCGCACTGCTTGCATTGTCCGCATCCATCCACGCGATGCTCTCCTGGCTTTCCGATACTACAAAGCAGTCCTCCGGGATACTTTCCCGGACCACCGTCGTCGTGCCGGTTTCAATATCTACCTTACACAGGTTCTCATTCAGATAGAGATACATCTCTCTCTGCTTGTTGACGTAGGAGAGGCGGTCGAGCTGTTTTTTCAGCATCTCGTAGGAAATATCCGCCGGAACGAAAATCTCCTCGGTTGCCACATTCCGCTCGGCGCGATAATAGTAAACGGCTGCTCCCACTTCACCCTCGTGGTTTCCGCGGTTCATATAGCCATAAACAACAAACGTCACATCGCCCGCATCATCCACACGCACAATGTTGACATCATGCTCTCCGTGCTGTTCCCGTTCATCCATGCTTCCGTTCTCACGGAAGCTGAAAACGCGGATCGTCTTGTTGGCGCTGCGGTTGTAGCACCAGAGATCACCGTTTACTACAAATGCGACAATATCACCTGCCGTATTCGTCACATACTCGGTATCCTCGCCGGTCACACCGAGGTTGATGCCGGATTTCGTCAGAACACCAAGCTCCGGATCAAAGATCTGCTGTGCGCTCCGCTCGAAGTCCAGCAGAATAATCTCTCCGTCGGACTCTCGCATCCGGTAGAACTCGCTTACGGTATAATACTCCGTCTGTCCGTTCTCATCCTGCGCACTGATCATGTACTCCTGTGTGATGCTGGTCGTCGTCTCATTCGCTTCTTTGATCTGCTGCACCGGCTGCTGTACGATCGTCGGTGCGAGGCTTCCCCAGGAAATCTGGTCGAGGCTGGAATGAATGTTGACATTGAGGAACGAAGAATTATCCCCCGTCTCATCCGGCTCAAGCTGCGGAACGAGCGCTTCCGCCTGCGTTTTATCCAGGCATGTCTGCGCAAACATCTGCGTGTAGGCCAGATAATCGCCGACCTCCACGCCGTTGCGCTGTACAATGCGGGTGTAATACCAGGCAGACTGGCCGTCCCCGTAGCCAACCTCGAGCTTCAGCGTATATTCCTGATTCATCAGAATCGCGGTCTCTAACTGGAAGTCTGCTTTCAGATAGCTTCCGTCCTCGTCAAACGATTTCAGCACCGAGTTTTCAATCAGCGCTCCGCCGTCTGTGCTTTCCACCGTATAGGTCACGTTTTTAATTTTCTGTCCCTTCGCATCAATTTCAAGCGTAAGCGAACGGTCCATCGGCAGCGGTGTCAGGTTTTCTCTTGTCGTTACGCCGTTCATCTCCTGGCGGTATCCGTACATGCGGTTCACTGTCATGTCCGCGGTCTTCATGTACAGCACCGGAAGACTCGCTGCGTCCAGATCGGTCGCATTCTCCGTCGTCTCGTGGCTCATCAGGTGTGTGAACACACCGACTGATGCGGCAAAAACAAGAAAAAGGATCAGAATCCTTGCTGCTCTTTTATTCATCACGGCTCCTCCTTTTCTGTGAGGAGGTCTGCCAGTGTCGGCTTCACATGGTACGCTTCCATGCACGCTTTCAGTTCTTCCGGCAGTTTTTTCGAGCATTCCTGGCGTTTTACCGCGCGGATCAGAAGGTTCTTCGGCGTGTGCTCCATGTCGATGAATTCGAGAATCTGTGTCTCATAGCCTGCATTCTCCAGAAGCTTTGCCCGGATTCCGTCGGTCAGAAGCGCCGCCATGCGCTCTTTTAAGATGCCGTAATCCATGATCGGATACAGTTCTTTGTTTGCAATCTGGCGGTTCAGCTCATGCTGGCAGCACGGAACGGAAAGAATAACTTTTGCATTCCATTTGACGGCCTTTTCCAGCGCATAGTCAGTCGCCGTGTCACACGCGTGCAGCGTCACCACCATATCGACCTCGTCGCGGCCGGTATAAGAAGCGATGTCACCCTGATAGAAATGCAGCTTTTCATAGCCATATTTCTCTGCCAGTCCGTTGCAGATTGCGATGACATCCTCTTTCAAGTCAAGTCCGATGATATTGACATCCAGTTTTTTCAGTTCGCGGAAGTAATAATACATCGCAAACGTCAGATACGATTTTCCGCAGCCGAAATCGAGAATCGTGATCTCGCGGTCCGATGGGAGCTGCGGCAGGATATCTTCGATGAACTCCAGAAAGCGGTTGATCTGGCGGAACTTGTCGTAGCGGGTCCGCACGATTTTGCCTTCTTTTGTCATAACACCAAGATCCTGTAAAAAAGGAACCGGGATTCCTTCTTCCAGAATATACCGTTTCTTCCGGTTGTGCGCCAGATTGACGGGTTTGCCGGTTCCTTTCATATGCGGTTTCTTTTTGATCGTCATCGTTCCCTTTTTGCTGACCAGAACGGATGCTGTGCAGGTGTCGGATTCGAGCTGCATCTGCTTGAAGGTTCCGTTCATCCAGTCGCTGATCCGGGTGATCACGTCGTCTTTTGTCATATTTTTATGAAACTCCTTCGTGCCGACGGTCTCCTGGCACTGAAAGAGCAGTTTTCCTTTTATTTCAACCGGGCGTATTCTCACTTTGGACACTTCACTGTCCCCTCTTGGGCCGCTGATCGTGATACGGTACAGCCCTTCCCGGATTTCATCCTGTAATAATTTCTGTAATTCCATTTATACTCTCCAAACTTCCTGAATCGTTTGTAAACATGTGTAATAAAGCCCCTTACAACCCCGCTAATATTGTAATCTGTTTTCCGCAAAACCACAACAGAAAAATTATTAAAAATGTGTTACCCTCTTATTACTTTATGGCGCGGTTTAAAGCCACAGATTGTAATAATGTTTCCTCCTGCTCCGCCTCCGGAACATTTCATTATAAAAAAGAACGCCGATCAAATCAAGCAGTTCCTCTTCTGCCGCTTTCTCATCCTTCCCGCCGTTTTCCCTGCCGTACTGACGTGCGATATTCCGGCAGGTGTGCTCCATCATGAGCCGGTCCGGGAATTCGTCGTACATCATGCTGCCGCGGTAATCCATGCGGTCACACTCTGCCTCCACCAGCCGCTGCAGATCAGATGCCGTCCGGGAATAATACGACTGCATCCGCTGCCGTTCCCGCGCTTCCTGCTGCTCCTCCATACTTCTTCCCCATAAGGGCTGTGCCGCAAAAAACGGCTCCGGCCGCTCCATCGGATTTCCCTGATAGGAATTTATTCTATTTTCATACACTCTATCCTGATTCATGCCTGTTTTATTTCCTTTTTGCTCTTCCTTATACCATATGCACACCGCCGCCATTCTGCCGTTTCCCAGATCTCAAACACAATTTCACTTGCCAAAACCGCCGTTCCGTACTAAAATACAACCTGTATCTATTTTTCCGATACATCATATAGGAGTGAATATCATGAATCTGAATATGCAAGCTTTCAACATCAACACGCTGCTTGGCGGTCTCGATAAAGTCCGGGACGTCATGGGTGTTTACCAGCAGCAGCTTCTTCTGATTGTGATTGTTTTTGCCCTGCTGAACTGTTTCTTCGGCTATACGCTCCGCAAGCTCTGGAGCGTCATTCCCGGATTTTTTCTCGGCGCGGCCGCCGGTTATGCAGCGGGTACCTACACGAATCAGACCACGACGATCACCCTGGCGCTTGCCGTCGGCACCGGTCTTCTGACCGCAATCATTGCCTTCGTCCTCTACCGGATCGGACTTTTTCTTCTGATCTGCGGGCTCGTCGGCTTTTGCCTCTGGCATCTCGTCAATCCAAACGATATCACAGGTTATGGACTCGTCGCCCTCGTCGCTTTCGTGATCGGCCTGATCTGCGTTCCGTTCGAACGCATTTCCGTAATCCTGGTCACCTCCATCTGCGGCGCCCTCACGACGATCCGCATGGCATATTTCTTCAAGGACCTCGATCTGAACATGATGTTCTGGATTGTCTCTGCCATTCTCGCCGCAGCAGGCATGCTCTTCCAGTTTAAACCGTGGAAAGAGGCGGACTACTGGGAGGATGACGACGAAGAAGAACGCGAACACCGTGCAAAAGCGCGCGCCAGACGGAAGCGCAGATCCGGTTTCGATCCTCTTCCATCCAGAAAGAAGAAAAAGAAACGCCGCGGCTCCTCTTCCTCTTCTTCCGGCAACGCAAGAGATCCGTACCGCAGCTATCAGAAACCGTCGAACCGTACCCGTGTTTCGCAGAACACCATGTACGATTTCCGTTTTGTTCCGGAAGAACCTGACGATGACGACGATGAGAAAGATCTTCCGAAAATCATCCGCCGCCGGCCATCCGCAAAACCGGCCGCTCTGGAGGAGTTTGACGAAGAAGAAACATCCCCAAAAGCTTCCATGGGCGACACGAAGCCGTATACCTCTCCTTCCAAACCGCAGATCACCGAGGACGGCATCCCGGATGTCGATCTCTCCGCGATCCGGCAGCAGATTTCCGAAGAGGTACAGAGAATTTACGAAGACGATCAGAACTCGTAATCCGCACTGCAGCGCAGAAAACCCGGCAGGCAAAGGAACATTCCCTTGTCTGCCGGGTTCATTTTTTATCCTGATTTTCAGTTATAAAGATACTTCTGATTTGTCTCCAGATCGATCGTGTCTTTGTCGAGCCACTGATATCCCGTATCGATCTTCTGATCTACCGGAAGTCCCTGAATCGCGCGGACGGCCGCCACGATTGCCGCATAGCCAAGACCGTACGGATTCTGCGTTACGGTACCGTACTCGCGTCCCTCCTGGATCGCTTTCTGCTGTTTTTCACCGGAATCAAAACCGACAATCTGAATCTGCTCAGTATTTTCCATATCCGCCAGCGCATCCAGCGTCTGGTCTGCCATGTCTTCGTTCGTACAGAAGATGCCCTTCAGAGCCGGGTAGGTTTCAAGTGTATTCTTCAGCATGTCCGCGATGGATTCTTCTCCATCTCCGTAATTCACCTGAACCACTTTCACGTCGGTATATTTTTCTTCGATCTCTTTTTTAAATGCTTCCACGCGCTCTGCGCTGCTCTCGGTGTTGTACTGATGTGCAACAATCGCAACCTCTCCGCTGTTGCCGATGGCCTCGCAGAGATGATCTGCCGCAAGCTTTGCTGCCGCTGCGTGATCAGTCGCACATGTCGAGGTGATCAGATCACTCTCGATACCGGAATCCGCGATGATGACTGGAATCTGGCTGTCGGAAGCCTCTTCCATCTGTGCCTGTCCCGACTGCTGGTCAATGATGCCAAGGATCAGCGCGTCCGGATTTTCCGAAATGACAGAATCGATGATATTGATCTGAGAGTTGGTGTCACTTTCATTTTCCGGGCCTTCAAATGTCATATAAACTTTGTCGTTTCCGGTGTAGCCAAGCGAGGCGTTCAGATCGTCAAGTGCCTGCTGCGCACCGGCTTTTACGGCTTTCCAAAAACCGGCACTTAAGTCTTTTGCAACCACGGCGATGTAAGAGCCTTTTTCAACGTTAAGTCCATCCACGGTGTCGTACAATGCTTCCATGCCGTCTTTGTGCGGAACGGTGATTTCTATTCGTTTTTTGTCTGCTTCTTTTCCTTCATCTCCAGAGCTTTCAGAAGATGTGGATGCACTGGCTGACTCTGCTGTAGAATCTGCGCTGGACGATGAGGCCTCCGGGCTTTCTTCTGCCGCCGGGGTTTCTGTCACTTCCTGAGACGACGATGCTGCGGTGCTCTTGTCTGTCACTGCTTCTTTTCCGCATCCAGCTGCCGAGCACAGCAGGATTCCGGAAAGCAGTACTGCAATCATTCTGCGTTTCATAATTCTCCCTTTCTGCTTTGCCTGATGAATCATTTTCCATTACTTTTTACAGTTTTGTTACATAACCTTTCTCTATTATACACAAACCGTAAAAATAGTCCAGTCCTGTTTTCTTATGATTTTCTGAACTTTTTTGCAATTTCACATAGCTCTGAATAGTTACACAAAGCTGTGGAAGTTTTCACCTTCTGGTTTTACGGTAAACGAAAGCCGTTTGCCTGTCCGCGGATGCTTCAGCTCGAGATGATGCGCGCACAGCGCCAGAGATCCTTTCTCTTTCGCCCCATATTTTGCATCCCCCGCCAGCGGATATCCCGCATGGGAAAACTGGACGCGGATCTGGTGGTGGCGACCCGTTCCGAGGTGGATCTGCACCAGGGTTCGGTTCTCCTGTGTCCTTATCACTTCATATTCCAGCACCGCTTTTTTCGCTCCGGCGGTGCCTGGCTGTACGACGCGGGATGTGTTGCTCCGTCCGTCTTTTACAAGGAAATCCTCAAACTTCTGCACGCCCTGTTTTTCGATTTTTCCCTCACAGACGGCGAGATACTCTTTCTTCATCGTCCCGTCCTTCACCTGCCGTCCCAGTTTTCCTGCGGCGTCTTTGTTTTTCGCAAACACCAGCACGCCCTCAACCGGCTGATCGAGCCGGTGAACGACCGCCAGATATGGAATCTGAGTCCGCGCCTGACCCGGTGTTTCCGCCCTTGCCTGCTTCGCCAAATAATTCAGCAGCGCATGCTCCAGATCCATCTGTCCCATCCGCGCATTCTGCACTGCCATACCCGCGTGCTTGTGAACAACAAGAATATCGTTATCTTCCATTAAAATATCTTCTCTGCAAAATCCAGCCACTTTCTTCTCCTGTTCTGACTTCTTATTTTCGATACACGGATTTCTCCGCTGTTATGCTTTAAGAAGTATGCACCATTTCCGCCGCATCTGTCAAGAAAAACATGCCCGGCGGACGAATTACACAACACAAAAAGCGATCGCCATACCAATCATTTTTTCTGATACAGCGACCGCTTTTTCTTTATTTTCCATATTCAGTTTTTTCTCTACTTTCAAGGATTTTCACTGGTTTTCTTTCTTTACCGATCTGTGATCTTTGTTTTCGCTTTCGTTTGATATTTCAAAGATCGTTTCTCTTCCATTTCCCTGTTGTAGATTTTCTTTTTTTCGGGAAGATGTTCTTTTTCAGAGGCTTTTCCTTTGCGGTTAAGATTTCCACTCCGAAAATCTTTTCCTTAGGATTTCCTAAGATCTGCTCTGATCTCATGTTTATCAAAAGGTTTTCTTTCGAACTTCTTTTGTATGGATCTTTATCTCAGGTTTTCTTTCCTTTCGGAAGTCTCTCATCTTAAGAACATCTTCCTTTTCCCTTTTTTTCCATTCTTCTATAGAAGATTTCTCGTCTCTTTCTATGAAAATGGTTTGTTCTCTTGAAAAGGGGGTCCCAAGTCTTTCTCTTTGTACCTCTTGGTTAGGTTTTTGTTTTCTTGTTTCTTTGTGATTTTAATATAACAGATCCGCCAGTATTTGTCAACACATTTTTAAAATATTTTTATTATTTTTTTATATCGCTTTTTCTTTTCTTAATTATTGTGTTTATTTTCTGAATTTTATATTGTTTTCTGATATTTTGTTTCAAATAAGTGCGCAGAAAAAGAGCTATGAAACAGACTTTTCTTCTGCCACACAGCTCTTTCTCAAATACTTATCCTCTATAATAGTTGATCAGGCATCCCTTGCGGATGATTTCTCTCTCATCATCGGTCAGCGCGCCTAACGTCATCTCGAACGGAACAAGTGCTCCGTCTTTTACAACGTACGCTTTGATCACATCGGCTTTCTCTTCCACTGCCTTGCGGATCTCCGGTACAAAGATGTAATCTCCGTTTGTAAACGGCAGATCTCCCTCCGGGATCAGGAATGGAAGCATGCCCCAGTTGATCAGGTTGGAGCGGTAGCGCTTCGTTGCATACTCGTTGGCGATGTTTGCCCAGCCGCCTAATACCTTCTGGCAGGAAGCTGCCTGCTCACGCGCAGAGCCGTCGCCCGGTTTTACAGCGAAGATGGTGGATCCGACACCGACGTTTGTCTTGTCGATATCCGGGTACTGGGTATGGATGGCTGCGAAGACCGGTTTCAGTTCCGGAAGTGCCTCTGCCGGGCAGTTTCCTTCCTGGATGGCTTTCTCTGCGACCTGTACTTCTTTTGCACGTCCCACGTAAGCCGGATCTTTTCTTGACAGGGTGAACTCTGCCAGTCCGAGCGGGTTGGAACGGAAGGAAGAAGTCTCGCCGGATGGAATCAGCTCGTCGGTTGTCGTAACCGGATCGTGGATCTCGGAAACAACCTTCAGAATCAGGTTCTCGGCAAGCTGCGGCATAGCCGGCCAGTCTTTGATGTTCGGTCCGAACTGGATTTCTACAGACGGATCTGCCACACCCTTGCTGTCGAAGACACGGTTCTCGTAAATCTTCTTGTCGAAGTGGTATGCCGGTTTCGTGTATGTTCCGGTGAACTCGTCTGCTGCGGTCAGGAATCCCTTGTTTGCTGCGGTTGCTGCAATGGAACGTGCATCCATCAGGGCAACGGAAGAAATCTGGCCGTTCTGGATCTTGGATCCCTCGCGGTTCGGGAAGTTTCTGGTGGAGTGACGGATTGAGAACGCATTGTTTGCCGGAGTATCGCCTGCGCCGAAGCACGGTCCGCAGAATGCGGTTTTTACGATCGCACCGGTTTCCAAAAGGTCTGCCAGTTTTCCGTTTCTTGCCAGCTCCATATAGATCGGGGTACTTGCCGGGTAAACACTTAAGGTGAACGCATCGTCGCCAATGCTGTGGCCTTTCAGGATATCGGCTGCGTCGCAGATGTTCTCAAATCCGCCGCCGGCGCATCCTGCAATGATTCCCTGGTCTACCAGGAGTTTTCCGTCGTGTACTTTATTTTTCAGAGTGAACGGAACTTTTCCGTCGAGGCTGATGGCTGCTTTCTTCTCTACATCGTTCAGGATGTCATCGAGGTTTGCTTTCAGCTCTTCAATGGTATAAACATTGCTCGGATGGAACGGCATCGCGATCATCGGTTTGATCTTGTCGAGTTCTACTTTTACAACGCCGTCATAGTAAGCAACCGCGCCAGGATTCAGCTCTTTGTAATCTGCGCTTCTGCCGTGGATCTGATAGAACTCGCTGATCTTCTCATCGGTTCTCCAGATGGAGGACAGACACGTTGTCTCGGTTGTCATAACGTCCACACCGATCCGGTAATCTGCGCTTAAGGAAGATACGCCAGGTCCTACGAACTCCATAACTTTGTTCTTTACGTAACCATTTGCAAAGACTGCACCGATGATGGCAAGTGCAATATCCTGCGGTCCTACGCCCGGCTGCGGTGCGCCTGTCATGTAAATTGCGATCACTCCCGGCATAGCGATATCATATGTTTTGGAGAGAAGCTGTTTTACCAGCTCCGGTCCGCCCTCACCCATGGCCATGGTTCCGAGTGCACCGTAACGGGTGTGGGAATCGGATCCGAGGATCATTTTTCCGCCGCCGGCAAGCATCTCGCGGGCAAACTGATGAATTACTGCCTGATGAGGCGGTACATAGACGCCGCCGTACTTTTTCGCACAGGTAAGACCAAACATGTGGTCATCTTCGTTGATGGTTCCGCCGACTGCGCAAAGGGAGTTGTGGCAGTTGGTCAGCACGTACGGTACCGGGAATTTTTCCAGTCCTGACGCGCGCGCGGTCTGAATGATTCCAACAAAAGTAATGTCATGCGATGTAAGTTTGTCAAATTTGATCTGCAGATTTTCCATGTTGCCGGAAACATTGTGGTCTTTTAAGATTCCATAGGCAATGGTTTCTTTTGCAGCATCCGCCGGACACGGCACAGCGCCGGTACGCGCTTTGAGTTCCGCGCGGCCTTCTTCTGTATCCGGGATGATGTCGATTCCGTTGACAAGGTATGCACCTGTGTTCAGTAATTCAATCATGTCGTTCCTCTCCTCTTGTTGTTGATAAAATGTTAGGGTCAAAAAGTCTTTTGACCCCTTCGATACCCGGATTGCTCCGTGCTTTGCACTCCCGCAATCCTGTACGGCTCTGAACGGTTTTACAGATTTTCGCTGTTGTTCATATACGTCATGTAGCTTACGACCATCATGGCAATTTTAAAGGTCAGCGCATCGTCAAATTTACGAATGTCGAGTCCTGTGCTCTTCTCGAGCTTCTCCAGACGGTACACCAGAGTATTTCTGTGTACATAGAGCTGACGGGATGTCTCGGACACATTCAGGTTATTTTCAAAAAATTTATTGATTGTGGTCAGTGTTTCCTCATCGAACGTATCCGGCAGATTTTCGCCGAAGACTTCGGTCATAAACATTTCGCACAGCGGAATCGGGAGCTGATAGATCAGACGGCCGATGCCGAGGTTGTTGTACGGTACCACGTTTTTGTCTGCGTAGAAAATTTTTCCTACTTCGAGTGCCATCTTCGCCTCTTTGTAAGAACGCGATACACTCTTGATCTCGTTGACCGGATTTCCGTAGGAAACGCGCACCTGGGACATGGCCTCCGCATTCAGCATATCCACCAGCATTCTTGCGGTCTGGTTCATATCCTCGAAGGTGTCGGTGTCTTTCAGTTCTTTTACAATAATAATACTCTTCTCATCGACCGCGGTGATAAAATCCTTCGGTCTCGATGCGAACAGGCTCTTTACGGTTTCCTGCGCGCTGATGTCTTTTTCCATCTTCGTTTCTACCATGAAAACAACGCGGCGCACGTCGGTGTCGATGCGCAGCTTTTTCGCACGGTTATAGACATCCACCAGAAGGAGGTTGTCAAGAAGAAGATTCTGGATAAAATTGTTTTTGTCCAGACGCTCTTTGTATGCAATGATGAGGTTCTGAATCTCGCATACTGCAACTTTTCCGATCATGTAAGCGTCATCGCTGCTGCCTTTGGAGATCAGAATGTACTCTACGTTCTGGTTGTCATATACTTTAAAATAATGATATTCCTGTACAATCTGGCTGTCCGCAGCGGATAATACAAAAGAACGGATGCTTTCTGCATCAATCGCGGTTTCCGGGAATGTGGTCACCAGCAGAACACCATCCGTATTCGTCACACATAAATCAATTCTCGTAATATTTCTTAATTCATCAAGGGTTTTCTGTAATACCTGACTTGATACCAAATCTGCCACTTCCTTTCTCCTGGCGCATTTTACTCCAGGGTGCATCTTATTTATAACTATAGCTTATTTTTTTCTCATTGGCAACTATTTTTTGCTTCGCAAAAGGAGGGTCGTGCATATGCAGTTACTGTTCACTCAGCAGTGAAACACTTGCTGTTTCGCTGCGTAAGAAAGTGATTCAGGCGTGAGCAGCCCTCCTTTTGCGAAGCAAAACTTTAAATGAGGGCTGCGAATGTTACAGTTCGCTGGAAACCAGTGAACTGTAACCATATGCAAAAAGGACCGGCATCCGAACGGATGTCGATCCTTTTCTCTATGTTTGCGCATACGCGCTGATGTTCATATGGATTAGTTGGTAATGGTGATCTCTGTCTCTTTGTCGAACAGATGAACTTTCTCCATATCCAGAGCAAATTTAACGGTATCACCGCTTCTTGCAGTTGTACGAGGATCTACGCGGGCTGTCATTGGGAAGCCTTCGCAATCGAAGTACAGGTAAACTTCTGCACCTAACAGCTCGTATACGTTGATCTTGCACTCAACTACGCTGTCTTTGGAAGTTTCGATGAACATCTGAGAATCATGTACGTTCTCAGGACGGATACCCATAACAACGGTCTTTCCGTCATATCCGCCGTCGATAACAGCTTTTGCTTTGGAAGCCGGCAGTTTCATGTTGTATTTACCAACAGTAAGAGTAACGTCGTTTCCGTTAACTTTTACTTTTGCATCCAGGAAGTTCATCTGCGGAGATCCGATGAATCCTGCAACGAACAGGTTGCCCGGTGCGTTGTACAGGTTCTGCGGGGTATCTACCTGCTGAACAACTCCGTCTTTCATAACAACGATTCTGGTACCAAGTGTCATAGCCTCGGTCTGGTCATGTGTTACGTAGATGATGGTAGCGCCCAGTCTCTCATGCAGTTTGGAAATCTCGGTACGCATCTGTACACGAAGTTTTGCATCCAGGTTTGACAGAGGCTCGTCCATAAGGAATACTTTAGGATCACGTACGATGGCACGTCCCATAGCAACACGCTGTCTCTGACCACCGGAAAGAGCTTTCGGTTTACGGTCAAGCAGTTTCTCCAGGTCAAGGATTTTAGCTGCTTCTTTAACCTGTTTGTCGATCTGATCTTTCGGAACTTTTCTCAGTTTCAGACCGAATGCCATGTTATCATATACGGTCATGTGCGGATACAGAGCGTAGTTCTGGAATACCATTGCGATATCACGGTCTTTCGGCTCTACATCGTTTACTACTTTATCGTCAATTTTCAGAGTACCATCGGAGATCTCCTCAAGACCTGCGATCATACGAAGTGTTGTAGATTTACCACATCCAGATGGTCCTACGAAGATGATAAACTCTTTGTCAGCGATTTCCAGGTTGAAGTCTTTTACTGCTTCAAAACCGTTCGGATATCTTTTTGTAATGTGCTGTAAAGATAAACTTGCCATTTTTGAATCCTCCCTAAATGAACATCATGCGTTTTATTATGAGTTTTGCATTTGCATCTCTCTTACTTATGGGACTAGTATACCTTTTCTACCCGCATTCGACCATGCCACAATTACACAAACTTTCCTCCGGCAGATTGGCAATTCTGCTTTCGGATTTTCTCGAACCGTTCTCTTCTGTCCACTTTGCACAAACAAAATGTTCACTCTTATACAAAATGACGAAACGAAAAGTTTATATTCTCTTCATTGCATTTTTCTGAAAAATTCGCTATACTTTTCTATGATGTCTGCCAGCCGGAACGTTAATCGGCGGCACACTTAATTCAACAGAAAAGAGGAACAAATTATGAGTTTTTTCAGCCTGGACAGTAAGTTCTCGCAGATTATGGGCCGTGTCTTCGACCTGATGATGCTGAACATTATTTTCCTTATTATGTGTATCCCGATTGTGACAATCGGCGCCAATTTCACAGCAATGTACTACGTCACGCTGAAGATGATCAAAAATGAGGAGACGTATATCTTCCGTACCTACTGGAAATCCTTCCGCGAAAACTTCAAGCAGGCAACTGCCATCTGGCTCATCCTGCTGGCGGTTCTGATTGTTCTGATTCTTGATCTTCTGCTGGTCATGAAAATGCCGGGTACCATCACCTACCTGCGTTTTGTTTTCCTGGTACTGATCTTTTTCGAGGCCATGGTACTTTCCTATGTATTTCCGGTACTGAGCCGCTTTGACAATACTGTAAAAAACACGATCAAGAACTCCATCCTGATGGCAATCCGCCACCTGCCGTGGACCATCATGATCCTGCTCGTCAATCTCTGTCCGCTGCTGATCTATGTATTCTCCACGACAAAGATTGTCAGCTATCTGATTCTTCTGATGTTCCTTCTGGGCTTTTCTTCTGTGGCACTTGGATGCTCCTGGTTCTTCGTGAACAAGATCTTTCCATATTATATGCCGGAAGAAGAGAACGAGGTTCTGACCCCGGAAGAAGAGTCCTTACGCGCACTTGAAGCAATGGACAGACCAAGCCCGCTGACTGAACGTTCCGATGACGCTACTCCGGCTGAAACTACCGATGCTGCAGAAACTGCTTCGGAAGAGGAATCTGCAAGCCCGGCTGAACAGACAGAAACAGATGAAACAAACGAATAAATAAAATGCATTTCATAAACAACTCCCCGCCGGGAACCGCATCTGCTGCGTGTTTCCCGGCGGGGAGTTGTCGTTTTCTATTCTCTTTTATTTTTCAACACTTCTCAGGCATCCTGCTGTGCTTCCTCCTGTACCGCTTCCGGTACGATCATCGGAGGCATCGGTTTTTTCTCCTTTACAGCTTCATCAAACGTAATCGTAACCTTGAACAGGTCGCCGTCCAGATAAATGTTGAAGCTTCCATGCTGCAATACCGTCAGGTTCTTTGCGATTGAAAGACCCAGGCCGCTGCCCTCGGTGCTCCGGCTGACATCGCCGCGGATAAAACGCTCCGTCAGTTCATCTGCCTGGAAGTTCAGCGGGTTCTCGGAAATGTTCTTAATCGAGAACTGAATCTTTCCGTCTTTTTTGATGGCATCCACATAAACCCGTGTTCCCGGCATGGCATATTTGCAGACATTTACGTACAGGTTTTCCAGCACACGCCAGATGCGGCGGCTGTCCGCACAGATCAGAAGCGGCTCCGGCTGAAGAATACAGATCAGATCAAGATTACGGCTTTCAAACCGCTCGGTAAACTCTCCGTTCACCTGCTGTACAAGTTCGTTCAGGTTCAGGTTCATAAATTCCAGTTTAATGTTTCCGGAACTGATCTTCGATGCCTCGACAAGGTCCTCCGTCAGCTGTTTCAGGCGCTGTGATTTTTCGTCGAGTACGCGGATATAATCTTTCGCTTTCTCGTTTTCAATATTTTCCCGTTTCAGCAGATCGACATAATTAATAATAGAAGTAAGCGGTGTCTTGATATCGTGTGATACGTTCGTGATCAGATCCGCTTTTAAGCGCTCGCTCTTCATCTGCTCCTGCACTGCCGCTTTCATTCCCTCTCCGAGCGAATTGACAATTCCGGCAAGCTGAAGGTTGTCTTCCCCCTGCAGCTCCGTCAGGTCAATCTTGTAATCCAGATCGCCCGCAGCAATCTCTTTTAAGCCATGTTCAATCTGTTTTCTTCCGGATGCCTCGCGCAGCAGAAGAAGCAGCACTGCGGCATCCATCACCAGGGTAAGGAATACGCCGAACATTCCGAAGCCGCAGCAGAGAATGATCTGCACGCCGCAGAAAACGCAGAACATAAGGATCGTTCGCTCCGACTCCTGTCTGCCTTCATAGAAGGTTCTTCCGGCAGACACGATCCGGTGGCCGACGCAGTACAAAAACGACTGTTTCCAGACGTTGCGTGCTTTGATCCGGCGCACCAGTGAGCAGTACGGAATCAGTGTGATCAGAAATCCGGCGAGAATGCCCGATGCGGCCACCAGGCTTCGCCATGTATCTGCTTCATTTCCATAGGATCCGCTGTAGATGTAGTTTCCGTCAAAATTCTGGATATAATGAACGCCGCCGTAGGAAAGTTCGATGCAGACAGCAACGATTCCAACTGCTCCCATCACAATCAGGATGGCGGCTGCAGCTGCGATTTCCGTGTACCACTGATCGAAAAAGTAAAGGCGGATTTCTTTGTTTTTTCCATTTCTTCCTGCCTGCAGTGTGAACAGGACCAGGCAGACCAGCGTTCCGATTCCGCCAACTGCAATCATCAGAAGAAGGAGCTGCATTTTCGGAAGCCACTGGCTGTAGATCTCACTGTACTGGGAGAAATAGTCGCTTGCTGCCAGATCCGGATCCAGTGCAACAAAGATCTTCTGATAATTATCTGCAATCTGATTGTTCAGCAAATAGCTTCTCGCTGCTTCCACGGCCGGGCTGTTTTTTCTTGTTGCATAAGAACGGACTTTGTCGGCACCGCCGGTCCGGTCAACAACAAAGGCGAACGGATAGGACGATTTCTGCGCAATGGCTGTTGTGTAACCATTTTTCCAGGAATCCACATTCGTATAGATATTTCCTTCTTTATCCTCCAGACAGTACCAGAGATTGGCATCGTCCGCATCGACGCTGATGCCGCTCTCCTGGTTTTTAAAAGCAGCAACTTCTTCCGTGACCCCGGAAAGTGTCATGTACAGATCGCGGATGGATACCTTTTTCAGATTTGCCGCCGCGTACTCATAGAGGTACGTTCCCGCTTTCGTTTTCTGCGTTTCCAGGCTCATTCCCTGATCGTATAGATACAAAAACTGGGAGGAAACATCAGCAGGATCAATTTTTTTCTCTTTCAGGCTTTTCACTGCATTATCGGAAGGAAAGTAGACCTCGCCGTCCGGGGAAAAGCTGTCAAACGTCTCTGCATCTGCCGCGCTCACTTCTTCGGTGAGTGCGGCTACATCCGTCTCTTCTGTTTCCTGGCTCACGTCAGTTCCATCTTCGTATGCAAGATAGGCTTCTTTGTCAATTCCGGCATCGTTCGTCGCATAATTGTCCGCAGTATACGCTGCCACCTCATTGAGGTCTGCGCTGCTGCCGTCATCGTACATCTTGACAATCTGGTCAATGGTGTACGTTGTACTTATCCCGCCGCTTCCCTCTCCATCGGTTGCAAAGGCACGGTAATCAATCTCTTTTGTTCCATCGTATCGACCGTTTGTGCCGAATTTACTCATATCATTATAGTAGCTCATGACGTTATGAAGCTGCCGCTGCACCAGTGTGCCGCATGCGGTGGTTTCTTCAAACGCATACTTTTTTGCTGCCGCATTCGGCGTCAGGCCGACGCTGGAAAGCATCAGTGTCTGAATGCCCCCGAACAGCGCACTGGCGGCAAAAACGATCAGCAGAAGAAAAACGATCAGCTTCCCCGTCAGGCTGTAGAGTTTTCGTTCTTTCACAATTATTCACTCCTTATTATTGTTTCTCAATCTTATACCCAATTCCCCATACAACTTTCAGATAGCGCGGCTCCTTCGGGTTGATTTCGATTTTCTCACGGATGTGACGGATGTGGACCGCAACGGTGTTGTCCGCACCGATCGCCTCCTCATTCCAGATGCTCTCGTAGATCTGTTCAATCGAAAATACCTTGCCTGGATTTTTTACCAGCAGCAGGAGAATGTTGTATTCGATCGGGGTCAGTTTGACTGGTTCGCCCTCGACGCTGACTTCTTTTAAATCGTCGTTGACGAGAAGACCCCCGACCTGATACACATTTTCTCCGTCGTCCGCCGGAAGATTTCCAAGTTTCGTGTAGCGCCGCAGCTGAGATTTCACCCTCGCCACCAGCTCGAGCGGGTTGAACGGCTTCGTCACGTAATCATCCGCGCCGATGTTCAGTCCCAGAATTTTGTCCACATCCTCTGATTTTGCGGACAGAATAATGATCGGAATACTGCTCTTTTCCCTGATTTTCAGCGTCGCACGGATGCCGTCCAGTTTCGGCATCATGACGTCGATAATCAGCAGCTGAATCTCCTCCCTCTCGAGCATCTGGATGGCCTGCATGCCGTCATATGCTTTCAGCACATGATAGCCCTCCTGGGTCAGATAAATCTCAATGGCGTCTACAATCTCTCTATCATCATCACATACTAAAATGTTGTACATTTCTTCTTTCTCCACCTTTCATTTTTTCTTTTCCGGCACTTTTTTTCCGCGCCGGACCTCCCACATGATTCAAAGATGATTGTACCGCAAATTCCCTCAAGTTGCCAGATGTCTTTTGTTTTCATCCTTACTGTACCAAAGGAATCTTTAGGTCCGCAAAGGAAAATCTTAAGTTTCTATAAAGTTTTGTCTGTGAATTCAGAGCTCAAACATTTTTTAGACAATTGCAATTATTTTCTTAGCACATCCTGCTTGCCGTCTATGCGGATCTCAATAATTTAAAGATCATCAACGACCGGTACGGGCATGAAGAAGGAGACTTCTCCATCCGCCTTGTCGGACAGTTTCTGCAGGATTCCATCGGCAAACGCGGTGTCTGCGGACGCATCGGCGGCGATGAATTTGTATGCCTTGTGCCGTGCTCTGGCGCAGCGATGTCCGTGGATCTGTATCGGACCCTGCACTCTGCTTTCGACCTCTTTAATAGAACGAGCGAAAAAGCATATAATATTACCGTTTCCACCGGCTTTTATCTGCTTCCGAAAGACATGGATTCCACACTTCCGGAGATGCTCGCGCATGCGGATGCAATGCTTTACGAGGAGAAACAGAAACGAGATAAGAATGTTGCGAAAATTTTACCAAAATAGGAATTGATTTTTTTCCGGAAAGCAGTTAGAATACTTGAGGGATGATTTTTGAATCCCGTATTTCAAGCGAAACAGACCGGCAAAAACGGCTGTTTGATCAAAAAATTTCTAAAAAAAGGCAGGTGAACAGAATGGATAGTTGTGATTCTCATGGGCGAAGTACCAGCATAGGACGGGAACCGGAAAATATGCAGGATGACGGCCATCCTTCTGTCCTGCTTTAATCTTAAATATTTTCCCTTCTTATCCTATGAAAACCCGAAGTAAGACACATGATCCAAACCAGTTTTGAAACGTAATTCTCTGGTTCTTTTTTCGTGTGCTTTTACTGCCCTGTGAGGGTTCCAACATGCTTTTTCGCACCGACAGCACGCATGTTTTTTTCTGCTGTCAAAAAAAGAATGGAGGATAACGAAAAAATGGAAAAACGAGTACAGGATTATACCCAGGAGATCCTGGATACAATCCGCAGTAACTCTTCTCCGGCTGTCATGGGCAGCCGCCTGGAAGATTACCACGAAAATGACCTGGCAGATGTTCTGCCGCTTTTAACGGTTCCGGAGCGATGCAAACTGTACCGCATTCTGGACACGGACATGCTGTCCGATATTTTTGAGTATGCTGAATCCGACAACGTAGCCGAGTACCTCGAAGAGATGGATGTCAAAAAAGCCGCTTCCATCCTCTCCAAAATGGAGACCGATGCACTGGCCGAGGTTCTGCAGAAACTCGACAAAGCAAAGAAAAAACTTCTGATCGAACTGCTCGATCCGGAAGTACGCCACGATATTGAGATGATCGCCTCCTTCGATGAAGATGAAATCGGCAGCCGCATGACGACAAACTGCATCATCATCCGCGAGGATCTGAATGTCAAACAGGCGATGAGCAGCCTGATCGATCAGGCCGCAAAGAACGACAACATCTCTACCATCTTTGTTGTCAATGCGCAGCAGAAATTTTACGGAGCGATCGATCTGAAAAACCTGATCATCGCAAGACGCGACGAGACGCTCGAGGATCTGACCGTAACTTCTTACCCGTACGTATATGCAGAGGAGCCGATCAACGAGTGTATCGAAGAACTGAAGGATTATTCCGAGGATTCTATTCCGGTCCTCGACAATGACAACCGCCTGCTCGGTGTCATCACATCATCAAACATCATCGACCTGGTTGATGATGAGATGGGTGAGGACTACGCGATGTTCGCAGGTCTGACCGCAGAGGAGGATTTAAAAGAGCCGTTAAAAGACAGTATGAAAAAACGTCTTCCATGGCTGATCATCCTGCTCGGTCTTGGCATGCTGGTTTCTTCTGTAGTCGGTATTTTCGAACAGGTTGTCACAACCCTTCCGATCATCATGACCTTCCAGTCCCTGATCCTTGACATGGCCGGAAACGTTGGTACCCAGTCCCTGGCTGTTACCATCCGTGTCCTGATGGATGAGTCCCTGACCGGAAAACAGAAATTACAGCTTGTTTTCAAGGAAATGCGCATCGGTTTCTGCAATGGTCTTCTGCTTGGTGTTCTGTCCTTTGCTGTCATCGGACTTTTCATCTTCTTATTCAAGGGAAAGACCATGATGTTCGCATTTTCCGTTTCCGCCTGCATCGGCATCGCACTGCTTCTGGCAATGCTGATTTCCAGTGCAGTCGGCACCTGCATTCCGCTGTTCTTCAAAAAGATCCACATCGATCCGGCGGTTGCTTCCGGTCCGCTCATCACGACGGTCAACGACCTTGTCGCTGTCGTTACATTCTATGGCCTGAGCTGGCTGTTCCTGATCGAGATGCTGCATCTCGCAGGCTGACCGCGTAATCTGTACCGTAAAACAAAAGATGCCCTTTTAAGAGGCAGATATCAACTTTTTCTGGTTTCGGAAAAAGCTGATATTTGCCTCTTATCTTTTCTCTTCCCTTCTTTACATTCCAAACAGAAACCGATATAATAGCAGGTAACGGTGCTTTTATGCTTTGACGTTTCACAGTGCCGCAAATATTTTGAAATGAGGGTTTTTGAAAACATGATTGTCAATCTCATCACCACAGTCTACAACTTTCTCTGGGGCGATCTTTTTACGATTCCGCTCCCGGGCGGCGGCAGTCTCGGAATCTCCCTTCTGATTCTTCTGCTGATCCCAACCGGCATCTATTTTACGATCCGGACACGTTTTCTTCCCATCCGTCTGTTCCCGGACATGATCCGTGCCCTGTCGGAAAAGAAAAATGAAAAAAGCAGCCTTTCTTCTTTTCAGACACTGATCGTTTCCACCGCAACGCGTGTCGGTATGGGAAATCTGGTCGGCGTTGTCGCTGCAGTCTCCGCCGGAGGCGCAGGTGCTGTGTTCTGGATGTGGGTGACGGCTATCATCGGCTCGTCTACCGCGTTTATCGAAGCTACGCTCGCACAGCTTCACAAAGAAGAAGATCCTCTGTACGGCGGCTACCGCGGCGGTCCTGCCTACTACATTCACGATCTGGTTGAAGACCGCCTTAAGAAGAAAAAACGATACGTTCTGCCGGCTGTCCTGTTTGCCATTGCCGGTCTGATCTGCTGGTGCGGCATCAGTCAGGTAATCAGCAATTCCGTGGCTTCTTCTTTTAAAAATGCATTTTCCATTCCGCCGCTTTACACCAGTATCATGCTGGTGATTCTTTCTGCAATCATCGTACTGCGGAAAAATGCAACCGTAAAGGTGCTGGATTTTGTAGTTCCTGTCATGGCAGTCTGCTATTTCTTTATCACACTGTTTATCATCGCAGTCAACTTCCGTCAGATTCCTTCTGTGTTTGCGCGCATTTTTGAGGAAGCCTTCGGGCTTCGTCAGATGGCAGCCGGCGGTTTTGGTGCTGTTCTGATGAACGGTGTAAAACGTGGTCTGTTTTCGAATGAAGCCGGTTCCGGCTCCGCTCCATGCGCCGCTGCCGCCGCAGAATGTGACCGCCCGGCCAAAGCAGGCCTTGTACAGGCACTCGGCGTTTTTGTTGACACAATCGTCATCTGCAGCTGCACCGCAATGATTATGCTGCTTGCACCAAAGGATCTGATTAATGGCCTTTCCGGCATGGATCTCTTACAGACCGCCATGCAGTATCATCTGGGAAAATTCGGTGTGATTTTCATTGCACTTACCCTGTTTTTATTCAGCTTTTCCACATTCCTCGGCATTCTGTTTTATGCCAGATGCAACGTTGCCTACCTGTTCGGCGACAAATGGTGCTTCCAGACCGCTTACAAGGTGCTGGCGCTTGTGATGCTGTTTATCGGCGGTATTGCAGCCTACACGTTTGTATGGGATCTCGGTGATGTCGGCATCGGGCTGATGACGATTTTCAACATTATTGCGCTGTATCCACTTGCAGGTGAGGCGCTTTCCGAGTTAAAATCATATGAGGAGTCGAAGAAATCATAAGTCATCCATACTTATTGTTTCTGACAGAAGGGGTTTACCAAAAAGGAGGTTTTTACACATGATTATTGAACCATCAAATTATACGTATGAGACAATGCCGGACTACGAGGACGCAGTGGACGGTGCTGTGGAGATTCCGGTGACCGGAGAGGAAATTGAGATCCGCTATGCCCATGAAGTTGTCTACGACGAGGCACACAATCTTCATCTGGAAATTTTCACACCATTCCAGATGGCGCACCCGGAGCGCACCTGGCCGTGCATCACATTTATTCAGGGATCCGCCTGGATGAAACAGTATGTCTACCAGAAAGTCGGCATGATCGCCCGTCTGGCGCAGCGCGGCTATGTTGTTGCAATCGTCGAATACCGTCACAGCGGAATCGCACATTTCCCAGCGCAGATCATCGACGCAAAAAATGCGGTACGTTTTCTGCGTGCGCATGCGGAGGAATACAAGCTGAATCCATCGCAGATGTTCCTGATGGGAGATTCTTCCGGCGGACAGGTTTCTTCCGTTGCCGGCATGACCGCAAAGAGCGGAAAACTTGACGAGCCGATCAATGAGGAAAGCTGCGAGGTATGCGGTATTATCGATCTGTACGGAGCTGTTGATGTGACACTGCCGTACGGCTATCCGATAACGCTGAACCATCAGAAACCGGACAGCCCGGAGGGCATGCTGATGGGCTATGACATTACCGAGCATCTTGAGGAGGCTAAGGCAGCCTGCTCCAAAACATACGTGAACGAGGATTTCCCGCCGATGCTGATCGCACACGGCACCAAGGACACGATGGTGTTCTGCCAGCAGAGTGTCGATCTCTACCACGCATTAAAGGATGCCGGAAAAGATGTACAGCTGTATCTTCTTCGCGGCGCAGACCACGGCGGTGCAGCATTCTGGACCGAGGAAATGATTACCGTTTACGATAACTTCTTCAAAAAATGTTTGGGTGAATAACATGAGAATTGCTTACTGCGAAGATGAACCGGCGCAGCGTTCCCGGATGGAAATGCTGCTCCGCACCTTTGCGGAGCGAAAAAGGCTTCCTCTGACCGTGGAAGCCTTTTCAGACTCCGCCGCTTTTCTGTTCCAGTATCCCGGCTCGTATCCGTTTGATCTCATCTTTCTCGATATTGACCTCGGCGGAATGGACGGCATGGCGCTGGCGCGGAAAATCCGCGAGACGGACAGTGAGGTGCCGATTCTCTTTCTGACGAACCACAGAGAATACGTTTTCGAAGGGTATGAGGTGCAGGCGTTTCGGTATCTCTTAAAGCCGGTGACGGAAGACACACTGTTTCCGCTGCTCGACGAACTGCAGGCGATGCGCGGACAGGAAAAGCCGCATCTGCTGCTTTCGCTTGGCGGGGAGACGCAGAAGCTGTTCCTCTCGGATCTGCTTTTTGTGGAATCCGATAATCATTATCTGACGCTGCATACGGCCGCCGGCACGGAAACGTTTAAGAAAAATCTGTCGGAATTCCGCGAAGAGCTTTCCGCCGCATGGCAGGCTTCTGGTAGGACAGAAGAATGTTTTGCGGCAGCACACCGGAGTTATCTTGTGAATCTCGCTCATGTGGAGCGGATCACGCGGACGGAATGTCTCTTGTCGGACGGAACAAAAATTCCGGTCAGCCGCGGATGCTATGCATCACTCAACCATGCGTTCCTGCAGTTTTACCGGCCGAATGCGTTTTAAAGGTTTTGCATTTTTTAATTTCCAATTCCGAACGAACCGAGGTGATGTTTCATGGCGCACATTCCTTTTTTATCCCATTATCTGGAACGCAAAAATATCGAATACCAGAACCAGCTTCTCGCCCGCCAGGTCGAGGAAGTGCAGAATATCTATCTGACAATGCGCGGCTGGCGCCATGATTACCACAATCATCTGCAGTCAATGAAGGCATATGTTGAGATGGGACAGTATGATAAGCTGCAGAAATATCTCGGGCTGCTCGAAAATGATCTCGATCAGGTCAACCAGCTCTGCGACTCGGGGAATGTGAATCTCGATGCGATTTTAAATTCCAAAATTTCACTCGCCGAAAAGAACGGCATCCGCGTGGATTACAAGGCAGCCTGCCCGGCCAATCTTACGGTGAGTGATATTGATCTCTGCGCGCTGATCGGAAATCTGATTGACAATGCGGTGGAAGCATGCGAGGGCCTTGCGGATCCTTATATCCGGCTTTATATTGGTGTGCTGAAAAACCAGCTGTATATTTCCGTTACGAATGCAACAAAGGACACTGTGCGGAAGCTGGACAGCGAGTATATCACCACGAAGCGCGGAAATCACGGGCATGGGCTGAAACGGATCAATCTTGTTGTGGAAAAGTACGAAGGATATATCAACCGGCAGAACGAGCCCGGCGTTTTCGTGACGGAGATTATGCTGCCGCTGTAAAAAGCTCTTTCCAGGATTTTTTGATTTTGTCCGATGATTCTACAGAGAAATTTTGCAGAACGTGAACACTTTTTTTGCTGTTCGCGTTCTTTTTTGTTCCATTTACGTACTTTTCCCCCGTGTTTTGCATGAATATGGTAGGATAACTACAGTTCACGAAAGACATGTGACAGAGGAGGTCTTTATGTATTCATTATGGTCTAACTACATTTATATTCATCGGGAGCTGTGGCATTACAGCAAAAAGCCGTTTCTCTTTCAGGCACTCGAAATCGTCTCACAGGTGCTCACCGGCTTTTTCGGGATTCTGCTTCCTTCCGGAATTCTCTTTTTTCTGGAACAGAGCCGCGGCTTTGCCGGGTTTGCGCTTGGAACGCTGGTTCTCTTTCTCCTTTATGCCGTCGTTTTCGTCAGCCATGCGTTTCTGCAGTCACGGAACGCCTGGCAGTATACCGAATTCCGGACCGGCTTTTTTATGCGCCGTCTGCTCCGCCATTTCATGCGGATGGACTACGCCGTTCTGACCGAGCAGTCGACGCTGCAGCTCGTTGAAAAAGCCACCGATGCCGTTTCCAGCAACTGGGTCGGAGTGGAAGGAATGTTCCGCTATGATGTCACAATTTTTTCTTCCTTTCTCGGTCTGCTCCTCTACGCAGGGCTGATTGGAAGTGTCCATCCAGCCATCATTCTTCTGCTGCTAGTGCTCTCGGTTCTTCAGTTTCTCAGCTACCGCCGCGCGGCTTCCTACGAAGTCCGCCGCCGGGATGATCTGTCCGCGATTAAATTGTCGCAGCGCTATTTTCAGAAACAGTCGTATGACACTGCGGCCGGAAAAGATGTCCGTCTCTACCAGCTGGGCGGATGGATTGATGGTGTCTACCAACAGATCAACAAACGATACCAGAAAATCCTGTTTCACATCCGCAGTGCCTACTTCGCGAACGATCTGCTGACCCTCACGCTGCAGCTTCTGCGCGACGGCATCTGCTATGGCTTTCTGATTTACCGCCTCGCACACGGAACCATGACTGTCTCCGGCTTTGTGCTGGTGCTCGGCGCGGTTTCCGGTTTTTCTTCGTATTTTAACGAGATTACTTCCAGTCTTTCGAAATCGGTACTCTGTCTCGAACAGATCCGGTGGATGCGGGAATTTCTTGATCTGCCGCTCCCGGCCGGCCACACGCTGCCGTTCCGGCCGGAATTTACCGAAGAAAAACCGCTCGAAATCTGCTTTTCCCACGTCTCCTTCTCTTACCCTGAAAGCGAGAAAAAGATCCTCGACGATGTCAGTTTCACACTCCATGCTGGTGAACACACCGCACTCGTCGGCATCAACGGCACCGGAAAATCCACGATTGTTAAGCTGATCTGCGGACTGTATCAGCCGACAGAAGGACAGATTACCGTCAACGGTCTCTCTCTTACGGACCTGAATCCGGCGCAGTATTACGAATCGATTGCGGCGGTCTTTCAGGAACCATTTGCTCTCTCGTTCTTCATTGCAGAGAACGTGAGCTGTTCCACACTGGAAAAGACGGACCGCACCCGCTGCCGCGAAGCACTCATCTGCGCCGGCCTCTGGGAGAAAATTGCAGGTCTGCCGCAGAAAGAGGAAACGTATCTCGGCAAGGATATGACTGACGACGGCGTCACTCTCTCCGGCGGTGAGATGCAGAAACTCATGATGGCGCGGGCTCTCTACAAAAACTGCCGTCTGCTCCTGCTCGATGAGCCGACCGCTGCGCTCGACGCAATCTCAGAAAATGAAATGTACGAAACCTACAGCACCCTGCTGAAAAATAAGACTGCGCTCTTCATCTCGCACCGCCTCGCGTCGACACGGTTCTGCGATACGATTCTGTTTCTCGAAAACGGAAAAATCAAAGAGCGCGGAACCCATGAGGAGCTGCTCGCCCTCGGCGGATCGTATGCGCATATGTTTGAAGTACAGAGCCAGTATTATCAGGAAACGGAGGAACACATCTGATGAAAATGAAAGAACGGTTTCATGCCGTCTGCCGCTTTTTAAATATGATCAGCCAGGGCAATCACCGCGTGCTGTTCTGGCTGTTCGGAAGCGCTTTTGCCGCTGCCACACTTCCGTATCTCTCCTTGTTTTTCTCAGCGCGGATTCTGAATCTGCTGCTTGCAGAATCGTACCGCGCCTGTCTGTACACCGTCGTCGTCTTTCTGCTCGTGCAGTATGGACTTGGGCTGTTTGAAAAGGTCTGCCGCCAGTATCTCGACGGCCAGAAGGAGTTCTGTCTTGCGCTCACCGAACAGAAAATCACCGCAAAAGCACTGGAGCTGGAATTTGAAAAATTCGAAAAAACAGAGACCATGGATGCCATCCGGCGCACCAATGTCTCTTCCATGGGGTCAGGAAATGTGGGTGACCAGCTGATCGTGATCCATACGATGATGACTTCCCTGCTCTCCCTTCTCTATGCGTTGTTCTTCCTGCTCCGCCTGTTCCTTCTGCCGGGCAGCAGCATGAAAAACTTCTTTACCTCGCCGTTTTCGACACTCGCGCTGCTCCTGCTCTGCGGACTGCAGCTGGCTCTTTCCTCCCGCATCAACCGCGAGAGTACGCAGAAAAAAATTGAGCTGAACCAGGGCAACGACCATTCCAACTCCGTCGCCAATTATCTCGTCAATGTGATGCTCGAAGAACGACGTGCGGACGATATCCGCATCGGTCATCTCGATGGTTTTCTCGACGCACAGTTTGGAAAGGCCATGGCACACTTTCTGCCGATGTACCTCGGCTTCGCCCGTTTTTCCGCCGTCACAGACGGCAAAAATGCGCTGTTCTCACTCCTTTCTAATTTCACCGCATACCTTCTGATCGGCGCCAAAGCGCTGTACGGTGTGCTCCCCATCGGAGATGTTCTTCTGTATGCCGGTTCCGTCACCCGCGCATGGGGGATCTGCAGACGTTTTTCACAACCGGCTCACAGTTTGACTATATCAATTCGTATCTTGCGACGTATGAGGATTTCATCGCACAGCCATCCATGTCGTACGACGGCACACTCCCGATCGAAAAACGTGACGACGGTCAGTACGCCTTTGCCTTCCACGACGTTTCCTTCTCCTATCCCGGCACAGACATTCCGGTGCTCGAGCATGTGACACTGTCCTTTGCCATCGGTGACAAAACCGCCCTCGTCGGCCGCAACGGAGCCGGAAAAACGACACTCATCAAACTGCTCTGCCGCCTGTATGAGCCGACCTCAGGCTATATTACCTTAAACGGCATCGACATGCGCAAATACAATTACAAAGAGTACACCCAGGCCTTCTCCGTGGTTTTCCAGGATTTCCACCTGTTCTCCCTTCCGCTCGACGAAAACATCGCCGCAGGGACTACGATTGATGAAGCTGCTTTGCAATCCTCTCTTGCAAAAGTCGGTCTCACCGACCGCGTCCATCAGCTCCCGCAGGGCACTCACACCCGCCTTTACAACAACAACGGCTCCGGTGTCGACCTCTCCGGCGGCGAGGCCCAGCGCACCGCCATCGCCCGCGCCCTCTACAAGGATGCCCCGTTCGTCATCCTCGACGAGCCGACCGCAGCCCTCGACCCGATCGCTGAGGCTGAAATCTACGAACAGTTCAGCCAGATGACCGCCGGCAAAACCGCCGTCTACATCTCCCACCGCATGAGCAGCTGCAAATTCTGCGACCGCATTATCGTCCTTGACCACGGCCGCATTGCAGAGGACGGCACCCACGGCACCCTCCTCGCAAACCACGGCATCTACGCCAATCTTTACGAAACCCAGGCCCAATACTACACCTGAGTCCTCACCCTCCCGTCCCCCACAACGTAAATGGGAGTCAGAAAAACACAACCCCTGGCAGTTCGTGCTAAGAACTTCCAGGGGTTGTGTTTTTCTGGCTCCCCGCCACTTATTTCAGGAATGCAAACGGCTCCTCATCATGAATAAAATGCATCAGATGATAAGAACACATAATTGCTACATTTTCTTCCTTTAAGATTCTCTTTGCCTCCTCGCGGTCAGCAAGGACAACTTCGATCACTTCGCTCTCTTCGAGGTATTTGCGGCTGATCTCGCCCTCGCACCAGCCGTAAACGGCAGAGCATGCTTCATCGGTCAGGCCGATTGTGGTGAAGAACGGTTTCTCGTAGCAGGGATCTACTTTCAACGGGTGAAACGTAAGACCGGTCTCCTCATGCATCTCGCGCACGGCAGCCTCATGGAACTCCTCGCCCGGTTCCACCAGGCCTGCCGGGAATTCGTAGATGTAGTCGTCAATGGAAACGCGGTACTGGCGCACTAGGACAATTTTGTCGCGTTTTTCCCCGTACAGACTGTACATCAGCACACCGTCCGGCGTATTTTTCCTTGTTTTAATCTTCATCTGCTCGATGGATTTTGCGCGGGAAGCCACGTAATAGCGGAAGTGATGGTTTACTTTGTTTGTCCCTTCCACCAGGTAAAGATTTACGAACGGATTTTCCGTCTGTTTTGTGATTTTTTCAACATTCGGCATAAGTAACAACCTCTTTCTTTTCTCTTTTACTGGTCAAAATCTGTCTCAAACACGCCCTCCGGGGTGCGCATCGTCAGCACGCCGAGGTTGAATTCATCATCCATCACCGTGATGTGGTACTCGAAAATCACATCATCATCAAATTTCGATAATACCACATAGGAACCGTTCTCTTTTCCCTCGATCTGGTCGCAGATGTCATCGTAAACATCGCTTCCCGAAATCGGCCGCGGATAGCCGGATTCTTTGATTTTCTTTTCAATCATTTCATATAATTCGTTCATGTTCTGCCCTCGTTTTTCTTTTTATCGGTTATGTTTCATTGTACCACGAAAAGACCCGCGGGGACAATCCATTGCGGCGATTCACCGTGAACTTTTTTATTTTCATACATCTTCTGGTCCGCCTGTTTCATGATGACGGATTCCGAGATTTCCATGTTTTCCCGGACCATTCCGCCGACGGCTGCCATGAATACAGTTCCGACCGCCATACCGATCACGGCGTTTTTCTCTGTTTTCTGTGCTTTGTAGATCCATGCGGCCGGCATCACGAAAGCGCAGCCGATCAGGACCGGGACTTCACTTAAGTCGATCTTGTAAAAGCTCGGGGCAAACGGGAGCGGGATGCCGGAGCGGAACCGTAGATCTGGACAACCTCGTCGCTCGCGGTGCTGCCGGTATTCTTCACATCGAGAGAGATCTCCAGCAGGCGGTTGTCTTTTAACGAAACCTTGTAGTTGTCATACGCAAACGTCGTGTACGTCAGACCGTAGCCGAACGGATACAGCACGTTGCCGTCGAAATAGCGGTACGTTCTCTTTCCTTTGATGATGTCGTAATCGTCGATATCCGGAAGCTGATCCATGCTTTCGTACCAGGTCATGTTCAGGCGGCCCGACGGTGCCGTTGATTCTGTTGTACGCCGTCATGATGCCCTCTGCGCCGCTCTCCTCAATACATCTGCGGAACGGCTCGAGATACAGCTCATATTTATTCCGCGGGTCAATCGAAGAGTTCTTCCAGCCGCGGCCGACCTCGGTGTTGTTTCCATAGAAGTGTTTCAGGGTTGATGCACAGCGCAGATATTTTGGATCGTCGCCCTGCATTCCCTCGATGTAAGCGCCGGCCATTTTTCCGGTCAGCACAGGGTCCTCGCCGTAGCCCTCCTCGTTTCTTCCCCATCTCGGATCACGCTCGAGGTCAACGGTCGGTGCCCAGCGGCTGAAGCCATAGTCCGGATGACGGTGCCAGATGACGCGCGCTTCGTTTCCTGTCACTTCACCAGCCTGTTTTATCAGCTCTGGGTCCCACGAGGCACTCATGCCGATCGGCTGCGGGAAGGATGTCGTCACGTCCGGCTTTCCTTTACGATCTCAACCGCCTCTTTCACCAGCTCTTCGATGCGGTCGAATTCGTTGTTTTCAATCATCGTATTTTTTACCATCCAGCTTCCGCCGCATGCTGCGATGCGGTCGTATGCCAGGTATTCTCTTACATTCTGCGGGTTGATGCCGCCGGTCGGCATGAATTTCATCATGGTGTACGGTGCTGCGATGGCACGGATGTATTTCAGTCCGCCTGCCGGTTCTGCCGGGAAGAATTTCACCATGGTGAGGCCAAGGCCGATCGCCTGCTCCATCTCAGTCGGGGTCACGATGCCCGGGATCACTGGTACTTCGTGTGCCTGGCACCATTTTACTACCTCCGGGTTGAGGCCCGGGCTGACGATAAATTTTGCTCCGGCTTTCACGGCGCGGTCCGCCTGCTCGGTTGTGAGCACAGTTCCGGCTCCCACCAGCATCTCCGGGAATTTTTCGCTCATAATGCGGATGGATTCTTCTGCCGCATCGGTGCGGAAGGTCACCTCGGCGCAGGCAAGTCCGCCCTTGCAGAGAGCTTCGGCAAGCGGCTCTGCTTTTGCTGCATCCTGTAAAACGACAACCGGCACAATGCCGTATGTTCCAAGCTGTTCGAGAATCTGATTCATGATAGCTGTTCCTCCGTTTTGATCTTTATCTGAAATTTATTCTGCATTCTGTTTTTATTTTATTCCCTTGTATCATAACCGGACAAATTGTTTTTTTCTATTGTGCGGATTGCCGAATACATTGTAAAACTTGCTGTTTTGTGATATGCTGGGAATTGTTGTTATGGTTCAAAAATATCATTTTTTTGCAAGGATGCTTTTATTATGAAAGAAAAACTGCAGACGAAATTTGCCACCCGGCAGTACATGATTTCGGATACATTTGAGTTATACTATTACAGCACCAGCGATGTGCCCGGCGTAAAAGAACATACGCATACGCATTATGAGTTTTATCTCTTTCTCGAAGGGGCGATCTCACTGGAAATCGACGGAGTGCTCTACACACCGACGCCCGGCGATCTTCTTCTGATTCCGCCCGGCGTGCCGCATCATCTGGTGATGCACGACCTGTCTGTGCCGTACCGCCGCTTTGTTTTCTGGGTCAGCGCCGCTTTTGCAGAGCAGCTCCGCGCCCGTTCCGCCGACTACATTTACCTGATGGAATACGCTGCCGAAAATCAGAAATATCTGTTCCCGCTCGATTCCGTCGAGTTCAACACGATTCAGTACCGCACCATCCGACTGATTGAGGAAATGCGGTCCGATCATTTTGGAAAAGAGACGCAGATTTTTCTCTACGTCAGCGACCTGCTGATGCAGATCAACCGAACGGTGTATGAGCAGCATCACCCGCTCACCCGGAAAGCACAGTTCTCGCTGTATGAACAGCTCTGTTTCTATATTGATGAGCACCTGTCCGAGGATCTGTCGCTCGAACGGCTGGCGGCGGAACTTTTTGTGAGCAAATATCACATTGCACACGTTTTCAAGGATGAAATCGGCATGTCGATCCACCAGTACATTTCCAAAAAGCGGCTGGCAAGGTGCCGTGAAGCGCTGCTCGGCGATGTACCGGTCACGAAGGTGTATCTGCTGTTCGGATTTCACGACTATTCGAGTTTTTACCGCGCCTTTAAAAAAGAGTACGGGATCTCGCCGAAGGATTTTAAAAAACTGCATACCGTTACCAGCGATTAACACGGTCGTTCCAAATGCACTGTTCACTTTGTACTTTTCAGGAGGATTTTTTAATATGTTTCAGATGTGGGGAAAATTAGTGGAAAACAATCATATTCTTCAGGATCTTACCGTCTGCATCGACGATGAAGATACCAGAACGCACAAGGTCTTCCGTGCGCTCGATGAAATCTGCGATGCCTGGAATCTGGCGAAGCCGATCTGGCTCGATACGAATATTTCGGAGTTTAAACGGAGATCGAAAACGCGGTTCACACAAGATAATTTTATTGAATCGCTGGAGTTTGATTATCTGGAAATTCAGATTACAGAGGAATAATGTTCTCTCGTTTTTGCAGCGAATAAAGCAAATGCAAAAGCCGGGCATCCGGCGGAACCTGGGAGCGGCTGTTCTTACAGCCCCCTCTGCGGTTCCGTCGGATGTCCGGCTCTTTTTATGTATTTTGTCCCTGGATTTGTATCCCTTTTATACCACGCGGTTTTCCATGCCGCCTTCCAGGTACGAAGCAATATTTTTCTGCACCAGTCCGATCAGGCGCGTGCGGGCTTCCTTCGATGCCCAGGCGATGTGCGGCGTGATGTACAGGCGGTCGTCGTCCGCCATTTTCAGCAACGGACTGTCACTGCGGATCGGCTCGCTGGAAAGTACATCGAGCGCTGCTCCGGCGATCAGGCCCTCGCGCAGGGCACAGCAGAGGTCACGCTCATTCACGATCGAGCCGCGGCCGACGTTGATCAGAATTGCGTTCCGCTTCATGTTGGCAAACGTTTCGATATTCATCAGGTTCTCGGTCGCCTCATTTAACGGGGCGTGGATGGAAACCACATCAGAATCCTTCAGCAGACGATAGAGATCGACCCGCTCGTAGTCCGGATCGTCGTGTGCACCGGAGGTGGAGTAATAGATCACACGGCAGCCGAATGCCTGTGCAATCGAAGCCACTTTTCTGCCGATCGCGCCAAGGCCGATGATGCCCCACGTCTTGCCCTCCAGCTCGGTGAACGGTCTGTCCATGCAGGTGAAAAGACTGCTGGCGGCGTAGCTGCCGTTTTTTACGTAATCATCGTAATAACGGAGTTTTTCTGCCAGATAGAAGTACATCGCAAAGGTGTGCTGGGCCACGCTGACGGTGGAATAGCCGGCGACGTTCGTCACGGCGATGTTGTGGCGCTTCACATAATCGAGATCGATGTTGTTGATGCCGGTTGCGGTGACGCAGATCAGTTTCAGGTTCTCCGCGCCGGACAGGGTGCGGCTGCACATGCGCACCTTGTTGCAGATGACAATATCCGCCTCCCGCACACGCTCCGGGCATTCCTCCTCCGTTGTTTTTTCATATACTGTCACTTCTCCAAAACGGGAAAAGCCGGACAGATCCATGTCCTTTCCCAGTGACTCTGCCTCAAGAATTACAAGTCTCATGTTGGTTCCTCCTTTTGCAGATGATGATTCTGCTTTATCCGGGAAAGCAGTGCCGCCTGTCTGTTTTGAAAGACGGCACTGCCTGAAATATTTTTATCTTAGATACCTGCGGACTGCCGATTCGGAAATATGGTCATGTCGATATGCCATGCTCCCCGGCCTGATCCCCTGGTATTTACACGTATTCGCTGATAATCTCCCTCATCAGCTTCTCTTCCTCGGGCGTCAGCATTCCGGCAAACCTGCTCTCGGCCGCGGCGGTCTGGCGGATGCCCTCCCTGACTTTCGAAATCCTCGCTTCTTTTTCCGGATCTGCGAACAGTTCATTCCGCTCTTTGGCGGACTCGCTTCCCGCAGTCTGCGGTTTTGCTTTCGCCGCTCCGGTTCCTGCCTGTGCCATGGTTTCCGCCTGCACCGGCTGCCGTTCGGTCTGCTGTACGGTTTCCAGCACCGCACTCTGTTTCGTCGCTGCAAACTCATTTTCCAGATAGTCTGTCCAGCCGTTCAGCAGAATTTCCTCTTTTCCGCCGAAATCCAGACAGAGCCGGAAAAAGACAAGGCCTCCGGCGAGCGCGGTGCCCGTTCCGAGGTAGCGCATCAGCTCCGCCTCTCCATAACGGTATCGGTAGATCGCCCACAGCGAAAGAATCGACAGCGCCAGAACCGTGAGGATCATATTCTGGCTTCCGCGCAGAAGCGTCGGGACTGCCATTCCCGCTGACCTGCCCTGTGCAATCTGGCTGCGCATAAACGCCCCGGCATTCGAAAAGGGATGCGCTTTTCTCTGACACGTTTCCAGCACCGACCTGGTCCATTTCGACTTTGGTTCCTTCAGCCTTCCGAGATCGCGGATGGCCCGGGTGTAGAAACGGTTATTCCAGAACAGGCACCACACACCGGCGATTCCTGCTGCTATCATTGCGTATAAGAACACATTTTGTTTCACACAAAACTCCAGCATTCTTATTCCCCCTGATGATTTTTGAATTTGCCTGTCATGATCATATGCCGTTGCTTCCGTTGCGGTGCATCGGCGGATGCCGCGGCAGAATTTGCGCGCACAGGATTCTTCCGCTGGCATATCGGCAGTGGAGACGTGTTACAGTTCCCAGGTACCTGTGAACTGTAACATTCGCAGCCCTCATTGAAAATTTTGCTTCGCAAAAGGAGGGCTGTTCACACCTGAATCACTTTCTTACGCAGCAAAACAGCAAGTGTTTTACTGCTGAGCAATCCGTAGTGAGAATCTTCTTGTTCCGATGTGCCACAGTATAGCACCGCCGGAAAAATTTGGAAACAAAAAACGTTCGTCAAATTCTTTGTGATTCTGTGCTTTTTCGCGTGAATTTTTATTTTTCGTTCCTTCAGGGGACTGCTTTCGTGCCGGTTCGCGTGGTTTCGCTGGTTTTCGCCTGCCCGTTTGTCGATTTTTTCTTCTTGCTTTTTTAGATTACAGGCGTTTTACCATTTCCTGCAGCAGGTTGACACAGTGGCGGGCTGCCTCGCTCTCAAAGGTCGGGTAGTCCATTGTTGCGCTGTCGTCTGCTTTGTCGGAGATGGCGCGGAGTACGACGTATGGAATCTTGTTCAGATAAGCGCCCTGCGCAATCGCAGCGCCCTCCATCTCGGCGCAGGAACCGTTGAATTCCTCGATCAGATGGTTTTTCACTTCTTTGCTGGAAATAAACTGGTCACCGCTGACCACGCGTCCGCGGAATACCTGGATTTCCGGATTGACTTCCTTGCAGACTTCCTCTGCCACCTCTGCGAGGTGCTCGTCTGCCGGGAAGCTCAAAACACCCATCTGCGGAATCTCGCCGAGCGGGTATCCGAAGATGCGCACATCCATGTCGTGCTGAACAGCATCGGTCGAGATGACGATATCGCCGATGTTAATTTCATTCCGCAGGGAGCCTGCAATTCCGGTGTTGATGACACAGTCCACGCCGTAATCATCCACAAGAATCTGCGTGCAGATACCGGCGTTTACTTTACCGATTCCGCTGCGCACAACAACCACTTCTTTTCCGTTCAGGTAACCGTGGTTGAACTCCATGGATGCCTTCGTGCGGATTGTAACATCCGTCATCATTTCCTTTAAGCTTGCAACTTCAACTTCCATTGCACCGATAATTCCGATTAACTTCATGTTTATGATATCCTCCAATAACTTTACATGTACTCTCCGATTCTTTCTGTTCTTGCTTTTATGAAATCATTTTTGTCAGCGGTCAGCCGCTAAAGTAAGAACGGAAAACTCCGGGAGTCCATTTTCTTTTCCTTCTGGTTTCTTTGTAATTCCCGTTACAGCATACCATAAATTTTAGATCTGTGGTATCTTTTTTCTTTGCTGTTTTCGTAATCTATGGTATAATAGCAGGAACCGAAGAATTATCGTGGCTGAAGTTCACGATAATGTTCTAATTTTTTATTCACAAAGGAGGATCTTATCGATGGAATATACAACAAAAGGTACCTGTTCCAGAAAAATTCTGTTTGAGGTAGAAGACGGTAAAGTACACAACGTACAGTTCGTAGGCGGATGCAACGGAAACACACAGGGTGTTGCAAGACTCGTTGAGGGCATGGACGTAAACGAAGCCATCTCCCGCATGAAAGGCATCGACTGCAACGGACGCGGAACATCATGTCCAGACCAGCTTGCAAAAGCACTGGAACAGGCTATCCAGAAATAACTTTTTTTACGCTTGCTCTTTTTTATTATAATAACTCCCCGGGGAATGCTCACCCCGGGGAGTTTGTAATTTATCCACTTCTGTTTTTTCTTTTCTGATGCAGCACAGCTTCCCCGCCGCCTGCTTTCTTCCGGTTTTTCTTCTATATTAGTAGCACAGTCTTTCTTCCAGCCACCGGACTGCTTTATCTGTCCCATTTGTCGCAGAGACTGTTGATCTGATCGGCAAATTTCGAAAGGTCTTTGTTAGCACCGCCTTTGTTTCTTGTAATGACGGTGAGCAGCCGCTGACCAGCCGCAACGAGACGATCGAAGACGGCATTTCCGCTGCTTCTCGTGCGCAGTGTTCCAGCGTTTGCCGTTGTTTCCTTCTGGATCGGAATGCCAACGGTTTTTTCGATGAATTCATTTTCTTTCAGGTCAAATACCGTGCCGGAGAACGGAGCCATCGCCGGGTAGTGGAATTCGTCCCACAGTTTTTCTGCAAAAATTTCCGTCACTTTATCTTCGCCGTGCGTTACGAAAACGCGGTCCGGTTTTGCCTGCAGACTGCCCGCCCATTTGAGCAGTCCTTCCTGATCTGCGTGGCCGCTCATGCCCGGGAACTGGATGATGTGCGCGTTCACATGAACCTCTTCCTGGAACAGTTTCACTTCCTTCGCGCCTCCGATCAGCGCCCGTCCCAGTGTACCGACGGCCTGATAGCCGACGAAGAGAACCGTACTCTCCTGCCGCCAGAGGTTGTGCTTCAGATGATGCTTGATTCGTCCTGCATCGCACATGCCGCTCGCGGATATGATGACCTTCGGGGTTTCGTTGAAGTTGATGGCTTTCGATTCATCGGATGTAATCGAGAGTTTTAAGCCCGGAAACAGAATCGGATTAATGCCCTGCGCAAGGAGCGCAGCTGCATCGGAATCGTAGCACTCTTTCTGATGATCGCGGAAAATATTGGTTGCCTCAACGGCAAGCGGACTGTCCACGTAAACCGGGAATTCGCCGTGGCCGTGAACCAGATGTTCTGCCTTAATTTCACGAATAAAGTACAGCATCTCCTGTGTTCTGCCGACGGCAAACGACGGGATCACGAGGTTGCCGCCGCGGTCGAGCGTTTCCTGAATGATTTTTGCCAGCTCCGGCACATAATCCGGTTTCGGGCCATGGCTGCGGTCGCCGTAGGTGGATTCCATAATCACGTAATCGGCACTCTCCGGGTACTCCGGGTCGTTGATCAGAGGCTGATGGATATTTCCGATATCGCCGGAGAAGAGCAGTTTTTTCGTCACACCGTCCTCTGTCAGCCACAGCTCAATGGATGCGGAGCCGAGTAGATGACCGGCATCGAGGAAACGGATCTGAATGCCGTCCGATAGTGTCACACGCTGATGATACGGAATGCCCTCCAGCAAGCGGATCACGCCGAGGGCGTCCTCCATCGTATATGGCGTAACGTAATCTTCTTTTCCCGCCCGGCGGTTCTTGCGGTTCCGCCACTCGGCCTCGGCGAGCTGAATGTGTGCACTGTCGCGGAGCATGATGTCCGAAAGCGCTACCGTCGCCGGAGTCATATAGATTGGGCCACGGAAGCCGTGCGCATACAGCAGCGGCAGATTTCCGGTATGGTCGATGTGCGCGTGCGTGATCAATACAAAATCCAGCTGGGATGCCGGGACCGGAATCGGCTTGTTTTCATAAATATTCGGTCCCTGCTCCATACCGCAGTCCACTAAAAATTTTTTCCCGGCAGCCTCCAGATAATAACAACTGCCCGTCACTTCATGTGTTGCTCCAAGAAATGTAAGACGCATAAGATGCCTCCTGTTCTCCCGTTTTGTTCGGGGACAAAATGTTGTCACTGCGGGTCAAAACACGCGTTATACGTTTGGCCCGTTATCGCGGCCAGCAGTCGTCAAGTTCTCATGCCAGCATGGTCTTTGACGCGTTGCCGCGAAAATAATCTGAAATTTCTTTTGTATTTTATGCTTATTCTCTCTTTTTTTGATTATTATAGCATAATATCTGGCGGATTCCAACGGAATTTTAAAGCAGATTGCACAACAATCTTGATATTTTTGTTCAGTTATGGGCATCGGACGCCGGAAGTGCATAGAAAAGAGGCACCGGTATTCCTGCAGTAATACCGATGCCTCACTTATCGGGGCCAGCCGATGTTCCGTATGATCACTCACACGCTGAACATAGTAACACATGATGACTCAGATCTGTGTTGTGGTTGGAAAAAGGAATTTCGACGCGTTGAAAATCCTGAAAGATCTGCGTTTTCGTCTTAATATATTCATTGTTATAAGGTTTCTATAGGGGACTGGCCCCGAGAGGTTTTCTAAAGGAATTAGGGAGTTGCAAACTGGGTTGGTTTAGAAATTTTATTCGTTCGTTTACGCTACCTCTTTTGCGCTTATATATCGTTGATATTTTTGCTTATTTTCATTTTTTATGTTTATATGTTAGATACAAGGAGATATCATCCGATATAAATACCATTAGTCGAACTTCCACCATTTTCAATGGTACCATTCTTAGTACATGAATGATAGCCTCTTAAACGATAGTAGTAACCCTTTTCTACTTTTACCTCTGTTCCCATATATAAACAGTCTGTATTATAAGCCACCTTTTCCCACTTTTGGTAACTATAAAAATTGCCATCACCCTTCGATCGTTCTAAGTAAACATTCAACTTTACCGTATTGCAGCTAACATTGCATTCTGTTCCAGCGGCAATTCCAACGTATCCATTCCCGTTATTTGTAATTCTAACAAATCCCTGATGCAAATACGTACTTCTTGCTACACTTTGATAAGTACCACTTGACTCTAGATCATTTGTCAATACGGATCCATCTATTGTACTTCCCAAATAATCCAAAGCATCTGCTTGTACATTCACTACATTTAACGACATCACCAAGACGAGCATCGCGCAGAAGAGTAAGCGTTTTAAATTCATAACCTTTTTCATACTTCCTCTTTCCCCCTTTCCCCTCGTCTTCATCTACATTATATATACGTACATGTTTTTAAAAAATTACAGATTATACTGCATTCCATTTAAAATTTTTACTATTTCTTCCTTTTCTATCTGACCACTTAATTCATAATATGCATCTTTATATTTCCAAACCGCATAATAATTTTCTTCTTCATTTTCAGACATCGTTCCCATCTCAACATCCAAAACTTCGTCTAAAGTTTCTATTTGGACTTTTTCTTTGTCCTTCCAGTTTCCTTGTGATAAATCTTTTTCATTTCCCATCAAATGAAAATATACAGAATTTTCATTATATTTGTACTTAATTACCGCCATTTGTGCTTCAGGTATTATAAAAAACTTACTATACTCCATACCTTCCGGAATATAATAAAATTCCGGCACTGCAATATGAACCTTTTCTACAATTTCAGTTTTTGCTTGTTCAAAATTAGTTTCCGACCCATCTCGATCTTCACCATTATCTGTCCAAGTAACGTCGCCCGTATTCCGAACCCCACTAATCGTCTCCACCAACCGAATCCGATTTGCCTCGCTCGTCATACTGGCTCCAAAAACGCACGCTCCCACAACCAACACAACACCAGCCGCCTTTGCCGTCTGTACCCAGTGTTTTGTTGTTTTCACTCTCTTCGCAATCTGTTTCTGTCTCTCCGCCTGCTTCTCGCGTTCCACCTTTTTCTCCACGATCTGGCGGCGGATCTCCAGTGTTTTTTCTGTCGGATTCCCTTCCGCGTCCGCGAGTCCTTCCTTCTGGAGGCGCTGCTGGAAGCGCTCGTACATTGCGTTCAGTTCTTCCTCTGAAAGCGCAGGCGCAGCCTCCTGTTCTGTTGCTGTGTTTCCTTCCTCTGCCTTTACAACTGCCGATTCCCCTTCCACCGTTTTCGAATCCGCAGCCATTTTTTCTTCTATCGTCTGCTCCAGTTTCTTTTTCAGCTGTTCTTCTTTTTCTATCTTTTTCATCTTCTTCCGTTCCTCGGCATTTTCCATGTTGTAACCGCTCTTGACTTTTTTTCTTCTTGAGTGGATAATAAAAGCCAAATGATATTATCAAATTCCAGGGAGGAATTCTCATGAAGCATATTGTTCTGACAGGCGGAGGTACCGCCGGCCATGTTACCCCGAATATTGCCCTGATTCCAAAATTAAAGGAAGCAGGTTATAAAATCTCTTATATCGGTTCCTACGACGGTATGGAGCGCAAGCTGATCGAAGATCTCGGCATTCCGTACTACGGAATTTCATCCGGAAAGCTGCGCCGCTACTTCGATCCGAAAAACTTTTCCGATCCATTCCGCGTCGTAAAAGGCTACTTTGAAGCAAAAAAACTGCTCAAAAAGCTGAAACCAAACGTTGTCTTCTCCAAAGGCGGCTTCGTTTCGGTACCGGTTGTCCTTGCCGCCAAAGCATGTAAAGTCCCGGCGCTCATCCATGAATCAGATATGACGCCTGGCCTGGCAAATAAGCTGTGTATTCCGTCCGCTGCAAAGGTCTGCTGTAATTTCCCGGAAACCGTTAAATGTCTCCCGGAAAACAAAGCCGTTCTGACCGGAACGCCAATCCGCCAGGAACTGCTGTCCGGCGATGCACGGGAAGGCCTGAAGTTCTGCGGATTCAATGCCGCAAAACCGGTTATTCTCGTCATCGGAGGAAGCCTCGGTTCCGTCGCTGTCAATCATGCGGTCCGTTCTATTTTACCAGAACTTCTGAAAGATTTCCAGGTGATTCATCTCTGCGGTAAAGATAAACTGGATGCATCCTTAAATGGTACCGAAGGTTACGTTCAGTTCGAGTACATCAAAGATGAGCTCCCGGATCTCTTCGCCGCAGCAGATCTGATCATCTCCCGCGCCGGCGCAAATGCGATCTGCGAAATCAGTGCTCTGGCAAAACCAAACATTCTGATTCCGCTTTCTGCCAATGCCAGCCGCGGAGACCAGATTTTAAATGCGCGTTCCTTTGAGCGTCAGGGTTACAGTAAAGTTCTGGAAGAAGAATCCGTGAATGCGCAGACTCTTCAGTCCGCAATCCGTGAGGTTTACGAAAACCGTCAGACCTACATCAATGCGATGAAGAAGAGCAGCCACACCGATTCCATCGGCCGCATCCTTTCCCTGATCCAGGAATGCGAACGCAAATAGTAACTACAGAAATCCCCTTTCTCTGGCTTTGTCAGCAAAGTGCTGGCAAAGCCATTTTTTCGTCCGGGTCATTTTCACCCGCAGATTTCCGATGGTGATACCCATTTCGGATGCTACTTCCTTTTCCGAACGCTCATGCACCTTGATTTCACGCGTAATATAATAACCCGATTCATCATGATCTTTCAGTGCATCCATCACTTCCTGAAAAAAATGATTTCTCTCCTGCTTTTCTTCCTCTGCAAGCGTCGGAAGTTCCATCTCTTCCGCCCGAAGATCCTCATCCAGTTCGTTCCAGTCAAAACGTTGTGTTTTTCTTTGATAATCAATTCCCAGATTCTTTGCAGCGACACGGACCCAGCCTTCTACTCTGTCTTCATCCAGCGCATCAATATTCAGGTACAGTTTCACCATCGTTTCCTGTGCGATATCATCCGCATCGGCTTCATTGTGCACCACCTGCATTGCGGCTGAATAGGCTGTCATTACATACTTTTTATATATTTCTGAAAAGTTATTTTTGTCCATTGTTCTCCGCCCCTGTTCGTCTGTCATTGATTCTTTTTCTGGCTGCTGCCAGCCTTTTCTCAGGCCTTCAGCTCTGCCGTCACGCTCTCAATGATCTGCTCTTTTACCGCATCCTCGAGAGTTCCCTGCTTCCATGCAGCAATACCGGCATTGTCACCTTCATATCTTGGAATCAGATGCATATGGAAGTGGAATACCGTCTGTCCTGCTGCCTCACCATTGTTCTGTACCAGATTGAAGCCATCAGAATGAAGCGCTTTCGTCATGGCCGTCGCCATTTTTTTGCCGAGAATCATTGCTTTCGCTGCGGTTTCATCCGGAATTTCATAAATGTTTGCAAAATGCTGTTTTGGAAGAATCAGCGCATGTCCTTTCGTTGCCGGTCCCTGATCCAGAATGACACGGAACTCATCGTCCTCATACAATGTCGCGGTTGGAATTTCTCCGTTTGCTAATTTACAAAAAATACAATCCATGATCTTTTTCTCCTTTACTTTTTTTAATTCTTCTGTTGTTCCGAATCCCGTTCTGCACGGTTCCGAACAACTCTATTTTCTCACTATTTGTCGAAAAATGTCAAATAATGCAGAACGCTTTTTGTTGCGCGCTCCCCCTTTTCAATGCTAAACTTTTGCCTAATCAAAAATCATTACCTACGCATCATAAGGAGGATACGGCTATGTCAAAAGAACCAACAACCAATTCACAGGGCTTATCGGAAGAATGTCACGCTATGATTTCCCGGATTTCACATGAGGTTCGAAATCCTGTTGCGGTTATCCACAGCTTTCATCAGCTTCTTCTTTTAGCGCATCCGGAGCTTTCCAACGATCTCTATTTTCAGAAAATCCAGGAAAATATGGCTTTTCTGAACTCCCTGCTCGATGAGCTCTCCTGCTATAATCATTCATATCGGGCGGTACGCGCTTACGTGAATCCTTATCTTCTGCTCCAGAATCTCTGTGCCGATACCGGCGTTCTCCTCGAAAAACAACAGGTTTCCATTGAACTTGTCAAGGAATCTGCCATTCCGCGCTTTGCCCTTGATACCACGCAATTTCGTCAGCTTTTTCTGAACCTGATCCGAAATGCGGCGGAAGCAATGCCTTCCGGCGGAACGATCAAAATCTCTCTCTGTTTCGACGGTGACTTTCTGACCATCCGTGTGCAGGACACTGGCTGCGGAATCCCCGCCGAGGATCTGCCGACTCTCTTTGACCTTTTTGTCACACATAAGAAAAACGGAACCGGCCTTGGACTTGCCATCTGCAAGGAAATTGTAACCGCACACGACGGCACGATTTCCGTTTCTTCCGTTCCCGGGGAAGGAAGCACCTTTACGGTCGTTTTCCCCTTTTCCTGATCCTTGCCATTCCCGGATAGAGAACCGCCATCAGGACTGCACCTGCCAGAAAACCGCCGATGTGTGCGAAGTTGTCCACATTTGAAGACTGGAATCCGACCAGCAGCGAAAGGACAGCCATGACGGCCATCCTCCGGAAGGTGAGATCCTCCAGCCTTCCTTTCCGAAATGCCAGAAGAACAAGCATCGCTCCGACAGCAGAAAAAATCGCTCCCGAAGCGCCGGCGGAAACTGCCGGTGCTTCCCCTGTTTTCATCAGGGACAGTTCATGCAGATACGAGCACAGATTTCCGACGAGTCCGCCGCCCAGATAGATGACCAGATAACGGATCTTTCCAACTGCGCGTTCCAGGTAATCCCCAAGGAACAAAAGAAGCAGCATGTTGTTGATCAGATGCTGGATGCCAAAGTGAAGAAACATACTCGTAAACAGGCGATAGTATTCTCCGCTCTCAATCAGCGGCGCATACGCCGCACCGCAGTCCATCATATGTCTGGAGCTCTCTGTCCCTCCGGTCAGTGTGACTGCAAGGAATACCAGAATATTGCATACGACGATGACCAGATTGATGCTGTTTTTTGACCTCTTCCACATACGGTCCACGATATCTTCGTTCGGATCGTAACTGTTTTTCCTTTGTTCTTCCATTACATCATTTCCTTATCTGTGCTATTTTTTTATTATAATTTAATTCACTTGTAAATGCAAGAAATCGTCAAATTTTTTTCTTTTTTGATAAACGTTTTTCGACAATTATTGACGCTTCACGACGGCTTTCGACGTTTTATGACATTATTTTTTACATTATTTCTTTTTTTAATTTTATGCATAATTTTCTTTTCTATAATATTTTTGTTTCATTCGCATAACTTTTTTCTTTGATCATTCTGCCATATTAAAAATAACGCATCCAGCGCTTTCTCCAAATCGAAAAAGTGTAATGCGTCATTTTTCTCTAATTTCTGTTTTTCTCTCCCGCCTTATACCGGTATTTCTTCCCGGCAAATGAGATATCGTCTCCATCCTCCAGCTTCTTTTTTGTCTCGCCCATCAATGGAACGCCATTCACCGTTGTTCCGTTCCGCGAATTCAGATCCAGCAGATAATCTCCCTCTTCTGTACTGACCAGCTTTGCGTGAAGGCGGCTTACCGTACGGTATGGCAGAATTACATCTGCCGCCGCTGACAGTTTTCCAATCAATGTGCTTCCGCGTTCAATCGGAATCAGCGGAAGATCAATCGGATCTATCGGAATCAGATATGCCCTTCCCTCATCCTCCGGGCTGGTCAGCAGTTCCGTTTTTCCAAACAGATCCTCTTCATGCCCCTCCAATTCCATCAGGCTGTGCATCTTTCTGTTTTCCTGTTCTTCATTCTTTTCCCATGTTTTCTCTTTTTCGACTGAGGAATCCCTTTTCCATCCCTGCTGTTCTGTATCGCTTTTCGGATTCCATGTTCCATCTTTCTGTTTTAAGCCCTTCCGATTCTGATATTCCGAAAATACATCTCCTGTTTCTCCTTGTTTCCGGATTCCTGCGGCCTTCCCATAGCTTCCTGTTTCTGTTCCCGACTGCCGCTTTTTCCATCGGCTGGCAAGTTCCAATGCCAGACTTACAATTCCCACAACAGCCGCCGCTCCTCCCAGCACCAGATACCAAACAGTTTCGGCCTGTGTCCACCGCAGTGCCAGCACACCTCCCAGAAATCCGATGCAGATCACTGCTTCCACAATATTTTTCCAGCGTCCTTCATCCTTTTCTTCCTCCGCTTCCACAAAAAAATTTTCCGCCGCTTCCGCTTCTTGTTCTCCCCAAAGTGTTTCCTCCATCTGTACAGGCGGATTTTCTTCCCTAGGACGCTCTTTTCCCTCCTGCTCCGTCGTTTCTTTCTTCTCTTTCCCTGTCTGATATAAGAGTGCCTGAATCATCTCAACCGAAAAGATCTCCGCCGAAATCTCCCGATACAGTCCATACCCGAGTACTACCGCATCCTGCTCCTGGTGATCCAGCTTCGGCAGCAGATATTCCATCAGCTCCCGGATCTGCTTCTGAAAACAGCCTGTGTGTCCCTGCTTTCCCGGCAGATAACAGAAGGAAAAGTTCTCCAGATTTGCATCTGCAAAAACCAGCTCCGGCTGCAGAACGAGGCCGTCCGGTGCAAGCAGGTACTGCCCCAGTTCTTCGAGAAGATCCAGCAGCTGTTCAAATAGTTTCCGCAGCGCCTCCGCCCCAATCGAGCGCTGTTCAAACACACTCTGAAGCGACTGCCTTGATGTCACCTCATAGTAAAACAATGTTTTATCATCCATTTTCCCGATTTTGCAGTCCAAAAGCCCTGGGATTGTGTTTGTCAGCAGCATACGGATCTGATACGACGCCGTGTCCGGCTCTTTTTCCTCCTGTAAAATAACATATGTATGATTCAAATCTCTTTTATAATCAATCTGCATTTCTCCGCTTCCGTCCTTACTTCTGGTTCCAGATCTGTTTTACTGTCCGTATCTTCCGGATCGTTTTCACCGGATTGTTTCTCCTGCTTTCACTCAAAACCGAATATTCCCATGCGTTCCGGCTCCAGATTGGCAGAATGTTTCCTTCTGCTTTTATCTGAATCTCTTTTTCTCTGCACACCGTCTGTACGGTCACCGGTTCAGCCGGAAGCGGTATCTGGAAAATCCACCATTCCATCCGGCTTTTGGCGGCTGCCTCTCCTTTTTCCACAGACAGGCGGCCTTCACTGGCGGCAAGCATTGTGCTTTCATATGCCGCAAATGTATACCAGCTCCGTGCGTGCACAAAAAATGTCAGCGACAGCAGAAGAAAAATCACCATCAGAACAAGCGGCACGACCAGAACTGCCTCTACCGTAATACTTGCTTTTCTCATTTTCACTTTCAAAGCATTCCGCACCTCCCCACAAATCCAAGCAGCAGAAACGGCACCAGCGGTATGGAATCCTGTTTCCGTATTTTCTTCCGCATCAGAAGAACTCCGCAGAGTACCGAACAGAGAATGAGTCCCAGCGTCAGAACGCCGAACGTCTGCCCAAATCCCAGCCAGATTCCAACCGTCAGAAGCAGAAGGCCGTCCCCGTATCCCACCTGTTCCCGTGATATATAACTGAGCGTCAGAAATCCCGCTCCCGGCAGCAGGGACAGCAGCCATTCCAGCCACGATGTCTGTTCCACCAGAATCTGCCATCCAATGCCTGCAAGGAATAAAACACCGGTCAGGACAAGGCTGATCTGCCGTTTCCTCACATCCATTCCGGCAAGAATCCCAAGATACAGCAATATAATTGCACTCTTTACTTCTTCCTGATACACAGCCGCGGCCTCCTTTCCGCAAATCCGAGTTTCTGTTTACCGTCCTTCTTTCCGGTCTCACCCGGAAGGAAGACACCTGCTCTGCTCATATCCGGCTTTCTTACGCCGCCTTTTTCGCGCATTTCGAGCACTGCGGCAGTCCATCCGTCTGTTCCAGTGCTACAAGTTTTACTTTACGTTTCAGCCCTTTGCAGGAAAGACTGTTATGATACCGGTTTCCGTATTTCGTATAGTAAACTTCCGCACCCGCAGCGCCATTTCCCACGCACTGTTCGCATTCCTTATATTTTTCTCCATCCTGATTCCGTTTCCACGCAAGCGCACCCGGTGAGGAAACCTGGATCGAAAGATTGATATGACTGCACGACGAATCGGTATGATACACACTGCCGTTCTCAGTCACCCACACCATCTGTTTTGCTTCGCCCTCTTCTTCATCCGCCTCCTCTTCTGTCTTTCCGCAGAACAGATGCACTTTCGCACACGCTGCAATTCCCCGGTTCCGCACCGGAACGAGGCGGTTTCCCATTTTCGGCCAGTAAATCGCTTTCAGTTCCAGCCATCCATTTTTCACACGGCTTCCTGCCAGTGTCACCATTCCATTTTCGCGGATTTCTTTTGGAATCTTTGCTTCTGCATAAGCAATGCACGCGGCCGTTTCCGGTATTTCATACGTTTCTTTTCCCGTCTCATCCACCGCGTAGGCACAGACGGAAAGATACCGCGCGGACTCCTGCAGAGATACCGTCAGCATTCCATGCAGCCGGTAAAGATCCACGATTTTTAATAACACAAGAACCGCGATCAGAAAAACAGGAAGTGCCAGTGAAGCTTCCACCGTCAGGCTTGCCCTGTTCCATTTTCGTTTTACAAAAGGCTGCTCTCCTGATCCGGATTTATAAAAATTCCCGGAAGAGTGGATAAGTTTTTTGATAAGGTTCCAGAAATAAATGTGCCGTTCAGAAGAACACCCTTTTGTATCCCTGCCGGAGTCATCCCATTTTTCAGGCTGCTCCCTGCATCTCATATCCATAATTTCTCGTAATCTCATACTCTCGTTTCCCAATTACCGCCGTAAAACCGGCTTCCAGTTCATCGACACAGCAATCCAGTCGGAAACCCGGCTGCTGCTGTTCTGTCCGCATATTGTATTCCACCAGATCCATCGCTCCAAACGTTACCGCTTTTCCCGATTTCTGCATCAAAAGCAGCCGCAGATAATCGGAATACTCCATGCCGCCCGGTGCATTTTTTCTGCTCTGATCCCCTGTTTCCAGCAGTTTCGGAAGCTGTTCCAGAGAAAGCTGCCACGATTCTGCCGTTTTGAACAGCGCTACTTTTCCACCATCCAGCAGTTCCCGCAGATCCAGAATGCTTTCTGCAAATGCCCAGCACACGGCAAGTGCCATTTTCACAACCGGCATCGCCGCCGGAACTCCAAACGACGCGGCAATTACCCCCGCCATTGCTTCCATCTCGCCCTGCTTCTGCGCATCTTTCGCCAGATACACCAGATTTGCCGCCTCCCGCAGCGCCAGCAGACGGTTCACGGTTCCCGCCAGATTATCCTGATCACTGTTTTTTCCGCAGAGCACATATTCCACCTGGCACTGCAGCCCTTCCTTCTTCTCCTTGCTGGTATAGCACGGAAATTTCCACAGAATATATTCGGACGAAAGTATCTTATCCACAAAGCTCAGTTCTTTTCCACACTCTGCCATGCCAAACCCGCTCTGCAGCTCCCGTTTTGATGCAAGAAACGATACATCCGTTTCCCCCTGCGACAGTGCCTGCCCTTCCGGGAGGACCAGTCCTAAAATTCCCATTTTCATTACTTTTTGAATGACCTCAATCGGATTCACAAAATCTTCCGGTACCGGCTGCTTCTGATCCGGTTCCGAAGGCGTGCCGTTTCCAGATTCTCCTTCACCTTCTGTTTTTTCTGTTCCCTCTTCTGGCTGTTTGGATTCTTCATACTGTTTTAAAACCTCCTCTTCCTCGTAACCGCTCTGTCCGTCCTCCTGACGTTTCACGGTTTCCTGTTCTCCTCTTAATTTCTGGGAAAGCTGCTGTATTCCATAAGTTCCAAGGCTGGCTTTCATTGCCTCACAGATCTGACGGGAGAAAGCACTTCCCTCCTCGTCTGTCGCAAGACGATAGCCGCCGAGATAAACTTCTGTAACCTGTCCGCCAGATAAACTGCCTGATAGAATTCCCATCCCCGATGCAGTGGGGGACAGAACTTCTCCCGCAGTTTCTGCGACTTTTCTGCTCATGGTTTCAGGTTTCCAGACACCGCTCTTATCCCCGCCGTTATAAAAAAACAGCTCGTACTGTCCCAGCAGTGTTCTGTCATACCCGGCAAACAGAGAATACAGTCCCTGTTCCATTGCGCAGGCCGTCATCACCCGTGCATGGGCATTTCGCACCGACGCAATTGTCCCGGAAATCAGGGAAAGCATCAGTATCAGAACGAGACACAAATATGCTGTTATGCTTCCGGCTGCCCATCTTTTCTGTCTTTCTGTTTCCCTCATGGGATACAGCTCCTTCCACTTTACTTTTACTTTTTCGAACTTTAGATGCCGTGGATCGGATAAAGGATATACCGAGACACAGATATGCAAATGACATATAGGTCCGTACCGGCTTCTAAATTTTTCTTTGGAGTTCCGTATTGGACATTTTCCCGTTTATACGGTGTTGCTCTGGTTTGTGACCTTCTCCATCAGACTGTTGACCAGACTCACAAGCTGCTTTTTAAAGATTAGTACGAGTCCGATCAGCACAACGAGAATCAGAATCACTTCCACAACACCCACCGCATCTTCCTCTTTCCAGAACTCCGATATCAGCTTCATAATTCCCACCTCCCTCTCTTTACCAGCTGTTGTGGGGATAAAAACATCCCCTATGCATAAAAGGACAAAAATGCCGGAACCGTGAGTATGACCAATACAACCGCAAGCATCATGCCCATCGGAAGAAGAAGCTTTGTCGATGCCTTTTCTCCTGTTGTTTTCGCCTGCCTTCTTCTCTCCTCAAAGGCCTCCTGCGATTCCTGTTTCAATAATTCCAGCAGTCCTTTACTGCCTTTTTTCAGATTCTGCGTCAGCAGAACAGCAAGGGAACGATACGCTCCGGTTCCCATACGCATTCCCATGCGCTGGTACGCTTCCTGCTCGGAAACACCGTTTTCCATCTCCTGGCAGGTAAATACAATCTCTTCATAGGCAAAACGTTTCTGCCCGCCAAGCGCCAGATTTTTCCGGTAATCCACTGCAATCCGCTCGAGTACTTTCCGCATCCCAAGCCCGGCACCCAGAAGAAGAACCATTTTGCTGACAATTTCGGGATAATCCCGCAGCATCTGTTCTTCTCTTTTCTGCCTTGCTTTTTCTTGTTCCCTTCCTTTTGCCGCCCAGCAGACTGCTCCTGCCGCCGCGGCAAGTGCCATAAGTTCCAGACCTGTCAGATCCGGCACTTTTGACCATGTTACAGTTTCTCCGTTCAGTGTCTCCGGCAGATAATAGGCTGTTTCTTCGGGATGCGCTTCGTTTTCTTTTTCCACTGCTTTTTTCAGTGCCCTAAGAACCGCATCCCGCCCTTTTATCTCCGGTGGATAGACCTGAACCTTCCGTATATATTCTGTTGTTTCCCCCTGAAGTTCCAGTTCCGCTTTCAGCGTAACCTCCACTCCTTCTTCGGGAATCTCGTCTGACAGCAAACCCCGGCTGTCAATCAACAACGGCCTGTCTGTTTCCCAGCTAAGCGCCACCAGGCTTCCCGGTATTTCCGTAACCAGATCCATGTTTCTGTTTACCGTATGAAAAGACAGATTCTCACCTAAGATGATTTCATCCAGCGCCTCTATCGCCGCACTGAACGCCTCTTCTATCTCTTCTGCGCTGTAAGCTCTTGCAGGTACAGACAGTGTAATTCTTTCCGGTTTCTGATTTCCAACAGAAACCTCAAGTTTTTCCTCTGTCGGTTGGCTGCCTAAGGCACCCCGTTCCAGTTGAAGTTCCGCTTTTTCATCTCCTGAAACTTTTCGCACTCCGATCGGAAGGCAGAGTGCAGTGCCCGCTATAAACCCTGTCGCTGCAAGGCAGAAAATCCGTCTCACCAATTTGTGATCTTCCGCCTTTTTTCTCATCCGGAAATACCAGATGAACAGCCCCGCCCATGCGGTCAGACAAATCCACAACATTTGATTCCTCCCCTTTTTTGCGGACGAATCGTTATGATTCGCAGTCTTACTTTTTAAACTTCAATTGCTTCTTAAAATTCAATGTCCAGAATCTTCTTTCCAAGCACCCATGCTGCCAGATACACGGCAAGGCATCCGCTCATGAAGAAAACCCCGATTACATTCCCATACATCACACTTAAGAATTCCGGAAAGGAAAGCTGTACATATCCCAGAATTCCGAACGGCACAACACTCATAATATTCTGCTCGAACCGCCGGGAAGAAACGCCCGCACGGATTTCCCGCATCGTGTCAATTCTCGTACAGAAAATATCCCACGTATTCTGAAAGATCTCGCAGACATTTCCTCCTGTCCGCTTCGCAATCACCAGTACACTTGCAAACGTCGCAATATCGTCAATGCGGCTTCGCACCGCAAGATCCTGAAACAGTTGTTCCACCGGCACGGAAATCATCATTTTATGACGCATCCGGCGCAGTTCCTGTACCAGAATGTTTTCTTTTCCCAGCGACTGTTCCAGCTGTCCTGCCGCCTCCAGCACTGCATTTTCCATGGAATAGCCGGAACGCAGTGCCGTGTGCATCCACGCAATCAGATCCCGGAAGCTGTCGTACAGCTCCTCTTTCCGTCTCTGAATCCGGTTTTTCCGATACGTGTGAAAACATACGATTCCAACCGGAACCACAGCAATGCATGCCCACCACGCCCGGTAACAGAGTAGGTTCACAGCGGCGGCAATCCCAAGACTGATTCCCGCTATTTCGAGATATTCCCGACCGGTAAATTCCCAGGTCTGATAGTCGATCCCTTTCGTCTCCTTCTCCTCTGCCATGCCCGTCTTTGCCTGGCTTCCCGCACGTATTCTCATCCTGTTTTCCCCTCCAGTTTTTCTCTGTGTACCAGTTCGCCTGTCTTTTGCAGGCCTCTCCCATATTCTCTTCGAAACAAAGAAACCGTTTTGATTTCGTCCTCCTCCATCCCTGTGATCTCTGCGATCTCCTCCACCCGACGGCTTCCATCCTCTCCGCGTCCTAAATGCACGAGAATTTCGATTCCCGATGCAATCTGGCGGCGGATTGCTTCCAACGGGAGCTGCACTCCCATCAGCACCATCGTTTCCAGACGGGAGATCATATCTTTCACGCTGTTTGCATGTGCCGTGCTCAAAGATCCCGCATGCCCGGTATTGAGTGCCTTTATATGGACTCCCTATGTTCCCATCATGCAGAAATACAATATCTGTA
>OLPT01000132.1_pt1 | contig 63104 bp, 69 predicted proteins | sample 1673051 | NCBI WGS metagenome assembly OLPT01 (sample SAMEA3136750, study PRJEB25190) | human gut metagenome | biome: human gut; feature: human-associated habitat; material: faeces | place: Austria | collected 2013
CATTTACTTTTCCTCCTTCCTCGGATTGTCTGTGTGCGGCGATGATTCTGAGATTTTTCGCCATTCTTGCGGATACCTGACTGATTGCAGTGAGAGTTGCAATCATTTCTGCGTCAGTACCGCTTCTGTTGTGAAAAGTCCGATTCACAATATTCACCTCGCTTTCTGTAGGTCGCTTTGTTTCGCCTTACACTACTCAATGGAGGTGAGATTGCCGTTTGGTCGAAAAAATATAAAAAAGTTTTTGAAAAGAAAAATCGTCCCCTGAAAAATCAGAGGAAGACCATTCATATTAGATGTAGTCCTTAAGCTTGGAGCGGAGCTTCTGGAACAGCTTGTCCCTGCGATACACGAATGTATTACGAGAGAGGCCCATTTCCTTGCCGCAGTCACGTTCCGATTTTCCTTCCATAATAAGCTGGCAGATAAGACGGCCTTCCGGGTCCAGCTCATTCAGCTTTGCGTAGAGGGCATTAAGAAGCTCTGCATCCTCTAATACTTCAGCGATAGCTGCAGATTCATCCGGTACATCGTCAAGCCAGCTCTTTTCGTTCCCGTCACCGTCGCTCACGGTGTTATCGAGAGAAAGCTGGTCGCCAGCTTTGGCATAAGGACATGTGAAGCAATCCATGTCGCATAAGTAGCGCTTGCTTGCAGGGCAGACACAACGACCATGTTCCTGTTGACGCTTACGGTAGGTGTTGATTTCACGGTAGTAGTTCGTGTAGAACTCCTTGTTTACGTCCACCCAGTTCTTGGATCCCTTGATGTAGATACGGTACTCTTTATTCTGATTTGCATTATTTGACATATAAAAACCTCCATCTTGTCAATCCGAGATGGAGGTTCCTTGCTGCTACCGGCAAAAGGGTATAGTGGTACCACGGTCAGGAGAAATCTCCATCTCATGTGTGCCACCAGCCTTTCCAGTTGCCGGGAGCGATATATTCTGTTGTGTGGTCACTTCAGCACTGGAAAGCTGTCTGCGCAAACTGCTGAAGTGATTAATATAGGAAATGAATGAGTGAAATTATGTTGCTGTATCGCTGAACAGAAATTTGCGATGACAAACACAAATTTGACAAACGAAAAACTCTGTGATATACTTATTAAAGTGTGTATCTATATTCAGATGCGTTCTCCACTTCCTATGACTTAAGTATATAGGAAAGTGCATTTTTTACCGAACAACGCTGTACATGCTTATACACAGTTGTACACGCTTGATTCAAAATGGAGGTGTTTGGGATTGGCAAAAACTGAATTCGAAGTGTTTGCTCAAAAAATAGCAACGTATTTTCAAGGAGACCTATCTCCAGAAGAATTTACGAGGACACTTTTTAAGAAAATTTATCTCAATCCCAATGGTGACACTCTGTTACATGACATGGAGCCTAGGACGCTGCGTGGTTATTTTTACGGAGAGCACAACATCACCACTTTGGCGAAGAAAATAAATAAGGACTTGGACTCTCAGTATTTTGAAGAATTTATCGATACAGAGACGGACGATACTATTAAAGGTTTATGCGCGGCATTTGCCGATGAGTGTCCCGGAATCGACAATGAAAACTTCAAAAATAAAATTGCAGAGAGATTTAAAGAAATTATTTGTAATGCAGCAACAATAAAGCGCAAGCGTAAGAAAACAACAAAACTTGTTCCTCAGTCTCAAGAAACAACAGTGGATGCAACAATTTCGCCATCTATCAAAGAGCAATATGGAGCTCTGCTTGTGGCGGAAGAACGCAGTGTTTGTCCGAATGATGGCTGCAGCACACCGTTATTTGTGAATGTAGGAGGACAGCTCGGAGCAAATTATGAAGTGACATTTATTGACCCATCTGTACCAGAAACAAGAATGGAGAATTTAATTGCACTTTGTCCGGCTTGTCATAGCAAATACATCACAGGAAGAACAGATGAGCAGGTTCAGAGATTGTTACATATAAAAAAGAGCCTCGTAGATGACTACGAGGCGAAAGAGACTGTCTCTATGCAGAAGGTTGAAAATGGTATCCGCAAGGTGCTTGAGAAAATACCAAAAATGCAAGCACCAGCAAATATTGATTTGAACTATAATCCTGTGACATTAAGACAGAAGATTGCCACAGATAATTTGATGCTTTATCTCAAGGCAAAGACGAATGTGAATGTATATTACAGTGCAGTACAAGATGCATTCACTGAGTTGAACGCTGAAAGAATTCTTCGATATAAACCGTTTTGTCTTCAAGTCAGGATGACATATATGAACTTGAGCGATATGGGATTATCGCAGGATGAGATATTTGAAAAGATGGCTGATTGGTTACAAGATGCCACCCATGAGGATAGGAGCTCGTGTGAAGTGATAATTTCTTACTTCATACAGAAATGTGAGGTGTTCGATGCTATTGCCGAATAAGTTAATATCATACGACCAGAGCATCCTGCCTAAGTTCCCGGTTGTATTGAAAGAACTAAAAAACGGTCCTATGTCAGTGCATGACTTATACAAAAGAGTGATAAAGAAAATGTCTGGTGTTAGTGAGTTTATTGATACGCTAGATTGTTTGTATGCGCTTGGGAAAATAGAATTTGATGAAGAAGAGGAGATGCTGCGCTATGTTGTATGAAATTGAATGCGAAAAATTCGCTAAAAAAGTCAATGGCCAGCTTGTTCCTCGTGGCCGTATCCAACTTCGTGAAGGTTTAAATACTGTGCTAGGTGATAAAGCTGCACAGAACTCAATTGGTAAGTCTACCTTCCTTCTTGTTGTTGACTTTTGCTTTGGTGGTGATGATTACATTAATCCTAAAATATGCAAAGCAAAAGAAAAGCTGCACTCACATACTATTAACTTTGCTTTTAAATTTGGGAATAAAATAGATTATTTTTGCAGAAGCACAAAAACGCCTTCTGAGATAGGTATCTGTGACTCGGAGTATAAAGTACAGCGGATACAAACTCTGAAAGAATTCAAGGATTACCTCTTGAAGGCGTATGATATAACAACTCCTTCAATCTCATTTAGAGAGATGGTAGGGCGCTTTCTGCGTATCTATGGTAGAGAGAATTATGCGGAAAGATACCCTTTGAAATACGGGGATGTTAAGCCAGAATCCGCAATAGAAACATTGGAGAAAATGTTCAATGTTTTTGCGTTTATTGAAGAATACAAAAGTGTTTACAATGATAAAAGTAAACGCAGTAAGGTGCGAGATGATGCAACTAAACTTGGTGAGATGACTAATGTCGCAAGAACTAAGAAAGAATATAACGCCAATGAAAAGGAAATCGAACGACTTAGAACAGAATTACAAAAGTTGATGGACAGAGAGGATGCTGAGCTATCACAAGAAGAAACAGATAATTTAGATAAAGCGTCTGAAATTAAGGGGCAGCTGACAGTCCTAAAAAGAAGACGTAGTAGACTTGTTTCGCAGCTAAATGCTGTTAAAGCGAATATGTCTGGTGGTTTGGTTCCTGTTGAAGAGGATTTATCAGAGCTGTCAGAATTTTTTCCTGATGTTGATGTCCAGAAGCTATCTCAAATAGAGCATTTTCATGACAAGATGCAGCACATCCTTTCTCAGGAAATGGGCGATGAGATAGCACAGCTTCAGATATTGATTGATGCTATTTCGGCTGAAATGGTAAGGCTTCAAGAATCGCAAAGGAAACTTGGAATACCGGTGACGATCTCTAAAAAATTTATGGATAGGGTGGTTGAGGTTCAGCGTCAAATAGATATCTTAGTTGCAAAAAATAAAGGATATGACAAATCCACCAAACTAAAAACAGAGAAAAAAGAAGCAAAAGTTCAACTTGAAGATGTCCGTGAAACACAGCTTCAGGCAGTTGAAACAAGTATCAATCAGGAAATGACTCGTCTAAACGATTATATCTATAATGGTGAACGCTATGCGCCTACTATAAAATTTGGAAATTCTAGAAGTGGAAAGCCAACTTATGAATTTTGGACTGAGGACGATACTGGAGCAGGCACGAACTTCAAGGGATTAATTATTTTTGACCTTGCACTCTTACGGCTCACGGAGCTACCAGTTATAGCACATGATTCTAATATTTTCAAAAATATTGCAGACTTGCCGATAGATAAAATCATGGAGCTATACAACCAGAGTGAAAAGCAGATTTTTATTGCATTTGATAAAGAAGATACATTTTATGATGTGACACGTGACATTGTCCATTCGACTAAGGTTATTGAGCTTCATGAAAATGGAGGAGAACTATTTGGATGGTCATGGGCAAAGAAAGCAGCAAGAGAGAAACAAATTGCTACAGAAACTGGTGTGATTGAGGAGTCATAATAAATGGAGGTACCAGATGCGTATCAGTTATAACCCTTTATGGAAAATGCTTATTGATAGAGGCATGAACAAAAAAGAATTGAGAGAACTTAGTGGAATAAGCACAGCGTCAATGGCAAAGCTGGGTAAAGGAGACAATATTACTACAGATGTGCTTTTGAGAATATGCACGGCATTGAATTGTCAGATTAGTGATATTTTAGAAACTTTGCCAGATGAAGAAACTAAGAATAACGAAGATTAAAATTCGTTAGGAGGATTTGGATGGAGCAAAATAACAAAGTAGCCCTACAGGCAGCTAGCCCATATAATGCTGCCATAACAAGAGAACAATTTTTATTTTATGAAGCGCGAACTACTGCCAAGTTGCTCCATGAGGGATGCAGCTCAGAAGAAGTAGTAGAGCGTATTATTTCAGATAATTTATTTCAGTATCCGACAGAAAAGTCGGTGCGAAAGATGGCGCTTGCTTGCCTGAGAAGATTAGAGGCACTTGGTGATAATTCTTTAGTTGCAGCAATCGCAACGCAGCCATCCGATGTAGCAAAGCAGATATGTTTGTATGCCATGATGAAACAGTACCGCTTGATTTGGGATTTCATGATTACCGTCATCGGTGAGAAATACAGATTATCGGACACTACTTTCGGCAAGATAGACTTGAATAGCTATTTCCTGCGCTTGCAGGAGCAGGATGACTGGGTGGCCACATGGAGTGATTCTACGGTTACCAAGCTGAAACAGGTAATCGCAAAAATACTGGTGGAAAATGAATACATTGATAATATTAAATCTGTAAAGCTCAACCCGGTATGGCTCCAGCCTGTACTTGAGAATGCAATCCGTGAAAATGGTGATGAGATTGCTCTTCCTGCATTCAATTGCTTTTCGTAAGGAGGTAGGCCCAAGTGAGTGAATTGAAAGAAAGACTAGATAACCTCAGAGCCTTAATACAGGAGCCAGAGTTTCTTGAAGGCAAAGGTTTAAGCAATGAGGTAAATATACGAATCTTCTGTTATGACCCATCCGATGAGATGATGGTCAGACATTTTATCGAGCAGATTATGACAGATCAGTCAATGAACTGTCACCTGATAGAACATAACTTATATGAAGTGTTTCTTTCTATCTGTGAAGATAAGCGCATCGCAAAAACAATACCTGCGATGGAAGAGAAAAAAGGTAAAGAATTTATTCGAGACCAGATGAGCCGTATGGCTAATAATACAGCTTTTGTAAATAAGATGAAATATGAACCACATGAAGCTGGTGACGTACTTGTCATCACAGGAGTGGGAGATGCATTTCCGTTTATCAGAGTCCATGACCTGTTAAATGCGATGCAGCCAGAATTTCCAGATGTTCCGATTCTGGTGTTCTATCCGGGCAATTATGATGGCCGTGATGTGCAGCTTTTCAATCGCCTGAAGAAAAATCCTTACTACCGAGCTTTCAATGTGATTTAAGGAGGAACAGAAATGGTTATTGAACAATTATTCCAAGAGGATATTAATCGTAAAATCAATGGCGTCGTTAAAGTAGACCAAGATGCTACTGATGTTCTTGTTCAGGAATTGGATGAGTATGTTATCACCAGAGATTTGAAGAAGCACTTCATTACTTTCTTTAATAACTATGGAGATTCCTTTCATGAAGGCACTGCAGATATTGGTGTTTGGATTTCCGGTTTCTTTGGAAGTGGTAAATCTCACTTCCTGAAAATGCTCTCCTATCTGCTTGCTAATCAGGAGGTACAGGGTGTTCGTACCGTAGAACGATTTCGTAAAAAATTTGAGGATGATCCGGCAACATTCATGTTGATTGATTCCGTTACTAAGGGGCATACGGATACTATCCTTTTCAATATCGATATTGAGGGTTCCATCAACAAGGACAAGACTGCTGTTCTTCGTGTTTTTGCAAAGATGTTCTATAACTACCTTGGTTTTTATGGGGAGAATCTTAAGGTAGCAAAGCTGGAGCAGTTCATCGAAAAGCGTGGAAAGACAGCAGAGTTCCGCCGTGTATTTGAGGAGAAAAATGGTGGCCCTTGGCTTGAGTCAAGAGATGCCTTCGCTTTCTTTGAAGACGATGTTGTTGATACATTGAAAGAGGTTCTCGGTATGAGCGAGGATGCTGCACGTAACTGGTTTAATGGAACCGAGACCGTAGAGACCAGCATCGCACAGCTTGTTTCTGAGATGAAAGATTATGTGGACAATAAGCCGGATGACTTCCGTTTGTTATTTATGGTCGATGAGGTTGGCCAGTATGTAGGTGGCGATACAGACCTTCTTATTAACCTGCAGTCTCTTGTTGAGAAAATCGGTAGTGAGTGCGGCGGTAAGATTTGGGTTGTTTGTACCGGTCAGGAAGCTATCGATGAAATCATCAAGGCTCGTGAAAATGAGTTTTCTCGTATTCAGGCCCGTTTCAAGACCAGACTTTCGCTGACTTCTTCTTCCGCAGACGAAGTTATCCAGAAACGTATTTTGAAGAAAAAGTATGAAGTGGAACCGGCATTGGAGCAGGTATATAGCCAGAATGATTCAGTTCTTCGTAACCTGTTCAGCTTTACTGATGCAATGTTGGACATTAAGGGATATACCGGTCCGCAGGACTTTGCCAGGAACTTCCCGTTCGTACCTTACCAGTTTATTATCATGCAGAAGGTATTTGCTGAAATCCGTAAACATGGTAATTCCGGCAAACACCTTTCAGGTGGTGAACGTTCAATGCTTTCTGGATTCCAAGAGGCAGCACAGAAAATTCAGGATAAGGACGAGTATGCACTTGCACCGTTCTACCTGTTCTACGACACCGTACATACATTCCTTGACAGTTCTATTCGTCGTGTTATTGAGCGTTGCCAGAAGGCAGCAGACAACTGTGACGGTATTGAACAACAGGATGTGGATGTATTGAAGCTTCTGTACCTTATTCGTTATGTCGATGATATTCCGGCTAACCTTGACAACATCGTAATCCTTATGGCAAATGATATCCGTCTGGATAAGATTACGATGAGAGAGACTGTGCGTGGCAGTCTCGACCGTCTGCTTAGCCAGAACTACATCGGAAGAACTGGCGACACTTATAATTTCCTGACTGATGAAGAACAGGATATTCAAAGAGACATTTACAAAAATACTCAGGTCGATACCTCTGCAATCGTGGAGCGTATTGGCCAGATGATTTTTGCTGATATTTATACAACAAAGAAATACCGTCACGGAAAGTACGATTTTCCATTTGATCAGATGGTAGACACAACAAGCATAGGTGCCGTAACCGGTGGTATGAGACTTCGCATCATGACGGTAGCAACAGACACTGTCGAGAAGAGTGAACTTCGTCTTATGACAGAGTCTAAGAATCAGGCGATCGTTGTACTTGCTGAAACACCATATTACGAGTCATTGGAAAAAGCAATGAAAGTGCGTAAATATGTAAAGCAGCGTAATGTAGCACAGCTACCGAAGTCCGTACAGGACATCATTCGAAATCATCAGGATGAGGCTAACAAGTACGAAGCATCTGCAGAGGAAGATTTGAAGAAGGCAATCGTTGATGCAGAGTTCTATGTAGATGGAGAACGTATTGAAGTTAAGGGTGGCGATGCTAAGAGCAAGCTGGATCAAGCACTAGAATATTTAGTTACTCATGTTTATAGTGAGCTTGGTCTTATTACAAAGAATGCGGATACAGATGCCGATATATTGGCGGTACTGCAGGGTGACCATCTGAATGGTGTTATAGCTGGCATGGAAGAAAACCATGACGCTGCAGTGAAAATGGAAGAATATTTGGAAATGCAGGACGCAAAAAAACTTCCTACTTCGATGGCAGATGTACAGAGCCGCTATCAGGCGATCCCTTATGGCTGGAAGGAAATCGACATTGCGGTTGTGGCTGCGATGCTGATTTACGACCAGAAGGTCACGATTAAGTACGGTGGCGAAACTATCCAGCCGGGTAATCCAAAACTTCCGGATATGCTTCGTAAGAAGAGTGAGATTGGCAGAACAAGCATCTCTAAGCGTCAGATCATTACGGCAACTAAGATGCGTGCCGTCAAAGAATTGCTGCGTGAATACTTCGATGTAATGGACGTACCGGATGATGAAGATGGGCTAGTTGGATATATTGTTGAGAAATTTGAAGAACAGAAGTCTCATTATAAGAAGCTGAATGAACGTTATGAGGGTCATAAATATCCTGACCATCACCTTGTGACAAAAGCTCTCAGCCTAATGGAAAGTGTACTTTCTCAGCGTAAGGATAATACAGCTCTGATTGACAGACTTCTGAAGGAGGAAGACAGCCTCCTTGATAATAAGGAAGATATGCAGAGCGTTGAAGGTTTCTTCAAGAATCAGGTGCAGGTGTTCGATGCAGCAGTTCGTATGGAAGCAGAGCTGAGAAACGACCTTTCTTATCTTCAGAAGGAAGAAGAGGCAAATCAGGCACTGAATCAGATTCGTAAGATTACTGTAGTGGATGCCGGACAGAGTAGTGTTTACAGACGTATCCCTGAATTGAACGGATTGATGGATACTGTTCGTGAGGGCCACGGAAGGCTTCTTGAAGCAAAGCGTGATGAGATTCTTGAAATTATCTGTCAGTGCTTGTCAGAAATCCATACTCTTGCCGGTGATGTTTATGATGCCAGAGTAATATCTGAGCGTGCTGATAAATTCTTTGATCAGCAGAAGACAAGAGTGGCAGAGCTGGAAAGCCTGCAGCTTCTTGATGGTCTGGTACCTCAGATGTGGGGATATAAGGATGACACAGTCGATAAAATCGATGGTATCGATCATCCAAAGACTCCAGTTATACCAACCGTCAAACCGAAAGAAGCTGGAGCAGTAACTCCTCCAGCTCCGAAGAAGGTTATTAAGAATGTATACCGTCAGGCGGCATTCCCTTCTAAGACTCTTGAGAGTCAGGAAGATATCGATGCTTATGTTGAACGAATGAGAGCGTACCTCACTGCTATGATGAAGGATTGCGACGGAATCAAATTAAGCTAAGGAGACTAGCAATGAACAAAAATGCAATAAAAAAATATGCCGTTTGGGCAAGAACAGAGTTAATTGATAGAGTAAAGCAAAGAGCTGAAAGATTTGATGTATACCCTCAATCTGAATTGGACATTGACAGTGTTTCAGGTGTGGTTTTATCAGATGTTGAAAAGGACCAGAGAAGAGCAGCTATCCTTCTAATGCGAGACAAGGGATACGATTATGTTATTGAAGAAGTTTCATACACTTGGTTTAATCGTTTTGCTGCATTGAGATACATGGAGGTTAATAATTACCTGCCTTCGAGGGTCAGAGTTTTTACAGATGAGAATGGGGATTTTAATCCTCAAATTATGACAGAGGCCATCCATCTAGATATGGAAGACTTAGACATGGAAAAAGTTTATACACTAAAAGATAAGGATGCAAAAGCTGAACTCTATAAATATTTAATTATTACACAATGTAATGCGTTAAGTACAATTTTACCCGGACTTTTTCAAAAGATATCTGATTATACAGAGTTACTCTTCCCGGATAACTTAATACGAGAAGGTAGCGTGGCGGAACAGATGGTAGCTATGGTACCAGAAGAATGCTGGACAGAAACCGTAGAGGTTATCGGATGGCTGTATCAATATTATATTAACGAGCCTAAAGATGAACTTATTAATGCAAAAAAACAATATAAAAATGATGATGTTCCATTTGTTACACAGATTTTCACCTCTGACTGGATTGTAAAATACATGGTTCAAAACAGTTTAGGACGTTCTTGGATAGAGACCTCTGGAAAAGACTACAGAGAGTATAATTGGGAGTATTATTTGGCTGCTGATATTGCTTCACAATCTGAAAAAGTTAAAAGTCCAGAGGAAATCCGTGTTGTAGATCCATGTATGGGAAGTGGTCATATTATTGTTTATGTATTTGATGTACTTATGCAAATATATGAGGACTACGGCTATTCACAAAGGGATGCAGCAGAGCTGATACTCGAAAAGAATATCTATGGTATGGATATTTCTGAAAGAGCTTATCAATTGGCATATTTTTCTGTGATGATGAAAGCCAGAAAATACAGTCGAAACATCTTAAAGAAGGGAATAGCACCAAATTTATATGTGTTGGAGAACGTCCCTAAAATTGATAATGAAGTGATAGATTTTGTTGCAAATGGTAATGCACAAATTAAAAAAATCATTAATGCCGTTATCGACCAATTTAAGCAACTTGGAGATTTCGGAAGTTTAATTACGACCGAACAGCTGAATTATTCGATGCTTGTTAATAGGCTTGCAGAAATTAACTCAACGATATTTGAAGATTTGATTAGTATTAGTAATCAACGAATTTGTCAAGATGTATTATACCCATATGTCAGAATTGCCGAGATTTTATCGATGCAGTTTGATGCTGTGATTACTAATCCACCGTATATTGGGAATAAGTTTCTTCCGGGTGATATGCGCACTTTTATTGAAAAAAATTACAAAAATTATAAGAGTGACATTTTCTCAGCGTTTATGGTCAGAATTTTAAAAATGTGTAAGCCCAATGGACATATTGGAATGTTAACACCTTATGTATGGATGTTTATTAGTACATACGAGGAATTGAGAAAAAAAGTGTTATCAGAGACTTCGATTACTTCTTTGGTGCAACTGGAATATAATGCATTTGAAGCAGCTTGTGTCCCTGTTTGTAGTTTTACTTTGGAAAAGGGAGCGAGAACTGTTGGTGGAGAATATGTTCGTCTTTCTGATTTCAGAGGTCCAGATGTTCAAGGACCAAAGGTGGTAGAGTCTGTATCAAATCCTAATTGTGGATATCGATATAGCATGCAACAGGAAGAGTATTCATTGATTCCCGGCAGTCCTATCGCATATTGGATTGATAAGAGAATTCTTGAGTGTTTTGAAAATGGTTCGAGAGTAGACTCGTTTGCATATCCTAAACAAGGATTAGCAACAGCAGATAATAATCGATTTTTACGCCTTTGGTTTGAAGTAGACATGCATAAAGTTGGCTTGTCTATCCCGTCTAGAGAAGATGCTCTTAAATCCGGACTGAAGTGGTTCCCTTATAATAAGGGCGGTGGGTTCAAAAAATGGTACGGAAATAATGAATATCTTGTTAATTGGGAAAATGACGGATTTGAAATTTGTAACTTTAGAGACGATAAGGGAAAACAGAAATCAAGACCACAGAATATGGAGTGGTTTTTTAAACAGGGATTATCATGGTGCAAAATCACAAGTAGTAGCTTTTCAATGAGATTTATTCCTCAAGGATTTTTGTTTGATGTCGCAGGATGCACGTTGTTTGTAGATGAAAAAGATATCTATTATGTTCTTGGATATATGAATTCTAAAGTGAATGATTACATTCTTGGACTTATTAGTCCTACCCTAAATTATGAAGTTGGACATGTTGGGAGTTTACCAATTGTATTTTCAGATATTTATCGAGATGAAGTTGAAGCACTTGTTCGAGAAAATATTCGTCTTTGCAAAGAGGATTGGGATTCGTATGAGAATAGTTGGGATTTCAAGAAAAATCCTTTAATTGCAAAGGGGAAATTATCTGAAATATATTCGGAATACTCTAGAAAAAAACAGGATGATTTCATCCAACTCAAAGCTAATGAGGAAAGATTAAATGAAATATTCGCTGATATATATGGAGCAGGTGATGTAATAAATCCGACAGTAGATAACGATAGTGTTATTATTGGTGTTGCTGATTATACTCAGGATATGAAATCGCTTATAGCATATGCAGTCGGATGTATGTTTGGAAGATACTCGCTGGGGCGAGATGGTTTAGTATACGCTGGAGGAACATGGGATAGTTCCTTATATCCGATATTCGCTGCAGATGGTGACAATATTATTCCAATTTGTGATGATGATTATTTCGAGGATGATATTGTTCATAGGTTTGAAAAATTTGTATCAGTTGTTTTTGGAGAAGAAAACCTTGAAGAAAATCTTTCCTTTATTGCAGCAGCTTTAAGCTATGAGGGAACTTCAAGACAGGTTTTGAGACAATACTTTATTAACGAATTCTATGGAGACCACTGTGACTTGTACACCTCTAGAGGAGCAGGAAAGCGTCCGATTTACTGGATGTTTGATTCCGGTAAGAAAAATGGTTTCAAGTGCTTGATTTACATGCATCGCTATCAGCCGGATACTATCGCGCGTATTCGTACGGATTACGTGCATGAACAACAGGCTCGTTATCGTACTGCAATCGCTGATTTGGAGACACGTATTGCAAATGCATCAACCAGTGAAAGAGTGAAGCTGAATAAACAGCTCAAAACACTGAATGACCAAGCTACGGAAATTCATGCATATGAAGAAAAGATTCATCATTTGGCTGATCAGATGATTTCCATTGATCTGGATGATGGAGTGAAGGTGAATTACGCTAAGTTCCAGGATGTGCTGGCGAAGATTAAGTAAGGGAGGTGGCCATGAATGAAACAAGATTTTCTGAATTTGGTAGATGAAATTGATTCTATTGAATCTCATTTTCATATGACTCCTTCTTCTCCCGGATTGTTGGTTCCATCTGTAGAGGAAATATATGATGTGCCAGAATTTCAGTCGTGGATTCAGATGATTCAATTTGAATTGCAAGAAATTGTTGATGCGACAGATGATGAATTTGTAAAAGAAACCTTGAAAATTGCAAAAGAAGAATATAATGGGTGGCGAGACAAAGCTGATTTTACTGCATTAAAAGGAAAATTATTAGCAATGAAAGCCCATGTCGATAAGTATTATTCTAGAAAGGATGAGGGCATGGAAGAAACGAGTGCAAAACCAGTTAAGATTTTTATAAGTCACGCAAGCAAGGACAAAGAATATGTAAAAAAGTTGGTAGAATTGCTTGACGGCATGGGACTTGATCAAACGCAAATATTTTGTAGTTCATTGCCAGGCTATGATATTCCTGTAGGATCTGATATTTTTGATTACCTGCGTCAGCAGTTTCAGGAATATGAGTTACATGTTTTTCTGATTCATTCAAAAAATTACTATATGAGCGCTGCCTCATTAAACGAGATGGGTGCGGCTTGGGTTCTCAGAAGCAATTGTACATCATTTCTTCTGCCGAACTTCAGATTTGAAGATATGACGGGAGCGATTAATGGAAAGTCTATTGCCATTAAACTCGATAATGATGAAACAGAGGTTAAAGATAAATTGAATCAGCTGTATGACACTGTAATCAGAGAATTTGGATTAACCAAAAAGGCTGCTATTGTTTGGGAAGCAAAGCGTGACCGTTTCATCAAAGAGGTTAAAGAAATTATTGTTCCGGATGAAGAACAGCAAGAACAGAATGACGATTTAGAGTTGTTGGATAGCGGATTATTAATTAAAAAATCCGAAAAAGAAGCTGGCAAAAATATATATTATTGTTATGCTTGTTATCAAAACACTGGTAAGTTATTTACTGTTGTGAAAGGAAGCCTTGCAAGAGATAAATTCTGTTCAAATTGCAAGATGCATTATAGTGTACGTTAAGGAGGTGGCAGCATGGCCAGTATAGATTTAGATACAATAATTCGAGATTTGAATAAGCGATTTGCTGCACCGCTGCCGGAATTTTATAAGCGTCGTATCATCTTCTGGTATGACGAGGATAAAGAGTTTGAGGACAAGCTGGATGATATTCAGGTGGATAATGCAAAGCTGCTGGTGCTTACTGGTACCAACAACTTTGCAGCCAAGAAGCTGTTGAATGTGGATGATACCACCAGCAACTATCTGGTTTACAGTCCGATTGCTTATGAGTTGCAGGAAGATGACTGGCTTTTGAATATCGAGCTTTACAGTGAAGAGTTCAGAGCTGACTTGGTTTCTATCTGGATGAATGAGATTGACCTTCCGGCAACTCCGGACTTCCGTAGACTGGTAAAGGTCTATAAGAAGTTCTTCGGAGCACAGACCAGAAGAGCAACATTCGCAAAGCTGAATAAGGGTATCAGCACTCTATCACAGATGCATCTTACTGTTATGGCGGCTATTTGTGGTACCGATAATGCACAGCCTAATAGTATTGTAAAAGCTGTCATTAGTGGTGGAACCGATATGGAAACTAACGAAATATTCCATGACCTTGTAAACTATGGAGCTGAAGCACCATTCTGGGCACTTGTAAAGCAGGCTACCGGATACTTTGAGGGCGAAAGTTCTACAATTAACAGGCTGGTAACGCATATCTTGCTTACAGCAACGACCAGAACACTTCGTATGGAGTATTTGGCAGGACTCGATAGCTTCATTTCCACACCACATCAGGCTAGGTGCTATGACTTCGTATCTGAATGGATTGCAGGAGAGAATAGACAGGATCTTGTCGAAATCCTGCGAAGCGTAGAAGAAGATCTTATTCTCAGAAAGCGCTTTAAGCAGGTGCCATTGGATGATTTGGTGGGCACAGAGGTATTTCCTTGTGTGAATGAATGCATCCTGACTCAGATTATGACTGAAATCAGCAATCATATAATCAATGTAGATATGATCATGAACACGGTCGAGAAACGTCGAACGCTGGCGTGGTACGATGATGTGGAATGCTACTATGAAGGTATTCTTCAGGTAGCAAAAATGCAGGCGTTCTTCTTGGAACACTCTGCAGGATTCCATACTGTGGAGGCAAGGAATATCTGGAAAGAGTACACCGAAGATTATTATCACATGGATACCTATTATCGCCAGTATCACTCGGCATTTGGGAAGAGCCTGACAATGGGCAACGACCATCTGGATGATCTTTTCAAGCAGGTGACTGATAGGGTGGAAGGCCTTTATACACACTGGTTCCTTGGTGAGCTGGGTAATAATTGGTCTGATGCATGCGCAGATGAACTGATTCAGTATGGTCGCATTTTGGAAGTACCACAGCAGGTGAATTTCTATAATCAAAAGGTAAAGAACGAAGATAATCGTGTATTTGTCATCATATCAGATGCTTTCCGTTATGAGGTGGCAGCATCTCTGGCAGAGCAGCTTCGTCGTGAGACGCAGAGTAAGGTTTCTATTGGCTCTTGTGCAGGTATTTTCCCGACCATCACAAAGTTTGGTATGGCTGCATTGCTTCCGCACAAGCAATTGTCCATCAATGAGCGCAGTAACGGTGACCTGCAGATTCTGGCAGATGGAATGTCTACGGATGCAGGCAATCGAGATAAAGTTCTTAAGGCTACAAACAGCAATAGTGTAGCCTTGAAATATAAAGATATTGCACCAATGAGGCGTGCAGAAAGAAGTGCATTGGTTAAGGGTATGGATGTCGTTTATATCTATCACGATAAGGTGGATGAGGCAAGCCATACTTCTGATAGCATGGTATTCTCTGCATGCGATGATGCAATCGAAGAAATCAAAAATATTGTGAGAATCATCCGTAATGAGTTCAGTGGTACTCGTGTTTACATTACCGCTGACCACGGATTCCTCTATACCTACAGTCCTCTGTCTGAGGATGCCAAGGTGGATAAGACAACACCGAGTGAGCAGGATGTAGAGATTGACCGTCGTTATCTGATTACCCGTAAGGGAGCAACTCCGGATTATTTGCTTCCAGTAAAGTTTATGGATGATGGTTATGATGCATTTGCACCGAGAGAAAGCGTCCGTATTAAGAAAAAGGGTGGCGGACTCAATTTCGTGCACGGCGGTATCAGCCTTCAGGAAATGGTGGTTCCTGTTATTGAATATCATTATCTTCGTAATAATTCCAAGGCTTATCAGCGCAATAAGGCCAAGTATGACACGAAGCCGGTAGAAGTAGGACTTCTTTCTGCAAGCCGTAAAATCAGCAATATGATATTCTCGTTGAACTTCTATCAGAAGGATGCGGTTGGCGATAACCGCAGCGCAGCAAACTATTTGTTGTACTTTGTCGATTCTAATGGAAAACAGATCAGTGATACAACAAAGATTATCGCAGATAAGACCAGTGACAATGGACAGGAGCGAACATTCCGCTGTAGCTTCAATCTGAAATCACTGAAATATGATAATAGAGCAAGCTACTACTTAGTCATCGCAGATGAAACAGGTCTGCAGATGCCACAAAAAGAAGAGTTCCAGATTGATATCGCATTTGCGATAGATGAGTTTAATTTCTTCAGCTAAGGGCTTGCTCGGAAGGAGCAGTAATGAGTGACAATCTTGAAGTGGGCGCAAGCTCTCGTGAAATTATAAAGGACAAACTGCGTCAAAACTTTGATGGTAAGATTGTCCGAAAGGATCTGACTAAGAAAATCAAGGAAGGTGCAAATGTGCCAGTTTATGTTCTTGAGTTCCTGCTGGGGCAATACTGCAGTTCAGATGATGATGAGGTTATCGAGCAGGGTGTGCAGAATGTAAAGCGTATCCTTGCCGATAACTTTGTAAGACCGGATGAAGCGCAGAAGATTTTGTCAAGGCTTCGTAGTCGTGGCAGCCACACAGTCATTGATATGATAACGGTTAACCTCAATATGCGGGACAATATCTATCAGACTGACTTCTCCAATCTGGGCATCAGAGGAATACCTATCGCTGACGAATACCCTGAAAAATATGATCGCCTGCTTAGTGGTGGCATTTGGTGTATTGTTCAGCTGAATTATGAGTACGTTGAAGAAGAAAAAAAGAATGGTACACCGATTCGAATTACAAAGCTGACTCCGATTCAGATGCCACATATAGATATAGAAGATTTGGAGCAGGGGCGTCAGGCTTTTACCAAGGAAGAGTGGCTAGATGTTATGCTGCGCTCGATTGGTATGGAGCCAGATGAATTATCCTATCGTGAGAAGTGGCTGCTTCTGACCCGTATGATTCCGCTGGTAGAGAATAATTTTAATCTCTGCGAACTTGGTCCTCGAAGCACTGGTAAGTCTCATCTTTACAAGGAAATTTCTCCGAACAGTATCCTTGTATCCGGAGGTCAGACGACGGTAGCGAACCTGTTTTACAACATGGGATGTAAGACAGTCGGCCTTGTTGGATTATGGGATTGTGTTGCCTTTGATGAAGTAGCAGGTATCAAATTCAAGGATAAAGATGGCGTGCAGATTATGAAGGACTACATGGCATCCGGTTCCTTCGCACGAGGCAAAGAAGAAAAAGTTGCATCTGCATCTATGGTATTCGTTGGTAATATCAATCAGAGCGTAGATGTACTCCTGAAGACATCAAGTCTGTTTGACCCGTTCCCTCCTGAAATGGGAACTGATACAGCATTCCTTGACCGTATTCATTGCTATCTGCCGGGTTGGGAGATTCCAAAGTTCCGTCCGGAGCATTTCACAAACGATTATGGATTTATCAGTGACTACCTTGCAGAGTTCATCCGTGAACTTCGCAAGGAGCAGTACGGTGATGTCATAGACCATTATTTCCGTCTTGGTAAGAACCTTAATCAGCGTGATACCATTGCTGTACGCAGAATGGCAGATGGTTATTTGAAGCTGATGTATCCAGACGGAAGTTTTACCAAGGAAGAGGTAGAAGAAGTTCTCCAGATTTCATTGGAGATGCGCCGTCGAGTTAAAGAACAGCTCAAGAAGCTGGGTGGTATGGAATTCTACGATGTAAACTTCTCCTACATAGATAATGAGACTTTTGAGGAGCACTATGTTTCCGTACCCGAGCAAGGTGGCGGAAAGCTCATCCCAGAAGGAATGTGTAATCCGGGACAGGTTTACACTGTATCTCAGGGCAAGAGTGGCATGCTTGGTGTATTCCGCTTGGAAAGCCAGATGCTTCCGGGTAACGGAAAGTTTGAGAAAACAGGTATCGGTAGCGATCGTGACGCAAAGGAATCCACAAACACAGCTTTTAATTTTTTGAAGGCAAACGGGAATCGCATCAGTGGAGCTATCAGTACCACAACAAAAGATTATATTATCAACTATCAGGATTTGCAGGGTATCGGTATGACTGGAAAGTTGGCCCTTCCTACATTGATTGCGATTTGTTCAATTGCACTTGGAAAGCCAACACTCAGCAGCCTTGCTGCACTTGGTGAAATCAGCATCAGTGGAACAATGATGAAGGTGGATGAGCTGGCAAATTCTCTGCAGGTGTGTTTGGACAGTGGAGCAAAAAGAGTGCTTTTGCCTATCACATCAGCAGCAGAGCTTGGTACTGTACCGGCAGACCTAATTGGAAGTTTCAATTTGATTTTCTATAGCAGCGCCGAGGATGCAGTGTTTAAGGCTCTGGGTGTAGAGTAAGGAGGTGAGCGTTAGTGATGTATTACGATACATTAAATTCAGAAGAACAGGTTTCGTATCTTATCAAGCCAATTCTTGAGGTCCTTCAGGCAGCTGGTGGACAGTTAGAACGTTCTGAGATTAGAGACAGAATCAGTGAATTGGATGAGCATATTGCGGAATTTGAACAGAAACTGTATACCTCCAACAAGACAGGAAATCAGTACAAGAAGTTTGATTTTAAGTTTAACTTTGCTATTAAAGAGCTAGGATATGTTGGCCTTATTTCTTATGTGAAATACAATCCACAGATTACGCTCACTCAAGAAGGAGCCAGTGTTGACCTGTCGAACTTTGATGTAAAAACTGAGGTTAGAAATAAAGCTCGTACATATTGGGAAGAACACTCTGCCAAGAATAAAGCAAAAAACAAATCGGCAGCAACTCCTAATGTGGAAGATGAGGATAACGGGTCTTCTGAGGACGAGTTGTTGGATGACTTCAAGGTAAAATTGCAGAGTGCGATTGCTAACATGTCTCCGGCAAAATTTGAGCAGTTTTCGAGAGCGCTTCTCACGAAGATGGGAGTGCAGTTCACGAATAAGGGAGTCCAGATTTCTAACGATGGTGGTATTGATGGTTATGGATATCATATCGATGATGACGATTTCAGAACGACAAGAGTGGTCATCCAGTGTAAAAGGTTTAATGCCAATCCTGTAAGTGAGCCAAACATCAATCAGTTCCTTGGTGCAATGAATAAGTTCCAAGCTGACTATGGTGTGTTTATTACAAACAGCCGATTTACAAACAAGGCTCGTGAGGCAGCAAGAGAAGGTACACCGATTACGCTTATTGATGGAAATGACCTAATCAGGCTGGTTATTAAGTATGAACTGTTTATCACACCAGTTATCACATATGTGCTGAATGAATTCTATTCGGAAGATTGAACCTTTTAATTTTGCCATACTTTTTAATTATTGAGAAAAGAGGTGCGCTTTGTAGCAGCAATAACAGCATACCGAACACAAAATGCCAAAACGGGCTGCTATCAAAGTGACCCTACATACAGGAAAGAACCCACAGGAAGTTGGTCGTGGTATGCGTCTTTGCGTAAATGAAGATGGCGATCGTATGGATGAGAATGCTCTTGGTGCAGATGTTCACAATATTAATGTGCTTACTGTAATTGCAAGTGAAAGTTATGATAAGTTTGCAAAGGGGTTGCAGGCTGAAATTGCTGAAGCTGTTGGAAACAGACCGCGTCAGGTTACAGAAATTCTTTTTGAGAATGCAAGGGTGCATGATAAGGATGGTAATGAAGAAACTATAGATTCTCCTATGGCGAGAAGACTGATTCATTATATGATTAAGATGGATTATATTGATGAAAATGACGCGCTGACAGATAAATTCTATGAAGACAAAGTAAATGGTGAAGTAAGCTTTGGAACAGAGATGGATCAATATAAATCAGATTTGATGTTGATTATTGATAGTATTTACGATGATACGAAGATGAAACCAGAGAATGCCAGAAGTAATAATGTCGAGCTTAATGTTGACCCAGATAAACTTGCAATGCCGGAATTTAAGGCATTATGAAATAAAATTAATACCAGAACAGCATATGTGGTCGACTTTGATACAGATGAATTAGTTCGGAAGTCAATTGTGACTCTTGACAACAAGCTTCGTGTGCCAAAGATATTCTTTAAGGTTGAGACTGGATCTATGAAAGAGATTAAGTCAAAGGATACATTGTTAGAAGGTTCATCATTTGAGAAACAAAAGTCAGGAACATATGATGAGCACAAGGTTGCGACGAATTCTAGTGTTAAATATGACCTTGTTGGAAAGTTGGTTGAGGAAACTGGCCTTACACGAAAGGCTGTTATTCAGATCCTTACTGGAATTCAGCCTGTGGTATTCAATCAGTTTAAAGATAATCCAGAAGAGTTTATTATTCAGGCTGGGAAGTTAATTAATAATGAAAAGGCAACGGCAATTATTCAACATATCAAGTATGAAGTTTTGGATGATAAATATGATACAGACATTTTCACAGATGCAACCATAAAAGGTAAGTTGGATGTGAATGCAATGAAGGTGGACAAGCATCTGTTTGATCACATTATTTATGATTCTACAAATGAGCGAAAATTTGCACAGGAATTGGATGTAGCATCAGATGTAGCGGTATATGTAAAGCTTCCGGATGGATTTTATATCTCTACACCGGTGGGACATTATAATCCGGACTGGGCGATTGCGTTTAAAGAAGGCACTGTAAAACATATTTATTTTGTTGCAGAGACCAAAGGTTCTGTGGACACAATGGAACTTAGAGGCATCGAAGATGCAAAGATTCACTGCGCAAGAGAACACTTTAAGGTAATCAGTGGGGATGATGTTGTTTATGATGTTGTAGATAGTTACCAAGCGTTGATTGATAAGGTTATGAAATAAATACAGAGCGGTTTCGTAGACATTAAGAAATTATGACTTCGGACATAGTTTTAAGAAACTAATGAAGGTAACTTTTTTTTCTGAAGATGATTCAGATATCTTGTAGCATCAAGTACCAGAGCTTTTATTTAAATAGCAGATGCATATATTGATTTTGTTCGAATCCGTGTTAAGGATGCTCTGATATTTGTGAATTGAGTAAGTTTTGTGGATGCAAAAACAGCTTTATATTACAAGGAAAAAAGATAGTTATTCTGCAAAAATTGAATAGATATTACTATTTAAGAGCATATTGGAATAAGCAGTCCGATATGCTCTTAAATTATTGAAAATAAAGAAAATCATGATATAATTATCAGTATAATTAATTATATTCAACAAAATAAATTTTATTAATATTAAGTATAAAAAATAAATGGGGAGAAGTATGTATTTAAAAAGATTAGATATTAAAAATTTTAGAGTTTTTGATGAAGATGGAGTTACATTGACATTTAATCAAGGTGTAAATGCAATTATTGGAGAAAATAATTCTGGTAAATCTTCAGTGATAGATGCAATTAGAATTGCTTATTCTACGCTAACATATAGAAAAGATATATTTTTTTCAAAATCAGATTTTCATATTAGCGAGGATGGAACAGTGGCTGATTATGCACAATTTGATGTATATTTAGAAGAAGTTCCTAAAAGATTGATTGAAATTTGGAATCCGCAGAGTGAGAGTGGAGAAGGCGGAGATTTTCATATAAAATTTGAAAAATATATTGCACCTAATGGAACAGAAAAAATTCGTTCTGTTTATTGGGGATTTGGTGTAGAAGGAAACTCTTTAACTTCAGATACATTTGAGGCTATGGATGTAGTTTTTCTTGGTGCATTGAGAGATTCAGAAAGTGAGATGAAACCTTCTAAAAATAGTAAACTGGCACAATTACTTAGAAATATGGTTCCAGAAGAAGAAACTAGAAAAGAGTTGGTACAGATTTTAGAAGATGCTAATAACAGTCTTTTAAAAAAAGAGCAATTGAAGAAAACAAAAACTACTATAAATAAAAACCTTGCGAAAATTGAACAAGAATTTTTAAATCAACAGATAGATATTGGACTAATAGAACCAAGATTCGATTCAATCGCCTCTTCCTTACGTGCATGGGTTAAACCAAAGTGGTTATTGATAAATAAAATGGATCCTGTATATGAAAAGGCAGAGGAATGTTATAAAAGTCATACGGACATGAAAAAAATACAAGAAGATGCTAAGGGAATATACTTTGAGATTTCCATTTTAGAAGATGAAGATCTTGATTCGGAAGTAAGTAGCAGGATAAAAGAAATTGCAAATGCTTCTTTTGAATTGTATCAAAATGGATTGGGATATAATAATTTATTATTTATGTCTGCAGTACTTGGAGATATGGCAATTAAAAAGGGCGAAGTTTATCAAAACCTTTTGTTAGTGGAAGAACCAGAAGCTCATTTGCATCCACAGCTACAAGAGTTGGTTCATAGTTTTTTAGAAGATGCAAATAGAAGTGACAGGAATATCCAGATTATTTATACATCTCATTCTCCAACATTAGCAGCTAAAATTGATATAGAAAATATTAATTTGATATATGAACATGGACATAAAAAACATTGTTTGCCGTTTTCAGAAGCAAAATTAACGGAAGATAATAAAAAATATTTACAGAGATATTTGGATGTTACAAAGTCTCAAATGTTTTTTGCACGTGGAATTTTATTTGTAGAAGGAATTAGTGAAGCAATTTTAATTCCAGCAATGGCACAAGCATTAGATAGGCCATTGGAAAAATATGCAGTAGAGTTAGTTAATGTAGATAGTGTTGCATTTCAGCCATTTGTTAATCTTTTTTCATCAGAACAAGTAAAAACTTGTTTTAAAAAAGTTTCTATTGTTACGGATGATGATAGATGTACAAAAAAGGATGAAGAAGATTATATTAGTAAAGATTATGATTATGCAGATGTCAATTCAGATATTGTTACAAATTTACAAAAGGGACAACCATCAGACAGATATAATGATTTAAAAACATTGTGTTCAGAAGCAGGAATTAATATATTTCCAGCTGTTAAAACACTAGAGTATGCATTGTGCTGTCACGAAAATAATATTTATCATATGGTAGAAGCTGTAAAAACTTGCTATGTAAAGATAGGAATAAAATTAGAAAAGAAGATTGAATCTTTATCTAGTTTAAATGAAAAAGCAACGTGTGTGTGGTTGTTTATAAGAACTCGTGATAAATGTAAAGGTGCAATTGCACAGTATATAAGTCAAGTTATTAGTGAGCAGAAAGAAAAAAGAGATAAAGAAGAAAAAATTGAAAAAGAGTTTATTATTCCAGAGTATTTAAAAAATGCAATTTATAGTGTGACGGAGAATTAGCTATGAAAGAAGAAATGACAAAAGAACAAAAAGAATTCTTAGCTGCCGAAGGAAAAGTTGTTATAAAAGCATGCCCAGGAAGCGGAAAAACATATACAGTTGCACATAAATTATTGTCTTATATAGATGATTGGAAAGACTATCATAGTGGTGTAGCAGTATTATCATTTACAAATGTAGCAAGCAATGAGATACAAGAAAAGGCCCAATCAATTCATGGTAGTTTGGGCGAATTAGGATATCCACATTTCATAGGAACAGTAGATAGTTTTATTGATGAGTTTATTGTATTACGATATGGACATCTTGAGATGGTTGGTAATGTACGCCCAAGGATTGCAATGACTGACACATTGAAAAAACCATATAAATTTTGGCGAAGTGCATGCCATAGTAAAGGTTGTGTAAATAATATAGAACAATTTTATTATGGTATTGATAAGCAATTTTATAAGGGAAAAGAATTGGTTAAATGTGATAAAGGAAGGGCGCCAATGTTACCATGTAAGCAATATAAGAAAATGCTGTTAGACAGTGGAATTATTTTTCAAAATGAAACAGCATTATTTGCTTATCAATTGTTAAAAAAATATCCTACAATTGCAACAGCTATAGCAGAAAGATTTCCAATAATTATTATTGATGAGGCACAGGATACATCAGTAAATCAAATGGCAGTATTTGATTTATTAAGTGAATCAGGAATGGAATCAATGTTTTTAGTGGGAGATTCAGATCAGTCAATATATGAATGGAGAAATGCTAACCCGGAATGTTTTTTAGAGAAAATAGAAGATACAAATTGGAGGACTATAGAATTAACGGGAAATTTTAGAAGTTCGCAAAATATCTGTAATGCAACATCATATTTTTCTGCCAGTTTAAGAGGAATGAGGAGTAACAATGCAATAGGATATTGGAAGGATGAGGCACAGAAGCCAATTCTTTTGTTAATGAAGGATAATTCAGAAACAGATATTATTAATTATTTTATCAGTAAATGTGAAGAAATGGAGATTGAGATATCACCTAAAAATATTGCTGTTTTAACAAGAGGAAGAATATATTCTGATACAGATATTAATGGATTATGGAAAAGTACAGAAATAGAATTGTTTGCTAATGCTGCATATGAATGGAAGTATGGATCACGAAAAAAAGCATATGAGAGTACAGAGAAAGCAACGTATAATATGATTTTTAATGAAGATGCAGATAGATATGTGATGCAACAAAAAATACGGGAAAATACTACTGAAGAAAGTTGGAAAGATTTTATTATAGAGATTTTAGTTAATATGCCGGATGTAGATATGGAAATTGCAGAATGGGTAAATGATTTTTCTGTAGATTTTGCAGAATATTGTAAAAAATATAAGTATGAAATATCATCGGATAAAGATATAAAAACTACTTTTAAAATAAAACGCAGTGATACAAAAACACCGAATTTCAAAAAAATAGCATTGAAAAATTATTTTGAAAAGAAAAAAGAGGATAAATACACTAGATCTTCAATTCATGGTGTAAAAGGCGAATCTTACGAGGCTGTGTTAGTATATATAAAAAGTCGTACAGGGAATACACTTACTCCTAAACTTTTAATGGAAGGAGAACTGGGACAGGAATTGATGCGGTTAGCCTACGTTGCAATGACAAGACCGAAAAGATTACTCATGTTGGCTATGCCAGATACAGAAGGTATTAAAGACTGTGATAGATTTTCAGAAGAATTATGGTCATATGAAAACATATAAGGTGATTTAGAAACGCATAATGTGATTATATAAAGGTGAAATATAAATATGATATTGAATAAGACATGTAAAACATGTGAATTGTATGATGGAAAAGTATGTGGAATATATAAAACTGATAAGAAAGAAGTATGTGAGGATTGGGGAGCTTCTTTAGATTATTATAATGAGATCACGAAAACGGCACCTTGGTATATAAGAATACCGCATGAAAGATACGAAATACAATATGAACAATTTATGGAACTTTTGCAAAAAGATGCCGAGGGAATACCAATTGAAATAAATATATATGATGCTATTGAAGAAATCTATAAACTAAATGATATAGAATTAGCAGGAGTATTAGATGTATCTGTTGGAGTGATTCAATATGCAAAGAGAAGAAAAACAATCGCAAAAAGAAAAAAACAATTTTCAAGTAAATTGCATATTCCTGAAAGTTTTTTTGATAAATTTTTATCTACACAGTTAAATATATTAGAAGAATGTAAAAAAGAATTTCAATCATTTTATGGAGATAAGATGATTGAAAAATTTAAACAAAATAGTTTTGATATGTTAGAAGAAAAAACAAAAAGACAAATTGCAATTGATAAAATACACAATATAAAATATCGAGAAGAAAATCAGGAAAGATATCAATACAATGGAAAAAACGAAATGTATCATGATTTATCAGATGATTATAAATCTAGAGATTATGTAATTGGAATAATTTTAAAAGAAGGTAATTACTATGGATGCATATTTTATGAGTATATGTCTACAGGATATGGATTATCAATTACAATAATGCAGGATATTTTAAGGTTTGTCGAAAAATTAGATTGTGAAACAATTGATGCTTTAAACGAAGCAGGTTTTTTAAATAATAATATTAATTTAAGAGCAGATGTGAATGGTCAGGATATTCATTTTGAATTAAAAAATGATACGAATGAAAAATTACAGAAAACGATTCCGGATAAAGAATTACAGAAATATATTATTGGTTATGAAATGATCAGATGTGATGGACATGGAATGAAAAAAGAACGTAGAAAATGTAATTCGTGTGTAAATTTTACTCCAATAGAGGGGTGTGCAAAAGGAATTTGTGCTGTTAGAGGTGATATTGTTCAAAGAAGTAGGATTATATGTGCACATGATTATGTTCAAAGACAAGTTTAATTTACAAAAATAACATAAAAAAGGAGAGATAAAATTATGTGCAAGTATCATAAGTATGCAAAAAATAAACCAGAATTAAGAACTGCATTATGGATTGTATATGGTAAAAAAGATGCATATACAGATAGTCCAATAGAATATCGTGAACTTGAGGTGGATCATATAATACCACAAGCTTTATTTAAAAACAAAGAAGAACTATATGAAACGTTAGATTCGTTGGAAGTGTCAAGAGATTTTGAAAAAGATTGTTTAGAAAATTATCTCCCAACAAAAAGAGGGAGTAATAAAAAAAAGGGAAAATCACTTAATGCAGTACCCTATGGTTTATCTCTTGCAGAAAACAACGTAGAAGCGGTTGAAAAGGAAATGCAAAAGTATAAAAAAAAGGGAGATATAGTAACAGAAGCAACAAAAACAGCTGTACTATGTGATACATATGATAATAAAGAACTTGCTTGTGATATTATATTACAAGAAAAAGGTGAATTTGATAATATTAAAATTAAAGAATATTCTTATTTAAGAAGTAAAAAAAGAGTATCATTAAAGGCCTTGCTTCCAACAAAACAAAAGCCCCATGCATATTGTTGGTTTGAATTTAAATCTTTAAAAATGAGAGATTGTATTATTGCAGTGGATGAAAAAGAAATATTAGAAAACCTATTTTTCGCAAATGGAATTTATGATCAATTAAACAAAAGAAGATTTATTACATGTAATGAGGATGGTTATGTAGTATCATTAGGAAATTGTATTTTCCCATTGGCAGAAATTGAAATAAGAGAATTATGTGAATTAATTGATGAATTTAGTGCAGAATGCTTAAAAGAATACGATAAAATAGATGAATTTAATAATGGTATATTAAAAAATAAAAAAAATGAAGCAATATTATGTCAGATTTCTTTAGCAGATTACAAAAAATTAATGTCATTTGCCAATAGCAGTAGCAAGAGTTTAGGATGTAATGTCTACGAAGATAGTATAAAAGTATATAAAGAAGCCGAAACTTTGGATATCAATGCTGAATATCATGCAATTATACATGCAAGATGTGTAAAAGAAACAGTTGCAATTCCAACAAGAGTTGAATTATGTCTTGATTCCTATTATTTGAATGAAGAGAATATAGTGTCTTTTGACAACTATTGGAATCCTAAAATAGCTAGGGAATGGTTGATTAAAAAATTTTTTATTGCATGTGAGAAGCAGAAAAAAGGCATAATTAATTTTATACTAAAAAAACGTGAAAATTTTGCGATTGATTATAGATTTCCGGAAGAAAAATATCAAAAAATAAGAGAATATAGTACAGTTGATGAATTACGAAATACGGTTCAGAAACTGCAAACATTTTATGCGTCAAGAAAAGGGGGATACCTAATTTTTTTTAAAGAAGAACAAGACAAAATTTTGGACTTTCTTAAATTAATACTCAGATATACAAAAGATTATAATTATTTTTCTTATATAGATCATAATTTGGATTTAAGTAATAAATTAAAATGTGAAATTGATGATAAAATGCAGGTGCTAGATGCAATAAGGATAATGCAAAAAGATGTTAACGATTATAGGACATATCGTTCCGCAGAAGTAATACTTAGATGTTGTATTGATGTATTAAATAAGGGAAAGACGGAATTCAACTTTTCAAATATGGAGGAGAGTAAAAAATATATTCAAAATTATATAGAAGAATATAATAATCGCATATTAATAGAAAAATATTTAACTATGATAGAAAAATAGGTAAAATAGGCTCAAGTTTTTGCACTATATCTTAAAATTCTGTAGAAATTAAAAATATTCAACGAGTATGGGTTGAAATACAGCATAGATACCAATGTTTCGATTTGATAGAATAGAATGGAAGAAGGTGATTTGTTTGGAAAATAATAATTGGATATTTTCTGATGAGTATAAAGAGATGATTGAGAATATAGGTCAAATTACAAAGGATTTATCGCCTAAATTTTTTACAGTATGTCAGAATAATTTAAAGTTAAATTCAATATTAAAAACAAATACTAATCCAGAAATGTTAAGCACAGTTACTGGATTTAAGAATCAGATGGTAAACTTTACCAGATTATCAAAACAACTTTCTGAATTGACTCAAACTTTTCAATTATCTGAAGAAATGAAAGAATTTATACAAGCAGTAAGAGAAAGCGAGAGTTTATCGGAAAAGGAGTTTGAAAAAAAGTATGGTAAGGAATTTAAGCATTCCTGTAATTCATAAATAATGTCAATAGACGAAAGAAGAACCTCACAGTATAATTAAGATATCATCTTGGCGGATGAAAAACATCTTAATTATCGGAGGTCCTTATAATGAATTATACACAGAATCAAAAGATTGAACAAGTCACAGAATCAACTTTAGTACTTGGAGTTGATATCGGAAGTTCTGAACACTATGTCAGAGCATTCGATTACCGGGGAAGAGAGCTGACAAGAAAAGTATTCAGATTTTCAACTGATATCAATGGGTTCAACAGCTTTTATGACTGGGTTACACAAATATGCATAAAGCATGGAAAAAATGAAGCAATGATAGGATGTGAACCTACAGGTCATTACTGGTATACCTTTTATCAGTTTGTAAAAGATCATGGGATGAAACTGGCATTCGTGAATCCTGCATCTGTTAAGAAAGCAAAGGAACTGGATGACAACAGCCCAAAGAAAACAGATCTGAAAGATCCAAAGACGATTGCAAAGCTTGTAATTGATGGAAGGTACAGTTTTCCATATGTGCCGGAAGGAATCTATGCCGAGATCAGAGAAGTGACATCCAGCCGAGATCGCATCATGAAGGAGCTGAATGCAGCATCCAACAGGATACAGAGGTGGCTGAAGATATATTTTCCAGAATATCTTACTGTATACAAGAAATTTGATACAACAACAGGAATGATGATCCTTGAGGAAGTACCATTACCGACTATGGTGACAGCACTGGGTGTAGATAACATTATAAAGATATGGAGAGAACATAAAGTGCGTGGCAAAGGCGCCAGTTTTAATAGGGCAAAGACCCTGGTAGATGCTGCGCATGATAGTGTTGGAAAATCAGGAGGTCAGGGTGCAGTCATGGAGATTCAGATGTTGCTGGAAGATTATAAGGTAAAGAAGCAACAACTGGAAATGCTTACATCTGTGATGGAAGAACTGATCATGCAGATACCAAATGCAGAAAAGATGCTGTCAGTTGATGGTGTCGGATTAGTAACTGTAGCTGGTTTCATATCAGAAGTCGGGGATATCAGTCGCTTTAAAAACCCGAAACAGATCCAGAAGTATGCTGGATTTGAACTGGTAGAGAACAGCTCTGGAAAACACAAAGGTCGTACAACGATCAGCAAGCGTGGTCGGAAGAAACTGCGAAAAATCATATATCAGGTAGTATTACCATTGATACAGAGCAATAAAGAATTCAGATCGATCTATGATTATTACAGAAAACGGATAAAGAATCCACTGAAAGGCCGACAGGCAATGATAGCCGTTGGATGTAAGCTGATCCGGGTATTCTTTGCAATCATGACGAAGGGTGTTGTCTACAATGGATCAAAAATGATAGAGGATATTCATCGTCCAACCCAACTGCCACAGGCAGCCTAACAAGAAAGAAATAAACCTGAAAACAGGAAAGCGTCCGTCAAGGAGATTGGTGCTGTGGACAGGGATGTAACTGTATCGTTGAAAAAAGTATAGCCAGTTTAGCCACAGGAGATACAGACCATAGGACAAAGATCCTGTGCTTAAGCATAAGTGGCAGCCCAGCTATGGATAGACAGAACGAAGGAATTTAGGACTCCGATCGTAGCAGATGGATGATCCTGTCAGACATGAGAGGTTTGTTGCTGTAGAGAAAATGGGTGAACAAAGAAGGCAACCATAAAAATATCAAGACGTCTTCTTTTTATACCAATTTTCTATGAATGGTACAAAAAGATACCTTATTCATTATCCATAAGGCTGTATTTTGATCAGCTAATTAATTTAAAGAGTATCCGGAAAGCTGATAAATCCAAGCTTTCTTGTGCAATTTTAATAAAAATATACAGAGAGGTCCCGTAGACATTAAGAAATCATGTTAATTGATGGAAATCGTCTTGCAGATTTAATGATTGAGTACGAATTAGGGGTATTAACACAATACATATATCAAGTGAAACAGATAGATAGAGATTATTTTTCTGAAGAATAATTGTAAAAGTAAAAATCTGTCAAAAGCTTTATTTATTTTTGGGCGCTATGGCTTATTATAATTAAATAAGAAAACGTATTTACTGATGATAGAGAGGGAGAATTAATTATGTCATTTCAAGATGAATTAAATAGAGTCACAAAGACACCAGAAGATGTATTAAGTAAAAGGGAAAAGGAGTCATATGCAAAGGGAGTTGATTCTGCACAAAGATCGTATGAAAAAATAAAAGAAGAATTATTGGAATATGCTAAGCAAGGAAAATATGAGACTGTTAATTCGAAAAAACGGATAACGTATAAATATAAGAGTGATAATCTCTGGGATACATTTTTAGATAATATATTAAACTTAAAAATAAGAAATGTGACTATTAATAAATCATTTTTTAATAAACATGGGCAAGCAGCACAAGAGGCATGGTTTTATATAAAAGATCAGGTAGCATTTGATGCGTATATGGAAACTTTACAGGAATTATGTAGAAAAGATGGAATTTCAACCAAACTAACAGTTTGTTATAATAGTTTACAGGGTGAAAAAACATACGATATTGATGAAAAAATAATAGATTATGTATTGGTGTCATACACACTTAAAGTATATATAATATGTACTGTAGAATATTAATATATGAGCTTAAGCATTCCTGTAATTCATAAATAATGTCAATAGACAAAAACAGGAACCTCACAGTATAATTAAGATATCATCTTGGCGGATGAAAAACATCTTAATTATCGGAGGTCCTTATAATGAATTATACACAGAATGAAAAGATTGAACAAGTGAAAGAATCAACTTTAGTACTCGGAGTTAATATCGGAAGTTCTGAACACTATGTCAGAGCATTTGATTACCGGGGAAGAGAGCTGACAAGAAAAGTATTTCGATTTTCAACTGATATCAATGGATTTAACAGTTTTTATGACTGGGTTACACAAATATGCATAAAGCATGGAAAAAATGAAGCAATGATAGGATGTGAACCTACAGGTCATTACTGGTATACCTTTTATCAGTTTGTAAAAGATCATGGGATGAAACTGGCATTCGTGAATCCTGCTTCTGTTAAGAAAGCAAAGGAACTGGATGATAACAGCCCAAAGAAAACAGATCTGAAAGATCCAAAAACAATCGCAAAGCTTGTGATCGATGGAAGGTACAGTTTTCCATATGTGCCGGAAGGAATCTATGCAGAGATCAGAGAAGTGGCATCCAGCCGAGATCGCATCATGAAGGAGTTGAATGCAGCATCCAACAGGATACAGAGATGGCTGAAGATATATTTTCCAGAATATCTTACCGTATACAAGAAATTTGATACAACAACAGGAATGATGATCCTTGAGGAAGCACCATTGCCAGCTATGGTGCCAGCACTGGGTGTAGATAACATTGTAAAGATATGGAGAGAACATAAAGTGCGTGGCAAAGGCGCCAGTTTGAATAGGGCAAAGACCCTGGTAGATGCTGCGCATGGCAGTGTTGGAAAATCATGCTTACGAACTTAAGGTCCCTGAGACATTAAGAAATCATTGAGAGAGGATGTAAAAGAAAATACTTTTGCTGCATATGTAAAAACACATAAAAAATGTCCAATCTGTGGAAAGCAAATGCAACTTAAAAAAAGCAAAAAAGGGAAGTTCTTCTTGGCGTGTATGGGATATCCTAAATGTAAAACAACAGCATTTGTTGAAGCTGATTTTGTTGAAGAATATTTTAATCGTAATGGTGGAACAGGACAGAAATGTTTACGTTGTAAGTATTCATTAAAAGCAGAAAAAGGAATATATGGAGTGTATATTCATTGTTGTGGTCAACCAGTTCATAAATATAAGTTAGATGAGATATAAAAATACTTATATATGCGATAAGTAATAATTTGATTGAAAAAATAGTATATTTAGTTACTTACTAGTGAAAAAATGAAAGGGAAAAGTTACTGAACGCAGAGAAAAATAATACATGTAGAATTCACTTTATAAAAGCAATGTCAGGAGATAGTTTTTTATAGAACTTGACTACATTGGATTCCGTAGACATTAAGAAATAAGTCTTTGAAACAAGTTGATTAATTAAGCATTAACAAAAATTGTTGGGAAGTATAGATTTTTGGAGGATAAAAAATGATTGACGAAAGGATAATAAAATTAGCTTTAGATTTTCTACTTAAATTTCCAGATGAGGGAATGAATATTCTAAATTCAGATTTATGTATGCCTAATATACCATTTCCAACTATGGGTGGACATACTTTTTGGACAAATCTTTGTGAATATCAAGGATATAAATTGCAACAAAATCAATTTACACATCATGCCCGTATTTTAGATTCTAATGATATTAGGATAGCATGGGGAACTGTAAATGGTATGGAGAAGACATTAGAACGTATGGCCAATATGGCAACAAAATCTATAAATGCTGCTAATATGGTACATAAAAAAATATTGTTGATGTAGAAGATCAATTAATTTCTATAAAAAAACTTTATGATCAAGGAATTTTTACAAAAGAAGAGTTTGAATTGAGAAAACAAGAAATATTATCACAGATAAAATAAGAAGCATTAATAATATGTAATCTAAGTTCTAAAAGATCTTATGAATGAAAGGATTCTGTATTGGACATAGCTATTTTTGTAATACGAAGGAATGTACGAATGAGTGGATGCAAGATGTAATTGATTTTGATATACTGCCAATGTTAGCAGAGTATTGGTTCGATGATACAGATAAACTACAGCGTTGGGAAAATATTTTGCATGGGGTATTTCAATGACAAAGGACAAGAGTATTCTGATCAATAATATTTACCATATGCTTTCCTATACTTTTCAGACACTGAAGCAAGAGACATATGATGATGTTGCAGCAGAGTCTTTTGATGAGATGTATAATCTGCTGGCTGCAATCCTAGCCAAGGGCATAGGGTTGCAGTTGAAGCAGGGACTTTACAGAGAATATATAAGTCATCAGGAAGAGCTGACGGTTATGCGTGGTAAAATAAATATGCCAGGTACAATTAAAAATAAACTGTTGCATAAACAAGTACTTACCTGTGATTTTGATGAGCTTTCAGAAAATAACACGTTGAATCAAATCTTGAAAACAACAGTCATGCTTCTTTTGCGAAACGGCAAAGTAAAAGCAAAATACAAAGATGATCTGAAGAAGAAAATGTTGTATTTTTCGAATGTAGATTCTATAGAACCGACAGAAATTAAATGGTCATCGATTCGTTTTCAGCGTAATAATCAAACATATAGAATGTTAGTTAGTATTTGTCAGTTGATGATTGAAGGAATGTTGATCACAACAGATGCAGGTAACTATAGATTAGCATCCTTTGTAGACGAGCAGCGTATGTGCAGGCTGTATGAAAAATTTATTCTGGAATATTACAGCAGACATTATCCAGAATTGTCTGTTAGTGCATCGCAGATTCCGTGGGCACTAGATGATGGTGTTGGAACGATGCTGCCGGTTATGCAAACTGATATTCACTTGCAACGTGGCAATACAGTGCTTATCATTGATGCGAAATATTACAATCACACTACACAGGTCCATTTTGATAAACATACGCTTCATTCAAACAATTTGTATCAGATTTTTACCTATGTAAAAAATCGAAGCTATCAATTTGGAGAAGAAGATAATACAGTTTCAGGAATGCTTCTTTATGCCAAGACGGAAGAAGAAATCCAGCCTGATAATGTGTATCAGATGCATGGCAGTCAAATAAGTGTTAAGACACTTGATCTGAATTTGCCATTTGTAGAGATTGCAGCACAGATGGATAGGATTGTTGAGTCTCATTTTACTGGTGTAATAAAAGCTGATTAGATGAGAAAGCTGTTTTGTAACTTAAGCATTCCTGAGTTTGGACCTTGTGAAATCTGAATACAAAGATGAAGTCAAAAAGTTGCAAAATGCAGGCTGTAGCGCTTAATGATGAATGAGATAAAGAAACTAGAGCATATCTAAATGGAGGATTTTAAACCAGCATGAACATACAAATATTTGGAACAAAAAAATGCAACGAAACAAAGAAAGCAGAACGTTTTTTCAAAGAACGTGGAATCAAATATCAGTTTGTTGATATGAAGAAAAAAGGCATGAGCAAAGGCGAATTCAATTCAGTAGCTCAGGCAAATGGTGGTTTAGATCATATGATCAATTGGGAAGGCAAAGATCAGAACTTGCTTGCACTGATCAAATATATTGCCAATGAAGATAAACTTGAAAAAGTATTAGAAAATCCACAAGTCATCAAGACACCAGTTGTTCGAAATGGAAAGCAATCAACACTAGGATATCAACCAGATGTTTGGAAAAAGTGGAATTGATTATTTGAGAAATTTTAAAAGGAAGAAGTGATAAGTATGATAAAATTTAAACTAAAAAAAGAGCAAATTGAATTTCTTAAAAAGACGTATCCTGATAATAAGCTGATTCATAGAGTTTTGAGCTTTGAGAAAGAAGGAATTTTCGAAATGGATGATGAGAATACATATATTGATTTCATGGATTATTTGGACGACGAGTCTGTAGCTTGGATGGATGAAAATTATGATGCTACACCACAAACAATTATGTTAGAATCAATAAGAGATAATATTTTTTGTCAGACTAATTAGAAGAGAAAGTGGACATTGAAACAAGACCTTATAGTCATAACAGGCCATAAGATCTTGTTACAGGAGAAAACGGATGATGACTTAATCATCATCACGAGGTAAAAACGGTGGTCGGAAGGGGTACAATTCTTCGTAAGATTCAAGCTCGGCTTCTGTTCTTGGAACAACCTGGATCAATCCAGTACAATCCGTGGTAGAACAAATATTGCACATTCCGAAGATATTTTCATCAATTTCTTCGTTTGTAAGTTCTCGTTTCTTCTTATTATTCATGCATTGAAACCTCCTCGTTTCTTAGTATGTGATAATTTAAGAAAAATATTTTGTAAAATAAATCCAATAAAAGATATTATACGAGGAGATAGGAACAATGTATTATGTACCAGAAGAAAGCAGAGAAAAGGCTGTCCATCCTAGACAGAATGGAAGCCTTTTCCGATAATCTCACTTGTATTAGAAATTAAAAGAAAAGCTTTTGGATCATGTTCTTTGATAAAATTTCGAAGTTTCACTGCTTGTGAAGGACTAAGAACCGTCAGGATAATATATTTATCATCCCCTGTAAAGGCTCCGGTCGCATTTACAATGGTTGCTCCGCGCTGTAGATCATTTTGGATAAAATCACAAATACATGTTGCATTGGAAGTTACAACATGAAAATATTTAGAACGGTTAAAACTTTCAATAAAGTTATCAATCAACGCAGAACGCATGATCAGACCAAACAAAGAATAAAGTCCTGTTTTGACGTTAAACACTAGGAATCCTGCGAGAGTAAAGATAAGATCAGAGATCATTAAGCCCTTTCCGATATCTACACTCGTATATTTTTTAAGAATCATAGCGATAACATCTGTACCACCACTAGAAGCTCCAATATTAAATAAGATTGCTGAACCAAGCGCTGGCAATAAGATTGCAAAGATCAACTCTAATAATGGCTCATTGGTAAGTGGATGACTCATAGGATAAATTCGCTCTAAAAGAGATAAACTTACAGATAAAAGAATCGTGCTGTAAGCTGTTTTTTCAGCAAAGCTTTTACCTAAGACGATCCATCCAATGATCAGCAATAAAATATTCACAACAAAAGAAAAATCACTGGCAGAAATAGGAAGGAATTTTGCAACTAAAACGGCAATACCTGTGATACCACCAAATGTGAAATTGTTTGCAAATTTAAAGAAGTAAATTCCGACAGCCATAATGAGTGTGCTGATTGTAAGTAAGGAAAAATTTTTAAGTTTTGATTTCATAATACTACCTTCTTTGACGATTGTTTCATTTATAATGATTTCATAATTCAATCATTTATTTTAGCATGAATATTCTATTTTTCAAGAAATTCGGTGGAAATAGTGAGAAAGAACGTATTATAATTTTTGTTATGGAATCTTGCGACAAAATGGATTGGTGCAATCAAGACAAGTATCTATATTTACGTATCCCCTGTTATAACCGTAATACTTTCAGTGTTGATCTTACATGAAAAAATAACAGTGATTTCTATCATTGGAACTGTTTAATCCTTATTGGGCTTGTGATCTCACAAAAAAACTAAGACAACAGACCAGATTAGATGTATAATATGTGATAATAAAGCAAAAAAAGGAGATAGGAACAATGTATTATGTACCAGATGGAACAAAAAAATGCGGATATTATGAATGTAAAAAATGCGGGAATAGATTCCTCTCATTACAGATGATGGAGAAGATTCCATGTCCAGACTGTGAGGCAGAGATTGACTACGAGATTGGACCAGATGAAAGTATGGAAGATATTTTAGATACTGCGCAGTTACTTCAGAAAATCGAGGGTGAAGAAGAAGTCGAAAAGATGGATGCTTTACTAAGCCTTGCTATCACGGGTGGAGACTGCAATTGGATTTAAAAATGTATTTTCTAAAAGACTCAGGGACCATGGACTTCTGGGTCTTTTAGATTGCTGCAATAATTGAAACAGGAAGGCAGGAATATCAATTTATGAACGATACACAAGACAACAAATGGGACAAACTATTGCACATCAAAACCATGGGCAGAGACGACTCTCAATCCGATCAATACCGCTATCCATACGAACCAACTCCATATTCTGTACTGCAACGATTAGCAAATATAGGACTTATAAGGAAGAACAATATGCTCTTAGATTATGGCTGTGGTAAAGGAAGGGTAGACTTTTTCTTATCCTACCAGACAAGATGCCGTTGCCTCGGAGTTGAATATGACGAACGCATTTATGAGAAAGTAATGGAAAATAAGAAAGAAGCCGTATCGAAAGAGAGGGTATCATTTTCATTAGCAAATGCAGAAGAATTTCAACTCCCAGAACAGATAGACCGTATCTATTTTTTTAATCCATTTTCCGTAGAGATTTTGAGAAAAGTGATGGCAAGGATCATGGAATCATACTATGAACATCCAAGACAGATTTTATGTTTCTTCTATTATCCATCAGACGAATATCTTACATATCTGATGACGGTGAATGAGATGATGTTTACCGATGAAATTGATTGTTCCGATTTGTTTGGTGGAAATAGTGAGAGAGAACGCATTATGATTTTTGAGATTGGGCAGTAGACAGACCCTCAGGCCATCTAAATATTTGATACCAATATTAGAAAATTTATATATTTCTACAGAAGAATTTTTAAAGGAAATAAAGGAGGTAAAAATAAAATGATAAAAGACATAATGAAAGATCCATTGTTTCTAGCACAGAAATCAACAGATGCAACAAAAGCAGATCAGCAGGTAGTAGTTGATCTGTTAGACACACTAAGAGCTAATTTGGATCATTGTGTTGGAATGGCAGCAAATATGATCGGCGTTAAAAAGAACATTATCGTAGTAGCAGTTGGGCCATTTCAGTTTGCAATGATCAATCCGAAGATCACAAAGAAATCAGGCATATTTGAGACAGAAGAAGGTTGTTTATCTTTGGATGGAGTGAGACCTTGTAAGAGATATAAGGAGATAGAAGTAGATTATCTGGATCAGGATTTTAAAGAACAGCACGGAAAATATTCTGGATGGACAGCACAGATCATACAGCATGAAATTGATCATTGCAAGGGGATTGTGATATGATTGAGGAAAATAAGATAATGAATGAAATACCAATTTATACGATCGTACAAATAGAAGCAGAAGAAACAGAAATTCCAATGTTAACTTTTTATGTAAAAGAAGATTCTATGGATGAACCAGAAGAGATTTCAATGGAAGAATTAACAGCTTATGACAGGAATCTAGGGATTGGAGATCAGGTAATAATCGGTCCAGATGAAACTTTGTTTCCGCTAGATATGGCAGAGAATCTTGGAATGTTTGACGAAATCGATCCGTTAAGCCAGATATCAGAAACAGATCCCAGACAATGGCAGATGAAATGGATGGATAATTATATGGACGCGTTAGAAGAACTGGAGGATTCTACAACTAGGGAATAAGCCCAAATTCATGAAAATAAATCCATTAAAAGCAGAAAAATTTATGGAGATGAGTGTATTTATGCAGAAATTACAGATAAGACAGAAAACATGTTATATAGAGCAAAATGGTTCCGGCGGTCCGATCATTTTATGGGGAATGTATCCTCATCGTGGAAATGAAATAGCACATATGTGGGATTGTCTGATGGAGACAGTCAATGATCAGGATTTTCTTTTCTGTGCATTTCAGGTAATAGATTGGAATGGTGATTTTTCTCCATGGAAGTCACCTGCTGCCTTTGGGGATGAAGAGTTTAAAGGAAATGGTCCAAAGACTTTACAATGGTTAATGAATGATTTGATTCCAGAATTAAAAGCAGATTACGGAGTAGACAGAGAAATTTATCTGATTGGATATTCCCTTGCAGGATTGTTTGCTCTATGGACAGCATATGAAACGGATATCTTCTCAGCAATTGCAAGCTGCTCCGGTTCTTTATGGTTCGAACAATGGGATGAATATGTGTTGCATCATCAAATAAAGCATGAAAGCAATATCTACTTAAGCCTTGGAGGAAAAGAAGAAAAAACAAAGAATCCGGTCATGGCAAGAGTTGGAGATCGAACTAGAACACAGGAACGAATTTTGCGCAATGATCCTAAGGTAAAGCAAACAACATTAGAATTTAACAGCGGCGGGCATTTTGCTGATGCCCAAAAGAGATTAGCGAAAGCTGTCAAATGGTTATTAGAATGTACTTAAGAGAGGCTTCCAATGAACAACAAAACCATAAATTATTATAACAAATACACTAAATCATTCATACAAACAACAAAATCCGTAGACTTTACAAACATACAAAATAAATTTTTATCTTATCTTCCATCGGGTGCATCCATCTTAGATTTTGGGTGCGGTTCTGGTCGTGATACAAAATATTTTCTAAAGCGAAACTATAACGTAACGGCGATTGACGGATCCGAAGAGATTTGTAAGGAAGCCTCAAAATATACAGGAATCAAAGTAAAACAAATGTTGTTTGAAGAATTAAATGACCAGAATATTTATGATGGAATCTGGGCATGTGCATCAATCCTTCATTTATCAAAAAGTGATCTTTTTCTTGTATTTCATAAGATGAACAAAGCATTGAAAGAAAATGGAATCATTTATACATCATTTAAGTATGGTAAATTCGAAGGGGAGAGAAATGGGCGTTATTTTACGGATTTTACAGAAGATTCATTGAAAGAATTTATCTTGCAGATCCCTCCATTACAGATCAAAGAAATATGGACAACAGGTGATGTCAGAGAAGGACGAGGTGATGAACGATGGTTGAATATCCTGATTTGCAAGGGAAAAACATCCTAGAAATTGAGCCAAAATATTATAACAATCTAAATATCGATGGATTTTCTAAAATGATGAAAAGTCCATCCTATTGCTATAAATTTTACTGGCTGGAAGCGATCATACAGTCAATATTTTGGGTTGGATTCAATACGAAAAAGTAAAATGGCTACAGAACAATAATCCAGAAGTTCCCGGTCTGGTATATAAATTAACCCCAACAGAAGAAAAAGTACGAAAGCTCAAAAAAGTAAGAGATCTCTGGCAAGATATCATGGAAGTTCAAGAAATCAGAGACGTCTTTACTGGACAACCTGTGAAGAAGAAAAAATACGATATTGATCATTTTATTCCATGGTCATTTGTTATGAATGATGAACTTTGGAATCTGATGCCGATGGATGCATCACTAAATTCATCCAAGAGTAATCGATTACCAAAATGGAATCCGTTTTTTCAGAATTTTGCACAAAATCAATATCTGATGTATCAAATGATTTATGATGATATGGGAATCTATAAAAGCTAAGCAGAATACCACGTCCATAGGAGCAACTGCACCGCATGGGCGTGGGTGAATGCGTCCTGACGGACCCAGACTTTATTTTATTCCTTGATTTTTGATATATTGTTGGATAACTTTCAGACTATTTTCACTCACGGATGAGATAAAATAACTGTCTGACCAGAAGTAAGGCTTCCAGTAATACTTCTTTAAAGTCGTATCTCCATACAGCTTTCTGGCTCTTCTGGCAGTTTGCGTCTTTAGGACATTGGCAAGTTCTGTCGGAGATGTCATAGTATCTGCTTCCAACAGAATATGAACATGGTCTGGTTCTCCATTGATCTCCAATATATGAAAGCCTCTCTGATCTGCAACGTAACGGATCCTTTCATAAACAGCATCACGGACTCCGTTAACTAAGACGGGATGTCGAAATTTCGTAACAAACACGATATGATACTGAAGTAAAAAGCAACTGTGCCTGTGGATATAATAATCTGTATTATCTTTCTTTCGCATGATGTATCTCCTTTACAACTAAACATATGTTTGCTATAATTGTATTATAGAAATACAATGTTTTCAAGACATTAGAAAGGATACAATCATATGGCATTTTCCGTAACACAACGGGTGATCTCATCCGAAGATATGATCTACAGTTATTGTGATGACTTCTGCAGAAAAGCGAAGTTATTATATAATGCTGCTCTTTTTCGTATCCGTAACATCTTTACTGGATATGAAAAAGAACATCGGACAGACAATGAAGAAGATATCTTTTGTGAGGTTCATGCATTACAAGATGTTCATCCTCAGATCCATGTCCGAAAAGTGATCTCTTACAACCATCTGGAGAAGCTGATGCGTGTCACGGAAAATCCGGATTTCTTTATCGGACTGCCGATGCAGACAGCACAGGCGATGGTAAAGCAGGCTGTCACAGATTTTAAAAACTGGCTGGCTTCTTTAAGAGAATATAAAAAACATCCGGAAAAATTTTTAGGCAGACCAAAGATGCCCCACTATAAAAAACAAGATCTTGCAACAGTGATCATCACCAATCAGGATGCTGTTTTATATCTGTCAGAAACTGGAGTATCCTTAAAACTGCCGATCATAAAGAAACGTCTGAATTTTTCTAATATTTCTGAACATGCTTTCTTAAAAGAAGTCCGGATCAAACCTTATTATGGAAGATTTCTGTTCTGTCTGACATTTGAAGAACCAGAGCCGGTGATCGAAACTTCCATGCCTTATACCTGTGCCATTGACTTCGGGATCGACAACTTCGCAGCTATCGTATGTGATGATGGATCATCCGCAATCTACAAGGGCGGAGCTGTTTTATCCGATACCCAGTGGTTTCATAAACAAAAGGCAAAGTACGTTTCCATTCTGACCAAGGGGCATAAAAACCGATATGCAACATCAAAGAGATTGGCTGATCTCTCTTATCATCATGCGAATTTTGTGAAGGATCAGTGTCATAAGATCAGCCGGAGTATCATTGATTTCTGCGTAGATCATTATGCAGGAACTTTGATCTTTGGTGTGAATCCGTTATGGAAACAGAATTCCAGGATTGGAAAAATCAACAATCAGAAGTTCGTCTCCATGCCGATCGCTTTTCTACGAGCTATGATCACATATAAAGCATTGAATGCAGGGATCAAGATCATTGAACAGGAAGAAAGTTATACTTCCAAAGCAGATATCACAACAAAAGATCATATTCCTACTTATCGTGTGGATGATGAGAACGCACAGTTTTCCGGGATTCGTATCAAACGAGGTCTGTATCGTTGTGCAGATGGAACGATCCTGAATGCTGACTGTCATGCAGCAGCGAACATCATGAGAAAAGCAGTTCCGGATATTTGGGATCGAACAACAGACTTTTCTTTTCTGACAAGTCCAAAAGTGTATGGATTCCACGAACTGAACCCTAAAAGTATTCCCGTCAAAGGGATAGCGGCATAAGTGAATATGCCCTGATCGGTACGAACAGCCAGAATCTTCTGGTCAGAGATGAGTAATTGTTACGACTGTCAGAAGCCTCTTCCATAGGAACTACTGTACCGCATGGGAGAGGTAATTCACTTGGGCAGGACAAGAATTATATCGAAAAGGTAATTCAAAAGAGATGTTTTATAATATATTTGAAAAGAATATGAAATATGGGATTATTCATAAGGATTTTAAAAGGGCAGAAGAATATGTGGTTAGAAAAGCAAAGAAAATATCAGAAGAATATATGTAGTAGATTAATGCTAGCTATTTTGTTACTCGCAAGTGTCATAACACTTACAGCATGTAGATCATCAAATATAAAAGAAACAACAAAACAAACAGATCATAAGACAAAAAAGTGGGAACCATTGGTGATAACAAAGCGAGAAAAAGCTCAGGCACAAAAAGAAGTTAAGCAAATTTCAGACATTTGTCAAAACATAAAAATCAATGAGAATAAAGTTACAAAAAAAGACTTACAAACATTATATGATACATTAACATCCAAAGGTTATCCTGTTGCCCAGATTGGGGAAGAAAAACATAGTACAAAAAATGCACCAGTAAAATTCAAACCGTCCAAGACAAGTCATGGTGAGAAATTGAAAACATTTTATGAAAAAACAAAAGCTGGAAAACCAACAATGATAACATTGTTACAGCAAAATAGTTCCGGAGGATTTGCAAATATCCGATTACAAAGCAACAATGGAAAGACAGAAGGAATTTTGACAACAATTTATAAAGAAGATGGTAAATTTTCTGTGAGTGAAATGGTAAAGTATCAAGTGAAAAAACTGGAATTGAATGAAAAAAATATTATGACTTTGGAATTTTACTTATCCGATCAAGCAGAATTACAGACGGATGGTACGATGGAATTTCAATGTAATTGAATATTAAATTTTCGCCATTTGTTGCATAGAAATGCATCAAACAGCAGATAATACCATCATAAAAATTTCCAAAGTAGAAAGGAACTCATATCATGGTATTAAAAGAGACAGAAAGAACAGCAATTGAAAACCTAAGAACACAGGAGAAAAGCTGCATAGAAAAGTATCAAAAATACGCACAGCAGGCGATCGATCCAGAACTTAAAAATCTTTTTGAACAGTTACACAAAAAAGAGCAGACACATTACGATTCACTCACACAGGTCTTAGATGGAACAGTACCGTCAAGTGACTGCAATGACAGTGATGGAAGAGACTATGAACCAAGAGCAATCTATACAGCAGCGAGCCAGTCCGAAGATAAGATACATGATGCATTTCTTGCAACTGATGCAATTGGAACAGAGAAATTGGTTTCCGGAGAGTATAATACAAATGTATTTATGTTTGGTGACAGTGATCTTAGAAAGTTGATGGCTGACATTCAGGTAGAAGAACAAAATCATGCCGAAATGCTGTATAAATATAAGACAGCAAACGGAATGCAGTAATGCAATAGCTATATGATAATTTTAAAGGACTCAGGAGCCGTGGACTTCTGAGTCTTTTGTTGTATATCGATGATGTATGGATTGGATAAGATATGAAAATATGATAAAATGATGTAAATATAGTACTATACAAGAGAGGATAAATAAAAAGATAATGAAAACAGAACATCATACATTAACAAAGACCTGGGTTGTAGCAGCACTGGCAAGTTTATGCTGTATTCTATGGGGAAGTGCTATTCCGATGATCAAGACAGGATATCGACTGTTACAAGTAGATACGACAAACACAGCCAGTCAGATCGTATTTGCAGGAATAAGATTTGCGTTAGCAGGACTTTTCGTCTTGATTTTTGCTTCTATACGTGAAAAGAAAGTGACACTGCCTGATGGAAAGATTCTAAAATATGCAGTTCCTGTCTGCCTTGCTGAAACTGTAAATATGGTAAGTTACTAAGATTTCACGTATTTATGCGGGTTTGTAGAAGTGGTTAAGAGTGGTAAAAAGTACTTAGAAGCGGTTTACTCATACATTACTTATACATCGCATCTTTATTCAAACATACTATTTTATTTTTAATATTTCGTTCATTAACCATTCTGGTTTCCTCCTAGTATATACATCTTCTGTCATATCTTCGATTGCATGACCTATTATGTATTTAATTGCATATTCATTCAAATCAGCATTTTTCATCATAGTTGTGAAATGTACACGTCCGTCGTGACATCTATGTTCTGGATTTAGTTTTAATTGTTTTTTAATATTATTAAATCTATATCTATATTTGTCATATGTTAGTTTTAAACCACTATTACACTTACAACACTCTACAACATTTATTAAATATTCGCTATTAAGTGATTTAGCCTCATCATACCTTTTTTGGATAAGAGGTCTTATTATAGGATGAATTGGAACGATCCTATCTTCTCCAGCATCTGTTTTCATTCCCCCTTTAATGAACCAATTTTTTAAATCTACATTTTCCATTCGTATTAAGCCTAATTCTTGTGGGCGCCATCCGCTATAGCATTGAATTAATAACACATCAACATATTTTATTTTATATAAATTATCCCATAATTTTTTGATTTCTGCAGGTGTAAAATCAATATGATCTTTTTTATTTTTCTTAACTTCTTTTCTCACTTCTTTAGATAAATTAAATTGTCTGGCATAATTAGTGTCAGTTAAATCATACTCCAAAGCATAATCGAATAATAAATTAAAAATACTTTTTATTTGTCGTTTAATATTAGGCGAGGCCATATTTTTTTCATCATTTTTCATTATATAGGCATCTTCGATACAACCTTTTATATGTCGAACATGTACGTCTTTAACTTTCATATTATAAATCATACTGACGTACTTCCATGGACTTTCAATATTACGAATAGCAGAATCGCTTTTTAAATGTTTAAAATATTCTACAGACCATCTATCATATAACTCCTTAACAGTGATATCTTTATCTATATCATACGGATTCTTATGATATTCCACCAAAGCTGCATATGCATCGTTATATGTTTCAAAATAGGCGTTAGGTTTTAACAGCTTTGATAAGAACTTACCGTCATTAGTCTTACCTGCTGGAACCATAGCTCTATATGGTTTTCTAAGATTAGGATTCTTAAGTTTTGTGATCTGACCAAAACCGTTAGGTAAACGTTTTCGTCTATTACTTTTCCGTCTAATATTCGACATTTTTTTATTATTTAATACATACCCACAGTGCGGACACATAACCGCAGAATCACTTACTTGTAAATTACATTCTGGACATTTAATTAACATATATTAACCTCCTTGTATATTTCCATAACTTACCATTGAAATTTACAGCTCGATTGTATATCTTGATATAGGAGTGTGTCAAATCATACATCGGGAAAAAGGAGGTTTATGGTACGAGAAAGCGAGCATTTATGCCCTTTGTGCGGAGGCGAATTAAAATATTTGGGACACGTCCGGCGAATCATGAAAACTGGTAGTGGACACTCAAAATGGATAGAAGTTAGACGTTTAAGATGCACAGAATGTGGAACTATTCATAGAGAACTACCAAATTCTTTATTACCATACAAGCATTATTCGACTAATATTATAAATCGAGTAGTGTCTGGCGAGATTACACCAGATATATTAGAGTATGAGGATTATCCGTGTGAACTAACTATGAAACATTGGACCGAAGAATTTACAAAAGATAATTGACCGACTTCTTTTTTACTATCCGTAATAAGGCGCCTAGAATAGTCGTTGAAAGGAGGTAGAAGTAGATGAATGTAATTAAGTTTCCTCAAGGATCTGTACCTGTATCTGTTGCAGCTAAAGTTTTTGGTAAAGATCCTTCCTGGGTAAGAGCAGGCATTATATCAGGATGGTTACCCATTGGGAAGGCTACTAGAAACGGACAATTGATTACATCAATAGACGATATGGATTCTAAACAGGGAAGAATTAATTTTTATATTTCTCCGAAACGACTATGGGAAGAAACAGGTTACTTATGGGATGGAACGAGGTGAGTTAAATGGGAACAAAGATACGTCCGGAATTATCGAAGAAAAATAAGTATTGGATTCCGAGACATAGATATTATGAATTGAAACACTTCTGCTTACAATATCCAGAGTGGAAAGAGCAGTATACTAATTTAAGTAGTGTGACAACACCGAAACTAACAGATAAAGTTTTTAGAAATATAGGACATCATAGTGATCCGACAGAAAGATGTGCTGAACGAAAGATATTTTATCAATGTCGTATTGCAATGTTAGAACAGGTAGCAGTCTTGGCTGATAAAGATTTGGCTAAATATATTTTAATGGCTGTTACGTACGGACACTCTTATACATATTTAAAAGCTAAGTTAGATATTCCGTGTAGCAAAGACACTTACTACGATAGGTATAGAAAATTCTTTTGGATATTAAGCGACTTAAGAGATTAGTCAGGGCTCCTTTGGGAGCTCTTTTTATATTCGCGATAATTACAAACTCTATTATGAGAAGAAACAAGTAGCTTAACTTGGTCAAAGCGTCAGAGTAAAATCTGAAGAAAGCCGACTCAAACTCGGTGTTGGTTCTTCTTAGAGGAAACAACTATTAGATGACTAATGGCTATGGGCAGTGTAAAGCCTATCCAGGTGGGAAGTAGGAAGTAGGACTGATAGTCTAATAGTGAGATACACTTTCTCTTTTCTTTTTCGCGATAATTACAAACTCTATTATGAGAGAATAGTTAGCTCAGTTGGTAGAGCGCTACGCAAGTAGAGGTCGACAGTTCGAATCTGTCACTATTTTCTTTTTGTTTTATTAACTATATTCCAAGGAGGTATCTTATGAAGAAACGAAGATTAAAACGATACGTAAAATCTCACAAATCATTACTTTTAACATTAGCGGCATCGACTGGTGTGGTTTTGACAGGTATATTTGCAGGAACAGGGACAATTAAAGCTAACAAAATAATCAAATCAGAAGAAAAGAAAGCTGAAATAGAAAATGTAGAATTAACAAAGACTGATGTTTTTCTTTTGACTTGGAAGTGTTATATTCCAGCAGTAGCATCTGGCGTAGGTAGTATTGCGTGCATATTCGGTTTAAATGTATTAAATAAGAAACAGCAGGAGCAATTGATCAGTGCGTATGCTTTGTTAAATAATACTTATCACGAATATCGTAAGCAGGTTATTGAGAGATACGGAGAGGACGTGGATGAAGAAATCAGAGAGAATTTGGGATATGCTGCGATTGGTGAATGTTCTAATATATGTAGAATCGATTGTGATTATCCGGATGAAAAAGCCATTTTTTATGATCCAATCTCTGGGAACTCCGTGGTGAAATATGAACGAGAAGTAATGGCTGCGGAATATCATTTAAACCGTAATTTTATAATTGCTGGTGGGGTAACTCTTAATATGCTGTATGATTTTTTAGGATTACCACAGACTAAGGAAGGAGAAGAATTGGGTTGGAGTTTATGCGATGGTTATTGTTGGATAGACTTCGAACATACGTTATTATCTAAAGACGATGGTGGTATGCCTGTATATTCTATCGATGCAGTATTTTCTCCACATGACGAGTATGATGATTATTGATTATCAGGTTAAGTTATAGTATAATTTATTTATATTTTAAGTCACAAGGAGGAATCGGTATGAAGAAAAAAATATTGTTGGGATTAGTACTTGTTTTGTGCTGTCTCACAGGATGTGGAAGTAACAGTGGTAATAGTAAAAATAGTAATGATAATAGTCCGCCAGAAATCAAGATGTCTGATATCGATTGGAATATTAAAAGCGGGATTATAGATGGACAGAGAAGAATAGTATTTTCATATACGAATAATACTGATTATACAATTGGTGACATTGAATTAGATTTTCAGCGAAAAGCATCAACGACTGATGATGATATGCTTAAGGCGTTTGAACTACTCAAAGATACTGGAAATTACTCTGCGGACGATGTAAAAAAATTCTATATTACCGCATATAATCATAGATTTATAAAAAGTAAAAAATCATCGAATAAAGTTAGTTGTACTATCAACCATACATATTGGGCGGTGACAGATTTAAAACAGTATAAATTAATGGAACCCGATAAAGCTACTATTGCAATAATAAAAAATGATAAATTATATACGTTTTATTATGATTTTCAAAATAAAGAAATGACGATGGACGAAGATAAAAGTGGTGAAAAAATATATTCTTGGTCCACAAGTAAGATCGCAAAGAACCTTCCAAAACCAAAATTTCAAAGTGTGGCGGTTACTTACGATACGGACGATTATTTTATTTTTAATAGTTATGGAGTAACAAAATCAGAATATAAAGAATATTTGAAGCGTATAAAAGAAAAATTCCCTACTATGAAAGACGAAAATGACACATCTTATACAGGGACAAATGATAAAAACTACGAACTTAATATATCATATAATTCATTAGACCAAAACGTAAATTGTTCTTTGGATACATCTAAATCTACAGAATCCACAACAGAAGCAACCACCACGACTACTGCAGAAAAAGTAACTACAACCGCTAAAAAGAAATCTACACAGACAAGCGGTATAAGACCAAGAATCAAGAAAGCTATTGATAGCTATGAAACAGTTATGGATTCTTATTGTAAATTCATGAAAAAATATAACGAATCCAGCGACACATCTTCTATGATGAAAGATTATGCAGATTACATGGAAAAATATAGTGATGCTGCAGAAAAATTCGAGAAGATTAAAGATGATAATCTGAACGATGACGAATTAACATATTATACAAAAGTTCAGGTTAGAGTTACGAAGAAACTAGCAGATGTCCAGTAAATACGTGCTAAGAAGATCTCTTATACAGGAGGTCTTCTTTTTTATGCAAAAATCCGGACACAGGTTACAACAAAACATGATATTTTACTAATGCGTAAAAAGAAAGGAGAACCGATGTTTTATATTTTTTATATTTTTGGGTTTTTATTAGGAATTCTTATAGGAGTAATGGTTTCTAAACGAAATACAAAAACAGATGGAGTTTTAAGATTATTTGGATATGATGATCCAGAAGGACCTTATATGCGACTTGAATTGAGTAATGCAGAACTAAATCGAGTTAATGTTAAGAACACAGTACACCTAGAAGTGATCAGAGATAATCCGAATTCGCAAAAATAACTGACTCTATTATGGAACATATTAATTATTTTTAAGGAGGACTTATAAAATGAGTATTAAAATGCAGTTAACAGAGGAATTTAATGACGAAATTTCAGAAGTTAGTAAGATGGAGATTGGTTCTAAAGAACACAGCGCAGCTGTAGACAGTTTAACCAAACTCGCAGATAGAATTATTGAAATCGATAAGATCGACAATGAGCAAGAGTTTAAAGATAGAACTCAGACAGATGAGGCTTATCATAAAGACGAACAGCTTAAAGTCAGTAAAATCGATACAGTATTAAAACATGCGGGCAATTTTGGTAAAGCAGTGCTTATGGTTGGAGCAGGTCTTTGGGTGTATTCATCTTCTATGAAGTATGAAGAAAAAGGAATTATTCCTACAACTGACGGAGGTAGAAGCTCAATTAAGCAATTCTTAAATTTCATTAAATTGTAAGAAGAATAGAACGCTGAGGAAACTTGGCGTTTTATTTTTTGTCTTTTCGCGCAGGAAACATATCTTATTATGAAAGGAGTGATATTTTATGAAGGAAATATGCTGGGTATATTTTAACTACGAACATATACCAAGATTTATGACAAACAGAATGAGTGATTGGTTTATTAAAAACAGACATTCGGTCGTGAAGGTATTTAATAATCATATTGAAGAGGTTAATAAAAAATGGGAATTGACAGGCGAGCCATATTCGTTTGGAGATTACTTAGAAGACATTAATCCCGAATATGTTAAAGAAATACAAAAAACGATACAACCGTTTATCAATGATATTAATAAAAAATTCATATTTTTCAAGTTTAAAATAGATCAATATGGTGATATTGTAGGTTATATACCATTTATCAAAAAATCTAAATTATGGATGACGATTAAAGAGCTCTAAACAAGGGCTCTTTCTTTTTCGCGTAGAAAACATACTCCTTTATGAGATATATTAACAATTTACAACAAAGGAGCAATATTATGATTAAGAAATTGAAAGAGAAATTATTTGACAGATTTACAGTGAAATGTAGACATATTGTTATGAACAAAGAAGATGTTATGAATACATTGGAGTTTATAAATTCAATCGGATTATACGATGTAGGGATCGGTAATTGCGGTTGGGATGATGAACGAAAATGGCTTATACAATTTGATGCAAGTGACATGAAATGGATAGCAGTTCGCGATGGATTAAATGTCAATAGAATCTGGAATTGGAACGATATTCCCGAAAAAGCAATTGGAAAAATATATTCAACAGATTAGAGCTTCGGCTCTTTTCTTTTTTCGCGAAAATAACATGTCTTATTATGAGACAATACAAATTAATTTATGTACTATTAGGAGGTATTTATTATGACGATGAACACAATTGATATGTATATTGAAAAGGTTGACAGATTTAAAAAGACTTTATTACGAAATATTGATATGAACGACTTAAGGCATTTAAGTAGTGAAGAATTCGATATGTGTAAACAGGCTTTAGATTTATTTGATGCGACCATTGATATTATACAGTATGAAATGGTAACGTTAGAATTAATAAAGACACAAACAGACTTTATAGCTAGTCAGAACGAATTAATTTTAGCCAAACTCAACAAAGAAACAGATTAGAGCTTCGGCTCTTTTCTTTTTTTTTTCGCGTAGGAAACATCTCTTATTATGAGACAGATAACGTGAAAACGAAAGGAGTATTATTATGAAAAGACAGAGAAATAACAATAACGATGGAGATTACAGATGTGTAGAGGCTATGTACAGAAGAGGATGTACGGTCGACGACATTGTAAATTCTACAGGTATTAGTAAAATGGATGTCTTGGATATTGTGCAGAAGATATTCGCGTTAGACATGAAAAAGAGAGCTCTAAACTAGGGCTCTTTGTTTTTTTCTTTCGCGTGAAAAACAATTGATATTATGAAACAGAAAATCATTTTACGGAGGTATTTATTATGAAAAAATTTACGATTATGGAAACCAGAAAAATGAAAAAATGCGACATAGAAAAAGAGCTTAAAAAACATACTGAGTATTTAGAATCTTTGGGTATGGATCACGTAGAAGCTTGTGACTTCGCATCTAACATTATGAATTTTGGTGCAGCCATACAGGAAAAATTTGATGCTAAAAAACGTATGAAGAAATGATTATGTTTACACAACGAGTCAGCAATGGCTCTTTGTTTTTATTTTTTAAGGAGGTTAGAGAAATGAGATACTTTTTTAAAAAGCCAGAAGTATATTCTTCTATTTTTGGTAAGAGGTACAACTGCGATCATCCGGTATATAATGAATGTACTCTATACATAATAGATAATCGTGGATTAGCAGTTATTCAACAACAATACGATCCGGAGACAAAATATACATTCTGGACAAGTATTAGTTCTTGGCTGACTGATAAAATATATTTACATCCTAGATTCCGTAAGTTCTTCGATACGTATGCTGATCGTGAACAAGATGGTTTGTATCCTACAGTAACAGTACGACAAATCATGTGGGGACTACGAATGAAACCACTACCAAAAGAACCATGGGAAACATGTTTCGATCGGAAAGGATTTTAGTTCGCGAAAAATACATGTCTTATTGCGAAACAAAATCGAAAAAATTTAGGAGGTATTTATTGTGATGAATAGAACATATTTAGAAGCAAACTATGAGGTTATTAGTCAGGCTTGTAAATTATACAGAAAGGAATTAACAATTTGTCAGGCAGCAATTATAGATGAACATCCATGGCTCGATATAGATGCAAACGATTATGTAGAGTTTATGAATACATTATCTTTGGATGTATTTATTGGTAATATGTTATGGAGTTTATTAAGGCCTGCAAGTATAGATATATGCAAAAAGCTATTGACTAACGAATTAACTTTTGAAGAATTTATAGAAAAAGATGGAGGTATTTGTGATATTAATAAATTTCATGAATTAATGGAACGATTTTAAGAACACGGGAGACTTCGGTCTCCTTTTGTTTTTCGCGAAAAATACATACTCCTTTATGAGAACATTTAGGAGGTAAGAACAAATAACTAAACGGGAGCCACCAATGGCTCTTTGTTTTATTTTTAAGGAGGTCAGAGAACATGAAGAAAAACGAATGTTATGTGGTGAATTTTAGTGACGGATATGAAATTATGAGCGAACAATTTAAAACTTATGACGAGGCTTATAAAAATATGTCTGGAGAATATAATGATTTTACACCTGAAGAACATGATGGAATATGTGCTGAAATGTCATACTTAGATAATTATAAAGCACTTTTATATTGTAATGGCAATGATGTTTATTGTTGGAGTATTTGTAAAGTTACTTTTTAAGGAGGTATTCATTATGAAACTAAAAAATGTTTTTAAAAAAGACACAATGAAAAAAACAGGTACTATCATCATGGGTATTTGTTCTATTTTTGTAGCTGCGACGGCTCAGGGTATTTCAGACTATTTATATCAGAAATATATGCAAAATATTAATCCACACACAACGGACTATGATAAAAAATACACTACGCTGGACGACGCTGTTGATGCTATTGTACATAGTTCAATGCTTAGTGTGGATAAAAGTGATTCAATAGCTGGTATAAGAAATGATGGTCCCAGAGAATATTATGCGGCAATTATAAACATAGCAAATTCGTCTATGCTTTCAAATAACAAAAAAGAAGCAATAATTAAATTATAATTTTTAAGGAGGTCAGAGAACATGAAGAAAAAACTTGACACAACAAAACTTTTAAGTATCGCGGTTACTATTTTAGGTTTGGCAGGAACATTGTTATCCAGCAAACTTGATGAAAAATCACGCGAAGAAATGAAAGCAGAGATTAAAGAAGAATTAAAGGGGGAATTACAATGAGAAAGAAAATGCCTAAATTTGTTTACAAAGTAAAAAGAGGTTTTGATAAAAGAAGTCCAGCAATCTTAACAGCCACTGGAATTCTTAGTATGGGAACCGCCGCGTTTTTAGCAGCAAAAGAAACACCTAAAGCGATTCGTCTTATTGAAGAACGAGAGATGGAACTTCAGGAGCTAGAAGAGGAATTAACACCAAAAGAAAAAGTTAAAGTAGCTTGGAAATGTTATATTCCAGCATTATCAGCAGGTGTGTTTGGAGCAGCTTGTTTGATTGGAGCTCATTCAGTTCATACTAAACGAAACGCAGCGATCACAACTGCCTATAAATTATCCGAAACAGCTCTTACAGAATATAAAAAAGCTGTAACAGAAGAAATCGGAGAAGAAAAAGAATCTCTGATCAGAAAGAAAGTCAGACAGAAAAAACTAGAGGAAACACCAACAGGACCAAACAATATCATTATTACTGGACGAGGAAATCAGCTTTGCTACGATGGTGTGTCTGGAAGAGTCTTTGAATCTGATCTGAATACTATTGAAAAAGCAATTAATAAAGTGAATCGTGAAATGACGTACGATATGTATATTTCACTTAGTGATTTCTATGATGAGCTAGGTCTTGATCACACTGATATTAGTGATCAAATCGGCTGGAATTTAGAAGATGGATTGCTTGAAGTGTCATTTGATTCTATGATCCTGGCAGACGGACGACCATGTATTACATTAGAATATCATGTAGCACCAAAATATGACTTTGCAAAATTGATTTAGGAGGTATTTATTATGATTAAGAAAATAACAACAAAACTTAAAAATAAAGTAGAAATACATAAAGATGAGATTATCGGATGCGTTCTAATATCTGTATCTATGATTATTGCATATAAAAACGGTCGTGATGACGGAGGAACACGCGTTCTTAAATGGATGATTCACGAATATCCAGAGGAGTCAAAAGTTATCGTCAATGATATTTTAGCTAAACGCAACTCGCGAAAATAACAATTCATATTATGAAGGATAAACTTATTCAAACATTTAGGAGGTATTTGTGATGAAAGAAATCAAAAATGGAGAAGTTATACAGGAAGCATTCGATATGGACGAATTAGACGAAATGTTAGAGGACGAAGAAGCGAAGGAATCTAAATTAAAAACTTTTGGATTAAGAGCTAAAAACGGATTTAAAAAACATAAGAAAAAAATTGTAGCAGGTATGATTTTCGGATTAGGTGTTTTTGCAGGTGTAGCAATTAGTAACAGAGGTAACGATGATGAAGATTCGTATTCTGATGACAACATTTTCGATGCAGATTATACGGAGGTTACAGATGTAGACGACTCTGAATATGATGATTCAGAAGAAACTGAAGAAACTGAAAACGAAGAATAATATATTCTTAACGGGGACGTACCGATAACAAGGTATGTCTCTTTTATTTTTAAGGAGGTATTTATTATGGCAGAATATAAGCCTAATTCGAATAAGTACAAAACAGAACAACGAAAAAAACAGGAGAAAGTTGTTCAGGGAAAAGTACGTAGAAAGAAAAAAAGTGAGGTTAGAAAATGGAAAGACATTTTCATCTCAGAAGATGTTGAAGATGTCAAGTCTTATATCATTATGGATGTAATTGTTCCTACAATTAAAAATACGATTCTTGACACGGTTTCTATGTGCTTATTTGGAGACACAGCCAAACGAAGTAGAAATCATAATACAGTTTCTTATAATCGAGATTATTCATCTGCGAGTCGATCAGGTAGAACGAATCGTAGAAACGCCACAAGTAGTCGATACGACTTTGACGATATTATCTTCGACAGTCGTGGAGAGGCGGAAGATGTGTTAGATCATATGGGAGAAATTATGGATGCTTATAATGGCGTTGTGACTGTCGCAGATTTTTATGCTCTAGCAGGTGTTACGGGAACTTGGACTGACGACAATTATGGATGGACAAATTTATCCCGAGCTACAGTTCAGAGGACTCGAGATGGTTTTATTATCAATTTACCAAAAGCGATACCAGTGTAAATTAAGGAGGAAAATATGTTAGAGAAGACATTAGATAGAGGAATTAATATGCAGAAAAATTGTGTAGAACCATTTGTGGTATGTTTTAAAAATTTTGATGCGTCAATGGAATTCGAAAAAGCGCTTAGAAATTTAATTGAACAAAATGACTATATATGTGTGGCAGACGTTATAAACCTTTTTGGAGGTTATACAAGTCCTTCAGATCGTAAATATGGATGGTTAAATTTAGCTTGGGATGATGTGGGGTCAGGTTATATTAATAACAATCATTTATTTGAATTACCGATTCCACATTACTTAGGATATTCTGAACAATATAAACCTAACACTCGACGTCCTAAGCGAGGTGGTAAACACCCATGCAGTTCTACAGTAAATCATCCAAACCATTATCAGTCTGAAACAGGATTAGAGGTAATTGATGTAATTGATGCTTTCACAGATGGATTAGATGGTGTTGAAGCGTTCGATACTGGAAACATTATTAAGTATATTTGTCGTTGGAAAAAGAAGAATGGCATTGAAGATTTGGAGAAAGCTAAATGGTACTTAGAAAATCTTATCAAAGAAGTAAAGGAGAAAGAAAATGAAGATGCTAAATAATATTAAAAGAACAGGATACAAATTAAAATTTAAAGCAAAAAAACGCAGTCCAGAAATCTTTATTGTAGCAGGTGTTTTTGGAACCATTGCAAGTACGGTAATGGCATGTAAAGCGACTACAAAATTACAGGATATTACTGATGACGCAAAAGATCAGATTGATTCAGTTCATGAAGCAGCTGAACATCCAGAGAATTTACCTGAAGAATATACAGAGAAAGATGCTACACGCGATTTAACAATAATCTATACTCAGACAGGTATGAAAATTGCTAAATTATATGCCCCAGCAATTATTACTGGAACATTATCAATCGCAAGTATCATTACATCTCACAATATTTTGAGAAAACGAAACATGGCTTTAGCTGCAGCATATACAACTATTGATAAATGTTTCAAAGATTATCGTGGGCGAGTTGTGGAGCGATTCGGAGAAGAGATCGATAAAGAACTTAGATATAATATTAAATCTAAAGAAATTGAAACAGTAAAAAAGAACGATGATGGTACAGAAGAAGTCATAAAAGAGGACGCAGTAACAGCTGAACTGAACAGTGAATCTGATTACGCAAGAATTTACGATGATGGTTGTTATGGTTGGTCAAAAGATCCAGCTGCGAATCTGCAAGTATTAAAGAAGACTCAGGCATTTGCAAATCAGAAACTTAAAGAGCAGGGATTTCTATTCTTAAACGATGTATACAAAATGTTGAATATTCTCCCAACAAAAGCAGGACAGGTAGTAGGTTGGATTTATGACGAAAAGAATCCGATCGGAGATAACTATGTTGATTTTGGATTGTACGATATTCATGATGAACGTAAACGTGCTTTCATCAACGGAATCGAAAGAAATGTAATCTTAGATTTTAATGTCGACGGAAATATCTTAGATAGAATGTGAATGACAGGTCTTGATAATACATATTCCGGAAATGTACATCGAGACGAACTTGATAGGAGTTACTGGTAACTACACGAAAGGAGTAACAAGATCATGAATAATAAATCTACATTTTTAGCATACGCACTGGCAGTAATGTCAGTGTTTTGCTTTGTTAGTGGCTTTGTTATTTTATCCATTTGAAAGGAGCTTGTATGGACAGACTGAGCGATATCTTATCTTTATTAGAATACTCGTTTGACAGTAAAGAAAAACGACATATCGCTGGAGGGATTCTAATCAGTATGTCACTATTGTTTGGTGGCTTAGCATTCACCATTATCACGTTACGAACGGAGGAAGAGGAAGACAATGGATAAGAAAAATTTATTTATGTTAGCTACGGGAATCGTTATCGGTTCCTGCGCTACTTGGAGATATGTGTCTGTGAAGGAACGAAATAGAGCAGACGAAGAGATTGCAGATGTAAAACGTATATATTCTTCTAAGAAGAATCAGGAAGAAAATTCTAGCGAAGATATTCCAGAGAAAGAAACATATACACCAATAGAAGAAGATAAGAATCACAACAAAGAAATTATTGAGAAAATGAACTATTCATCATTCTCAAAGAAAGTAGAAAAGGAGAAAAAAGTGGAAAGACCTTATATTATTACACCGGAAGATTTTGGTGAATGTGGATATAGTACAGTTAGTCTGACATATTATGCAGACGATGTACTGACATATGAAGATGACGATGAACTTATTGATAACCGAGATGAAATTGTTGGTGACGACGCAGTTAACCATTTTGGGGAATACGAGGATGACTCAGTATTCGTACGAAATGATGCTAAGAAATGCGACTACGAAATTTTATATGATCAGAGAAATTATCATGATATTTATCCAGAATAAACGGAGGTATGAGTATTGCTAAATAATGATATTTATGAACAGTATTTTAATTGGTTGTGCGATGTTGTAAATGTTTCTACAGTATCGTATAACAAATTGTTACGACTTTTGCACCGTACAAAATTTCGTTGGAGCAATATCAGAGATAAAAATAGAGCTGAAGATGGTGTCGATTTAAGATTTAGATTTAGAAAAAGTATAGACGGTCTAAGTAGAAATGAAGTTTTAAATTGGCATGATGAAGAACCTTGTTCAGTTCTTGAAATGATGATCGCTTTAGCGATACGTGCAGAAGAACAAATTATGGATAATCCACAGGTTGGAAATCGTACGACTCAATGGTTTTGGGGTATGGTAGCAAGTCTTGGATTAACAGGTATGAGTGATGATATGTTTGACTTAATTGAAGCCAAAGATATTATTGAACGATTTTTAGACAGAGAATATTCTCCTGATGGTAAAGGTGGTTTATTTACAATTAGAGATTGCGAATACGATTTACGAGATGTTGAGATATGGACACAGCTCTGTTGGTATTTAGATAGATTTGTGTAGGGAGGAGGAATAAGTAATGTGGTTGATTTTCTAATGATTTCAACTCGCCCGACAAAAAAAGGGACCTTAGAGATATATCCAAAATTTAAAATGTATCCAAAAAGTAAAGATTTAATGATTCGCGGTGGGGATTTTTATGCAGTCTGGATGGAAGACGAAGGTCTATGGTCTACTGATGAAGAAGATGCACTGCAGATTATTGATCGTGAACTTGATAAATTCGCAAAAGAGAATCAAGACAAATTCAATTGTAACGTCAGAGTTTTGCATATGTGGGACTCTGAAACTGGTATGGTAGATAGCTGGCATAAGTATTGTCAGAAGCAAAAAAGAGATTCTTTTCATATGTTAGATGAAAAACTTATATTTTCAAATACCGAAACAAAAAAAGAAGATTATGCTAGTAAACGTTTGGATTACCCATTAGAACCAGGAGATACTTCTGCATATGAGAAGCTTATATCTACATTATATACAGAAGAAGAACGATACAAGATTGAATGGGCTATTGGTTCTATTGTAACCGGTGATTCTAAAACAATTCAAAAGTTCTTAGTATTATACGGTGAAGCCGGAACAGGTAAATCTACAATTTTGAATATTATTCAGAAGTTATTTAACGGGTATTGTTCAACGTTCGACGCTAAAGCGATTGGCTCTGCTAGTAATATGTTTGCGTTGGAAGCGTTTAAGACAAACCCTTTGGTAGCGATCCAGCATGATGGAGACCTGTCTAGGATTGAAGATAATACAAGATTAAATAGCTTGGTTTCCCATGAGCTTATGACAGTAAATGAAAAATTTAAATCTGCATTTACTAATAGCTTTAAAGCATTCCTATTCATGGGTACAAATAAACCGGTTAAGATTACCGATGGTAAGTCAGGTCTTATTCGAAGATTAATAGATGTAAAACCATCTGGTAATAAACTGAGTTCTAAAGCATATAAAGAAGCATTTAGTAAGATAGACTTTGAGTTAGGAGCAATAGCCTATCATTGTAAGGAGGTATATTTAGAAAATCCTGGTCGTTATGATAATTATATTCCAACAGCAATGTTGGGAGCATCAAACGATTTCTATAACTTTGTATTAGATTCGTACCATATATTTAAGAAAGAAAACGGCACTACGTTAAAAGCAGCATGGGAAATGTATAAAACCTACTGCGACGAAGCGAAAGTGCCGTTTCCATTTTCTAAAAGAAATTTCAAGGAAGAATTGAAGAACTATTTTCATGACTTCAACGAACGTTTCAATATGGAAGATGGATCGAGAGTACGAAGTTATTATAAAGGATTTAGAACAGAGAAATTTGAAAATGATAAAAAACAAAATACAGAACCAGAACATAAACCAGAACATTGGTTAAAATTTGATTCTACAGAATCTATATTTGACGATGTTTGTAGTGATTGCCCAGCTCAATATGCTTCAGTGAAAGAAACACCAACTAATAAGTGGGAAAAAGTTACTACACAACTGAAAGATATTGATACGTCTAAGTTACATTATGTACAAATACCAGAAAATCATATTGTTATTGACTTTGATATTAAAGACGAAACAGGCAAAAAATCTTTTGAAAAGAATGTTGAAGCAGCGAGTAAGTGGCCAGCTACATATGCTGAGACAAGTAAAAGTGGAGCAGGTATTCATCTACACTATATTTATACTGGCGGTGATCCGAAAGAGCTTAGTCGTATTTACGATACTGATGTAGAAATCAAAGTGTTTACCGGTAAGAGTTCATTGAGAAGATTACTTACAAAATGTAATAATTTACCGATCTCTACAATCAATTCTGGTTTACCTAAAAAGAAAGGTCAGAGAAAAATGGTAGAAGATAAAGTGATTAAGAGCGAAAGGAGTCTCCGAGAACAAATCAAACGGAATTTGAATAAGGAGATACATCCAGGAACTAAACCGTCGATTGATTTTATTTATGAAATCTTAGAGGGTGCTTATAACAGTGGATTACATTATGATGTGAGCGATATGTTTAACCCTATATTCGCATTTGCAGCACAGAGCACACATAAAGCAGATTATTGTATTGATCTTGTAAGTAAAATGAAGTTTAAATCGGAAGATGCTTCAGAAGCTACAGTTGATGAAGAGAAACCGATCGTATTTTATGATATTGAGGTATTTCCAAACTTATTTCTCGTAAATTGGAAACTTCAAGGCAAAGAAAAACCAGTCATTCGTATGATTAATCCATCTCCATCAGACATCGAAGAGTTATTACAGTTCAATTTGATTGGTTTTAATTGTCGTAGATACGATAATCACCTAATTTATGCCCGTCTTATGGGGTATTCTAACGAACAGCTCTATAATTTATCACAAAAAATCATCAATAATAGTGATGATAACGTTTTTTTCAGAGAAGCATATAACTTATCATATACAGATGTTTATGACTTCGCATCTGCAGGAAATAAAAAATCCCTTAAAAAGTTTGAAATTCAGCTAGGAATTCATCATCAGGAGCTTGGTTTACCTTGGGATGAACCAGTTCCAGAAGATAAATGGACTCTTGTAGCGGAATATTGTGATAATGATGTTATTGCAACAGAAGCAGTATTTAACCATTTATCAGGAGATTGGACAGCTAGACAAATTCTTGCAGATTTAGCAGGGATGACTGTAAACGATACCACAAATACGCTCACAACAAGGTTTATTTTTGGAATGGACAGGCATCCACAGAACAAATTTTGTTATCGTAACTTATCTCAACCAGTATACGACTTGAGTGAAGATGTACGAGATTTCTTACAAGAAGCGTGTCCGAAGATGATGTGTATGACGCATGGGGAAGCGGGCAGTTTACTTCCATATTTTCCTGGTTATAAATATGAGAATGGTGTATCTACATATCGAGGCGTAAAAGTTGGCGAAGGTGGTTTAGCAGAAGGAATACCTGGCATCTACTATAACGCTGCTTTGTTGGATATTGCATCCATGCATCCACATAGTACAATCGCTGAATGTTTGTTTGGCCCTGTATTCACAAGACGATTTAGAGAAATTGTTGAGGGAAGAGTTAGCATCAAGCATGAAGCATGGGAAGAAGTAAATGGTATGTTGGATGGTAAATTAACACCATATATTGAGAAGGTTAAGAATGGAGAAATGACTGCTAAAGAGCTTGCGAACGCTTTAAAAACGGCAATTAACTCTGTTTACGGATTAACAGCGGCTAGATTTCCAAATGCGTTTAATGATAAGCGTAATAAAGATAATATTGTCGCTAAGCGTGGAGCGTTATTTATGGTTGATCTTAAATACGCCGTGGAAGAAAGAGGCTTTACTGTGGCACATATTAAGACAGACTCTATCAAAATTCCAAACGCAACACCTGAAATCATTCAGTTTGTAATGGATTTCGGAGAACAGTATGGATATACATTTGAACATGAGGCTACGTATGATCGTATGTGTTTGGTAAACGATTCAGTTTATATCGCAAACTTTGCTACAGCTGAAAAATGTCAGGAATTATATGGATATGTTCCAGATGATAATAAGAAAAAGGGTGGAAAATGGTCTGCTACAGGTACTCAGTTCCAGATTCCTTACGTATTTAAGACATTATTTAGTAAAGAAATTGTTGAATTCAATGATCTATGTACAACATTTTCAGTATCTAAAGGTGATTTATATTTAGACATTAACGAAAAACTTCCAGATGTTACGGATTATGAAAAACAGTTAGAAAAACTAGAAAAATCGTATAAGCAAGGTAAGATTTCTGACACAATGTTTGAGCCTGAATCACAGGAATTAGCAGATAAAATCGCTGAAGGACACGACTTACATTTTGTGGGAAGAGTCGGACAATTTACACCGGTTAATCCTGGACATGGTGGAGGAGTGTTATATCGTGTGAACGATGGGAAAAACTATAGTGCTTCGGGTACCAAAGGATATCGTTGGATGGAATCTGAAATGTTGAGAGGTGTTAACACCAAAGATATTGAAGTTGACGGTAAGATGATCACTGTTTTAGATGATAAAGACGATCTGGTTGATATGAGTTATCACAATAAAATGGTTGATGATGCAATTGAAACTATATCTAAGTATGGAGACTTTGAGATGTTCGTATCTCAGGAAGCACCGATGTTACAGCCAGTTAACTTTATGACTATTCCAGATGGTATACCAGAAACAGTGCCATTCGCGTAAAAAACAAAGCTTATTATGGAAAGGAGTGATGAATCATGAAAATTAAAGATTGGATGAAACTTGGAGCTGGTGTAGCATTAGCTCATTGCACTTATGCAATTATGACTGGTGTAGTATTAGTAGCATTGGATGAAACCGATAAAAAATTAAAAGATTCAAAACCAGAAAACGAAGAGGAGTCCTAATAAGGGCTCTCAGACTGTAGACAAAGTCCCGGTATTTGCCGGGACTTTTACTATGAGCACTGTTTTTCTGGTATAATAGAATTATCAGAAAGGCGGTGTTTTTTATGATGACGAAAAATG
>OLPT01000150.1_pt1 | contig 59353 bp, 37 predicted proteins | sample 1673051 | NCBI WGS metagenome assembly OLPT01 (sample SAMEA3136750, study PRJEB25190) | human gut metagenome | biome: human gut; feature: human-associated habitat; material: faeces | place: Austria | collected 2013
CCCAGTATGTCAACGGTCCCGACGGCGTTCTGGCCGGTGTGTCCATCTACGACGCTATGATGTCCTTCGTCACCGACACCCTGCCCCAGTACAAGAACGACCCCGTCATCGTTACCGCCATGCGCGAGGCCTGCCACCACAACCTGTACGCCATCGCCAACTCCTGCGGTATGAACGGCGTCGGCGCGGACACCACCATCAAGGTGCAGGAGCTGCCTCTGGTAAGCATGCTCAAGAACATTGTCCGCATCTCCGCGGTGCTGTTCATTGTCTTTGCCGTGCTGTGGGTGCTGGGCGGCAAGAAGTTCCGCAAGACCGAAGAATACAAGGCTTATAAAGATTTCAAAAAATCCCTGAAAGCCGCTAAGAAAGCCTAACCCCCCCTACAGGATTCCGCAAGCTCCCCGCCGGCCCCGGCGGGGACTTTTGAGTAAATTCTCCCCCACAACAAGGAGCAGCCCATGAGTGAAAATGCAAAGGCAGCGGGTGTCAACCGCGCCAAACTCTATCAGCTGGTGCTTTTCCCGCTGAACAACGGTGCCACCAACGTATACTATGTACTGGTGCTTTCCTACATTGCTACCTTTGGCAGCAATGTACTGGCGCTGGGTACGCTGTTTGCTTCGGTCATGGTCACGGCCATGCGCCTGTGCGATGCCATCACTGACCCCATCATCGGTGCGTTGATGGACCGCACCAACGGCAGGTTCGGCAAGTTCCGCCCGTTCATGGCCATCGGCAACGCCATTATGGCAATCAGTATCCTGATTTTGTACGGCATCACCCCCATGATCCCCGATACCATGATGTGGGCACGCTATGCCGCCTTTGTAGGGCTGTACTTTGTGTGGGTCATCGGCTACACCTTCCAGACCAGCTGCACCCGCTCCGGCCAGACGGTGCTGACCAACGACCCCAAGCAGCGCCCGCTGTTCACCATCTTCAACACCGTCGGTTCTCTGCTGGGCATGGGCGTCATGCAGTTCTTTGCTCCCATCTTGGCCAAGAACTTTGAGGGCGGCTACTCCTCCGCCGGGTTCTTCCGCACCCTGGCCCCGGTGGGCATCGTGATGTCCATCGTGCTGACCATCCTGGCCATCATCGGCATCTGGGAGAAGGACCAGCCCAAGTACTTTGGCATCGGCGGCGAAAAGACCGAGAAGGTCAAAGTCTCCGAGTATCTCCAGATCATCAAAGAGAACAAGCCCATGCAGCGCCTGATGGTCGCCGGCGCCGGCACCAAGCTGGCCCTGTCCATCGCCAACAACACCACCGTGCTGTGCATGCTGTATGGCTGCATGATGGGCGCTTACGATGGGCTGTACCTGCCCATGATGGTGCTGGGCTATGTGTTCAGCGTGCCGTTCTTCCTGCTGTCGGTCCGTACCAGCCAGAAAAAGGGCCAGAAAGCCAGCCTGACCAAGTATGTCAGCGTGGCGCTGGTCTGCTATGTCGGCGTATTTGCGCTGCTGGCGCTGTGGGGCCGCGGCGATGCGTTCCACCTGTCCCTGATGGGGGAGAACGGCCTGTCCATCAACCTGTACACGGTGCTGTTCATCCTCTTCTTCGGTATCGGCTACGGCGCCTACTACGCCACCGCCGATATGCCCATCCCCATGGTGGCCGACTGCTCGGACTACGAGACCTACCGCTCCGGCAAGTACATCCCCGGCATCATGGGGACGCTGTTCAGCCTGGTGGATAAGCTGGTTTCCAGCCTGTCCGCTACGGTCGTCGGCATTGCCGTTACCTTCATCGGCCTGAACACCCTGCCCACCCAGTACGATCCGTACACCCCGGGCATGAACGTGGTGGTCATCGTGCTGTTCTGCGTCATCCCGATGGTCGCCTGGGCCGCAACTCTGATCGCCATGAAGGGCTACAGCCTGACCGGCGAAAAGATGAAAGAGATCCAGGCCGTCAACGCCTGCCGCCGCGACGCTGTTGCGGGCGGCATGAAGCTGGAAGATGCCATGGCCAAGTGGCAGACCATCGACCAGCTGCCTGCTGAGTACAAGGCCAAATAACTTCGCTGTATCCTATCTTCTCCATTGCCCCGGGCACCGCAAAGCCCGGGGCCTTTGTGTTTGTGCAGAACACAAAATGTGAAAACTGTAAAACCCTATTGACAGCCTGGGCATCCCGTTCTCGGACCCTACCGCCGAGGGACCGGTCATCCAGGGGGCCAACCTGCGCGCTTTGCAGGGCGGTGTGACCACCGATAAAATCTTTGATTTCGTCCGCGAACTGCGCAAGGATGTCATCATCCCGATGGTGTTCATGACCTACGCCAACGTGGTTTTCTCCTACGGCACCGCCGCCCCGGAACACATCGGCGCGTATGTGAAAAGCATGAAAGACGCGCTGCGCTAAAACTTGCCATTTTCCCATCCATATAAAATGCCCCCGCCAGGTTGAGGGTGACCTGGACGGGGGCATACTTGCTTATTCAGAGCAGCCTAGGGGAAATACTGCCAAGGAGGTCAGGCATTTTGGCTGCGCCTGCGCTCTGCAAACCACCAGACAAGGGCGGCGGCCAATGCGGCCAGGCTGGCTGCAGCGCCCGGCACCACGCCGGGGTGGGTGTAGCGCAGGGTAACGGTGCAATCGCCCTGGGGCAGCGATACGCCGAGTAACCCGCCAAACAGCGCCGAGGGCTGCACCTCCTCACCGTTGACGGTGACGACCCAGTTGTCATCGTAGGCAAAGCTCAGCGCCAGCAAGTCGTTGTCACCGCTGACGGTGCAGTGCACATCGATGCGCCCGCCCTCCCGGATGTCGGCATCCACATCCTGCACCTGCTGCCGGGCGGCGGTCAGGGCGGCGCTGTCCAGCTGGTAGATTTGGGTGTTGGTATGGAAAACTTCGTCGTCGGCAATGCCCAGCACCATTGTCACGTGCTGCCCGGCGGTAAAGCTGGGCAGGCAGATGACACCGCCCAGGCTTTCCGGCTCAAAATATTGGGCGTAGAGTTTGCCATCCACCACTACGTCGATGGGCAGCTGCTCCTCGGTGCCGGGGATGGCCATGTAGGCAGGCCCGGTGAAGGGCGCGGTAAAGTCCACCTGCACGGTGCCTTTGTCGGTCACACTAAAGGTTGGCTCCACGCTGACCAGCGCGGTGTCCGTGCAGCCTGTCAGGCTTTGCAGCATGGCGTTCTGCATGGTAAAGGTATTGTCGGCTAGTGCATCCACATTCACGGACAGGGCATCCTGCCGGGCCAGGTAGGCCAGCGGGAAGGCCGCGTCATTCTTATATAAAGTATAGGCAGAGTCGCAGTCCACCGGCTGCCAGTGTCCGGCCACTGGGCGGCTGCCATCGCTGTACAGCCAGCGGATGCCCAGCAGGCTGTCGGCCACGCCGGTGCTGCCCCAGCCGTAGGTGGAGTAACCCACGTAGCCCAGCTGCTCCAGCAGCTCCTTGGCGGTGCTGGCTTTGGTGCTGGAATAGTGGCTGATGCCCCAATAGCCCAGCAGGAAAGGGTCGTTCAGCGTGTGCAGAAAGTTCTTCTCGATGCGGCAATCGCCGTCGGTCTCGGCCTTGGCAGTGGCCACGGCAGCGGCAGCGTTATCGTAAAAGGTGGTAAAGGCGGCCAGGTCGAACTGCTCAAACTTGCGCAGGGCCAAAACCGTGTTGGCGCCCAGGTCGGCGGCGGTCAGCAGGGCCGCCGTACCGCAGAGCAGACGCCGCTTGTTTACAGGCAAAGCGGGCTTTTCAATCAGCAGCCACGCCAGAATCAGAGATAACGTACACAGCCCCGCCGCGGCAACCAGTTTGGTCTTGCTGAACAGCTCCGCCCCGGCGGCCAGGGGATACCCCGCCAGCCAGACCAGCGTCAGCCCGGCGGCCAGCCCCCAGGCGCGGCGGCGCTGGGGCCCCGCCGTCAGCACCCGCGCGGCCAGCAGAATGACCACCGCGCTGAACAAAAAGCTGTACCGGTAGGGGAACCACACCGGCTGCTTCATGCCGTGCCAGATTTGGTCTACACCTTTTACCCAAAAGCTGCCCGCCAGCGCCGCCAGCAGCGCGGCAAAGCCCAGCTTTTCCCGGCGGGGCGCATTGCCGCAAAAGTACAGCAGCACCAGCGGCACCAGCACCACGCCGCAGTAAATGTTGGGCAGACCGTTGGTGACATCGTTCCAGAAAAAGTTGCCGAAGAACAGCCGGTAGGGGAGTTGTAATAAATTAAACTGGGGCGTCAGGCTGAAGGTGAAGTCAAACAGCCCGCCTTTGCTTTCCTGCACTTCCAAAAGCACCGGCAGCAAAAAGAAGAAACTCAGCCCCGCCGCCAGCACGCCGCTGGCCGCAAAGGCGGCGAAGCGGCGGCCAAACCGTCCCTGCCCCCGGCTGGGCCATAGGCACAAAAAGTACAGGATGCTGAACAGACACACCGGCCAGGCGATATAAAAGTTGAGCAAAATGCAAAGGAAGACCAGCACCGTAAAGCCCCAGTGGTGGCCCTGGCGCATCAGGTCGTCCAGTGCAGCCAGCACCAGCGGCAGCAGCCAGACTACATCCATCCAGATGATATTCTGGTTGTACACGATGCAGAACGCGCAGAAGGCATAGCACTGCCCCAGCACTGCAAACAATGGGTCTGCCTTGGCAAAGTGGCGCTGCAAATACCAGCAGAACGCCGCCGCGGTAACGCCGGTGCGCAATAAAAAGATAAGCCCTGCCGCCTGCGGCACCATGCGGGTGGGCAGCAGCAGAAACAGCAGGTTAAAGGGACTGTTCATGTAGTAGGCGAACAGCCCCAGGGTGCTGCCGCCCGCCAGCTTGCCGAAACTGTAAAAGAAGCCGCCCTGTTTGACCCGCGCCCACATATCGGTGATGTAGTTTACGTATAGCCCGCGCAGGTCGCCGGTAAGTACGGTGCCGGTGCCAAAGGGCCACCAGCCCAGACAAAAATAGACCGCCGCCATCAACAGGCAGCCGCCCCCAAACGCCGCCAAAGTCAGCGGCCAGTATTTTTTCTTTTCCACGGTGTATCCTCTACTATAAAAATGTTGCAGCTTGCAATGGCCCCCTCCCAGAGGGAGACTTTCGCGTTAACCTACCGATTATAGCACGCCTGCCGCTGCAAAACATGAAATATTGGTGAACACCCTGTAAAAAATGCGGATGACCTTGGTTGAAACCAGGTGAAAATTATGCTATACTGCTATCATGGTATGCCCTGGTTTAGGGGCGTTTTGGGTTGTAGATAGGGAAAGGAATCATCGATGAAAATAGGATTTGACAACAACAAATACCTTACCATGCAGTCGGCGCATATCCGGGAGCGGATCGCCCAGTTTGACAACAAGCTCTACCTGGAGTTTGGCGGCAAGCTGTTTGACGACTACCACGCTTCCCGCGTGCTGCCGGGCTTTCAGCCGGACTCCAAGCTGCAGATGCTGCTGCAATTGAAAGACCAGGCCGAGATCGTCGTCGTCATCAGCGCCGAGGACATCGTGAACAACAAAGTCCGCGGTGACTACGGCATCACCTACGATGTGGACGTGCTGCGCCTGATCGATGCCTTCCAGGGTGTGGGACTGTTTGTGGGCAGCGTTTGCGTGACGATGTACACCGCCCACCCCGATGTGGAAAACTTCGAGGCCAAGCTCAACAGCCTGGGCATCCGCACCTTCCGCCACTACAAGATCGCCGGTTATCCCAACGATGTAGCCCATATCGTCAGTGATGACGGCTACGGCAAAAACGATTACATCGAGACCCAGCGCCCGCTGGTGGTCATCACCGCGCCCGGCCCCGGCTCCGGCAAGATGGCGGTCTGCCTGTCCCAGCTGTACCACGAGTACAAGCGCGGCGTGCGGGCCGGTTACGCCAAGTTCGAGACCTTCCCCATCTGGAACCTGCCCCTCAAGCACCCGGTCAACCTTGCGTATGAGGCCGCAACCGCCGACCTGAACGACGTGAACATGATCGACCCGTTCCATCTGGAAGCCTACGGCGAGACCACCGTCAACTACAACCGCGATATTGAAATTTTCCCGGTGGTCAACGCCATGTTTGAGCTGATCGCCGGCAAAAGCCCCTACCGTTCGCCCACAGATATGGGCGTGAATATGGCGGGCAACTGCATCATCGACGATGAAGTCTGCCGTGAAGCCTCGCTGAAAGAGATCGTCCGCCGCTACTACAAATGTATGTGCGACCAGAAAGTCAGCGGCGTGGTCAAGCAGGACCGCTTCAAGCTGGAACTGCTGATGAACCAGGCGGGCATCGCCCCTGGCGACCGCGAGGTGGAGAAAAAAGCCGCCGCCTGTTCCGAGGCCATCGACGGTGCCCCGGCGGCTGCCATTGAGCTGGCCGACGGCAGCATCGTCACCGGCAAAACCGGCCCGCTGCTGGGCGCGGCATCCTCGGCCCTGCTGAATGCACTGAAGCGGCTGGCAGGCATCGACCAGGAGATCGACCTGGTATCCTCCAAGGCTATCGAACCCATCCAGCAGTTGAAGACCACGTACCTGGGCAGCAAGAACCCCCGCCTGCACACGGACGAGATTTTGATCGCCCTGTCCAGCTCGGCCTACGAGAACCCCATCGCCGCCGCGGCTATGCGGGAACTGCCCAAACTGCGCGGCTGTGACATCCACACCACGGTCATCCTGTCCGGCGTGGACATCGACACGCTGAAAAAGTTAGGGCTGAACCTGACCAGCACCCCCCATTACGAGGAAGAGGACCGCATGTATCATAAGCGGTAAGATAAAAGGCTCCCTTTGAGGGGAGCTGTCACCGAAGGTGACTGAGGGGTAGCTCTCGTGCCGCTCGTGGCTAAAGTAACCACCCCTCACCCGCTGCGCGGGAGCTCCCCTCGAAGGGGAGCCTTTTGCAGTTACTGTAATAGTTGTATATGTCGTACAAGTCGTACACTTCGTAATTATCGTAATATTCGTTATTACCGTCATATTCGTTATATTCGTCATATTCGTTACGGTTATTGGGTGACGAATATGACGAAAAGAACGATTGTAACGAATATGACGAATATAACGGTAATTTCACATTAGGATAACATCTACATTCAGCTCCCTCCCCGCGAGGGGGCTGTTTTTATCGTAACTTTATTTCGCTTAACTGTTTTGCAGCTGAAAATCCGAATGTTCTTTGTGCAAAAAAGCAAAAAAACATAAGCAAAACCGTCATTTTGCCGTTTTATCTAAAAAATTGTTTCAAATACTTGACGTTTTCGTGAAAAAAGAGTACAATTCAAAACATAAGATCACCGGTGAGGAAACGGTGACCACAAAACCACAAAATCGAAGGGAGAACACAACACATGAAAAAGCTTGTTGCACTTACCATGGCTACGGCCATGACCCTCTCATTGGCAGCATGCGGCGGCGCATCTTCCAGCAGCGCAGCAGCATCCACCGCCACGACGGACACGGCATCCTCTGCCGCCGAATCCACGGCCTCTGAAGCCGAGGACACCATCACCGTTATGGTGCCCCCCGTCACCAACGATTATCTGGATAAGATGACCGAGTGGGCGGACGAGTTCCACCAGCAGTACCCCAACCTGACCATGGAGGTTATCGGTACTTCCTGGGACGATCACAACACCAAGCTGTCCACCATGGCCCAGGCCGGTGAGGCACCCGATATTGCCGAGATCGCCTATGCCGCCCTAGCTACCTACGTGGAGAATGGTACGGCCCTGAACCTGAGCGAGTGTATGGACAAAGACCAGCTGGCTGACTTTGACCAGAACGCCCTGGATTACATGACCGTGGAAAACAATGTTTACGGCCTGCCCCTTTACATCACCATCCAGGCACTGGGCGCCAACAAGGATATGCTGGAAGCCGCCGGTGTGGATGTTGCCAAAGTGCAGGAGAGCGGCTGGACTTACGATGAGTTTATGGAAGCCATCAAGAACGGCACCAAGGACGACACCTTCGGCTTCGTCTTTGCCAACTCCGGTGCAACCGCTTCTGATTTCCTGAACATCTTCGGTGTCAGCGCCGGTCTGAACAACGCTTTCAACTCTGACCTGAAGTATGAGTACACCAGCACCAAGATGCTGAACCTGCTGACCGCTGTGGAGGAAATGACCAACTCCGGCTACATGCCCAACTACGGTGTCGAGGCTTCCCAGCGTATGGTCATGTGCGAGACCGGCAATGCTATGATCTTCGGCAAGGCCATGCCGCTGTTTGAGAACAACATCAACAAGAACAACGCGGCTCTCGAAGCCAAGGACGGCACCGCCGTTGAGAACTCCATCCCCGTCAACTACGCTTTCCTGCCGGTTCCCACCATGGACGGCGTGACCGAGACCTGCTACGGCACCGTGGACGGCATGGTTGCTTTCCGCAACAGCAACTCCACCGATGAGCACATCCAGAACGTCATGAAGGCTCTGTACTTCCTGTCCTCCGGTGAGCGTGCCGCTTACGTGGATGCTTCTACCTGCCTGGACGGCGTCTGCGCTTCCGCCCGTGAGGCTCTCGCTTCCATGGATACCGGCGACCGTGACCAGGGCAACATCGACTGCGCTGCCCGCATGATCAAGACCGTTGTCGCTCCTCCGACCGGCATTACCGCGGAGCAGACCGCAAACGCCAAGCAGCTGATGGATGAGGTCATCGTGCCGAAGTTCCAGGCTCTGATCGCTGGTGAGACTACCGCCCAGGCCATGTACGACGAGATCGTCAAGCAGGCTACCGCCGTCTTTGGTGAGGATGGCTGCGACCTGACCTGATCTGCCGCCGGCTGATCCCAATTGAATCCGCACTGAACGGGCTGCGCATAGCCTTTTCAGCCTTGGCGGCTCACCCCTGAACTTTCGGGTGGCGGGCCGCCATTTTTATAGGAAAATATAGCGCAAAAACTTCGTTGATACGTTGTATCAATGGAAAATGCAGGAGGTTCCCGAATGTCCAAATCTGCACAGAAAACGGTTGCAAAGCCGCGCAAGAAACCCTTTTTTACCAACGATGACCTGTGGGGCTATGCGTTTATTGGGGTGGCCGTCATCTTTTTCCTGATGTTTACCATCTACCCGCTGATCTCCGCTGTCATTACCAGCCTGGAGGATTACAAACCCTTCGGCTCGGATTTTGTTGGCCTGAAAAACTACCAGACCACCTTTACCAACGCGCTGTTCTGGAAGTCGCTGAAAAACACGCTGATCTACACCGTGGTGGTCGTACCGCTTTCGCTGCTGATCTCCTTTGCTGTGTCCATCCTGATCATGCCCTTTAAAAAGAAGCTGCAGTCGGTGTTCAAGGCAATGTACTACCTGCCCGCCGTGGCCTCCGGCATCGCGCTTTCGGTGGTGTGGCTGTGGATCTACGATTCCTCGCCCTCCGGCCTGTTCAACCAGCTGCTCACCTTCTTCCACCTGCCCACCCAGAACTGGCTGGGCTCCAGCAAGACCTCGATGCTGTCGCTGATGATCATGGCGCTGCTTTCCGGCCAGGGCCAGAACATCATCATCTACACCGCTGCGCTGCTGGGCATCGATAACACCTACTTCGAGGCTGCCGAGCTGGACGGTGCCACCTTTATGCAAAAGGTCACCCGCATCGTTTTCCCGCTGGTCAAGCCTACCACCCTGTTTTTGCTGGTCACCGGCGTCATCGGCTCCTTCCAGGTGTTCATGAACGCCTACATGATGACCGGCGGCGGCCCGGACAATGCTACTACCATGATCGGCCTGCTGATCTACAACAACGCCTTTACCTATAATAAGTATGGCCTTGCCTGCGCACAGGCAGTCATCCTTACCATCATCATTGCGGCTATCTCGTTCCTGCAGTTCAAGATGGCCGGCAGCGATGTCGAATACTAAGAAAGGGGGAACCAAACATTGGCAAGTGGTCTGTATTCCCAGCATGTCAACAACAAAAAAATGCTGTACCTGCGCAACACCGTCATCATTCTGGTGTTGGTCACCCTGGCGGTATGCTGCCTGTTCCCGCTGTTTTACATGATCGTCAACTCCTTCGGCCCGGCGGTCGAAGCGGCGTCCTCCAACCGTTCGGTATTCCCTTCGTCCTGGAGCCTTGACTCCTACAAGGCGTTCTTCAATTTCAGCACCTACAGCGTCAAGTGGCTGTACAACACCTTTATCGTGTCGATCTGCCAGGTGCTGGGCAATGTAATCTTTGCCAGCCTGGCCGGTTATGCCTTTGCCAAGCTGAAATTCAAAGGCAAAAACTTCCTGTTCAACCTGATCCTGATCGGCATGATGATCCCGTACCAGGTCACCCAGGTGCCCCTGTACATCCTGATTGTCAACAAATTCCATCTTGCCAACTCCTATGCAGCATTGGTGCTGCCCGGTCTGGTCACATCCTACAACATCTTCCTGACCAAGCAGTTCTTCTCCAGCATCCCGACTTCGCTGCTGGAAAGCGCCAAGCTGGACGGCTGCAGCCAGCCCAAGATCTTTACCCACATTGTGCTGCCCCTGTCCAAGACGATCCTGGCCGTGCTGTCCATCAACACCTTCCTGGCCAGCTGGAATAACTTCTTCTGGCCTTTCCTGGTCACCACCAAGGATGCCATGTATACCATCCAGGTCGGCCTGAAGCAGTTCAAGTTTGCCAACACCACGCTGTTCGGACCTATGATGGCCGGTGCCACGATTTCCGCCCTGCCCATGTTCGTGCTGTTCTTCTGCCTGCAGAAGTACTTCCTGGAGGGCGTTACCGTGGGTGCCGTTAAGGGGTGATGTCCTATGGTACGTCCTGCAACGTCTGCTGACCACGCCGCTCTGCTGGCCGTGTGGCAGCAAAATGCACCCCGGCAGGGGTACGCCCCCCGCCCGGAAGCAGAAGTGGACAAACTGCTGTTCTGCCACCCCTATTTTTCCTATAAGCATACTTTTATCCGGGAAGAGCAGGGCAGGGCGGTGGCCTTTATCTGCGGCTGCGTGGGGGATGACATTCCCCGCGGCAAAGAGCGCGGCTACTTTACCTGCCTGATGGCAGAGCCGCAGTGGGATACCCCGGAGACCACCACTCAGCTGCTGAATGCCCTGGAAGATTCTTTCCGGGCCGCCGGCAGAACGGCCAGCGCCGTGACTTTTTTCAACCCCATGCACCTGCCCTGGGTGCTGCCCGGTTCGCCGGGGCATGAGCACAATAATATGCCCGGCATCGCCACGGACCTGCCCTTGCATGACCGCATGCTGGCCCACGGCTACACCGAAGCAACTCAGGAAACCGCAATGTACCGCACACTGGCAGATTTTACAGTGCCGGAAACGATCCGCCTGCAAGAGCAGCAGGCCGCTGCCGAGGGCAATCGGATCGGCCTGTACGATCCCGCCCGCTGCCATGGTCTGGATGCCATGCTGCAGGCGTTGGACAACCCGGACTGGATCACCCAAATTACCGAAGCCGGCCGCACGGGGGCACTGCTGCCCGTGGCCCTTGCGGGAGATACCGTGGCCGGTTTTGCAGGCCCGGTCTACCCGGAGCCTACCGGCCGCGGCTACTTTGCAGGGATCGGCATTGCCCCGCAGTACCAGCACCGCCATCTGGGCAAGCTGCTGTTTTTCCGCCTGTGTGAAGAAGAAAAGAAGGCCGGTGCCGCGTATATGTCGCTGTTTACCGGCATCACCAATCCTGCACGCCGTATTTATGAAAGCGCCGGTTTCCGCTCGGTGCGTACCTTCGGCGTGCTGCTCAAGACCCTGTGAGGGGAGGTTTTACTATGGAACATTCAATTTTGGCTATCGGCGCCCATATCGGCGATATGGAATTGACTGCCGGCGGTCTGCTAGCTACCTGCGCCCTGCAGGGCGGCAGCATTACGACCCTGGCCCTGACGGCAGGGGAAAAAGGTGCCCCCAAAGGAGCTGACATTGCAGAATACCGCAAACAAAAAGTGCAGGAGGCTGAAAACTTTGCTGCCAAGCTGGGCGGCAAGGCAAAAGTGCTGGATTATCCCGATGGTCTGCTGGCCGATGATGATGCGGTTCGTATGCAGGTGGCGGCTGTCATCCGCGAAGTGCAGCCGGAGCTGATCATCACGCATCACAGCCAGTCGATGCACAAGGACCATGCGGCTTGCCACCGCATCGTAAAAGATGCCTGGTTCTACGCAGCCACAGCCGGATTCGACCTGCCCGGCGCCCCGCACTTCGGCAAACTGATCTTTGCGGAAAACTGGGAGGATGCCCCCGGCTACCACCCCTACCTTTATAAGGAAATCAGCCCGGAGGGCTTTGCCCTGTGGCAGGAAGCGATCCGGTGCCACTGGTTCGTAACAGGCTCCAAAAGCTTCCCCTACATGGAATATTACAGCCACCTTAAACGTCTGCGCGGCATCGAGGCACGCAGGCAGTATGCCGAGACCTTCATGGTCTCCCCGGAGGAACAGCGGGTGATCTTGCCGCTGTAATACGGCTATGATGTACACAAATAAGCAACTGCTGAAGCTGACGCTCCCGCTTTTTGCGGAGCAATTCCTCATCGTCTTTGTCGGTGTGGCCGATACCTTTATGGTGTCCTACGCGGGCGAGGCCGCCGTCTCCGGCGTGGCGCTGGTGGATACCATCAGCTTCCTGATCACTGCCGTGCTGGGTGCCTTGTGCACCGGCGGCGCGGTGGTGGCCAGCCAGTACCTTGGCAGCGGCGACCGGCAAAAGGTCGCGCTGACAGGCCGCTTATTGCTGGGTGGTGCCCTGCTCATCGGACTTGTTATCTTAGCAGGTGTTGAGCTGCTGGGTGCCCCGGCCCTGCGGCTGATCTTCGGCAATGTGGAGGCGGACGTCATGCAAAGTGCCCGCGACTACTTCCGCATCGTGGGGTTCAGCTACCCGTTTTTGGCGGTGTACAGCGCTATTACCGCGCTCTACCGCAGCCAGGGCAACAGCATGATCTCGATGGTCTCCAGCCTGGTCGTCAACCTCATCAATGTGGCGGGCAACTTCTGGTTCATCCGCATTATGGGGCTGGGTGCAGGCGGTGCAGCGCTGGCAACGGCGCTCTCCCGCGGGGTGGTGTGTTTGCTGCTCTGCACGCTGGTGGCCCACAGCGGCATGCTGCACGACCCCGGCACCGTAACGCTGGCGGATTGCCGCAGCCTGACCGGCAAGATGCTGCGCATCGGTGTGCCCACAGGCGTCGAAAGCTCGCTGTTCAGTTTGGGCAAGCTGCTGGTCCAGCAGCTCTACGCCTCGCTGGGCACAGTGGCGCTGGCGGCCAATGCCGCCGCAGGGGCGCTCTCCTGTATTGCCACGCTGCCGGGCGGTGCTATCAGTCTGGCCATGCTGCCCGTCATCGGGCAGGCCATCGGCGCGGGCAAGCCTGACGAAGCCCGCCGCCTGGGCCGCAAGCTGCTGGCCATCGCCTACGTGCTGATGCTGGGCACCAACCTTCTCGTTTACATCTTCCTGCCGCAGCTTTCGGGCCTGTATGGCCTGACCGCCGAGACCACCGCCGTGGTCCACGACCTGCTGCTGTGGCACTGCATTTTTGCCTCGCTGTTCTACCCGGCCGGGTTCTGCATCCCTGCGGCGCTGCGCGCTGCCGGAGATGTGCGCTACCCCATGGTCATCAGCGTGGCGTCGATGCTGGTCTTTCGCGTCGGGCTAAGCTTCGTCTTTGTGCGGGGCTTCGGCCTGGGTGTGGTCAGCATCTGGATGGCGATCTTCGTGGATTGGGGCTTTAGGGCCGTGCTGTTCGGCCTGCGCTTCCACTCCAATATCTGGCAAAAGAAAAAACTACTATAGGGCAACATCACACAATTCCCGCCCTTCGGGCTTAAGCACCGCTCCGGCGGCTGCGGCACGCCATCTGCGTTGCAAAAATGCTCGAGAATACACAAAGTATTCTCTGCGCTTTTGGCTTAGCAGCTGGCGCACCTCGCTCGCCGTATCGGCACTTAGAATTGTGTTCTGCCGCCCGAAAATACTACTGCAAAAGAAATCAAGGGGGACCGTTATGGTTGAACTCAAACGAATCCCGACCGAACAACGCAACGAAGCTACGGCCCATATCGACCGCATGTCCACGTTGGAAATGGTACGGCTGATCAATCAGGAGGATCACAAGGTGGCCGACGCTGTCGGCCGTGAGGCCCAACACATCGCCCGGGCCGTGGACATCATCACCGGCCATATGAAGCAGGGCGGACGGCTCATCTACGTGGGCGCCGGCACCTCCGGCCGGTTGGGTATCCTCGATGCTGTCGAGTGCCCGCCCACCTACTCTACCGAGCCGGAGTTGGTGCAGGGCCTCATCGCAGGCGGCACCCCGGCCATCTTCCGTGCCGTCGAAGGGGCCGAGGATGATCCCGATCTGGGCCGCAAGAATCTGGAAGAGATCCACTACACCAAACAGGATGTGCTGGTGGGCATTGCCGCCAGCGGCCGCACGCCCTATGTCATCGGCGCTATGGAGTACGCCAAGTCCCTGGGCGGCGTGACCATCGGTGTGACCTGCTGCCCCGGCAGCGAGATCGACACTCTGGCCGAGGTGGGCATCGCACCGATGCCCGGCCCCGAGGTCGTGACCGGCTCCACCCGCATGAAGAGCGGCACAGCCCAGAAAATGGTGCTGAACATGCTCTCCACCTGCACGATGATCCGCCTGGGCAAGGTGTACGGCAACCTGATGGTAGACGTTAAGCCCTCCAACGAGAAGCTGATCCGCCGCTGCGTGTCCATCGTCTGCGCGGCTGCCGAGTGTGACGAAGCCGCCGCTACCGCTGCGCTGGAGCAGTGCGGCTATCATCCCAAGATCGCCATCGTCATGCTGCTGTGCGGCTGCACCGCCGAGGAGGCCGAAAAGCGCCTGGCGGAAAAAGACGGCTATATCGCCCGGGTGGTGGGCTGATGTCCGCCCTGCGCTGCGGCGCGGACAGGCTGGGAGAGTATAAACATCTGTTTAAAGATGCCCGCGTGGGTCTGGTCACTACGCCCACGGGCCGCACAAGTGACGGCCGCTCCACCATTGCCGCCTTGCAGCAGGCCGCTGACCTGCGTGTCCTGCTTGGCCCCGAACATGGTGTGCGGGGCGACGGCGCAGCAGGGGCGTTCATCCCCCAGTATACCGACGCCGCCACAGGCCTGCCGGTGTTCAGCCTCTATGGCAAAGACTCCAAGCGGCTGACCCCCGCCATGCTGGAAACTTTTGATGTGTTGGTGTATGATATACAGGATGTAGGCAGCCGGTACTACACCTTCCTCTCCACGCTGGCCTACCTCATCGAGGATTGCGCCGGGGCGGGCAAGCGGCTGGTGGTGCTGGACCGCCCCGACCCGCTGGGCGGAGAGATCATCGAGGGTACAACTTTGCGCCCCGGTATGGAGAACTTTGTGGGCTGCTATCCGCTCCCCACTCGCTACGCCCTGACCATCGGCGAGTTTGCCCAAATGGTCAACGCCGAGCAGCACTTTGGCTGCGACCTTACCGTCGTACCCTGCACCGGCTGGCAGCGCGGCCAAAGCGCCCCGGCCTGGGGCACGCCGTGGATCATGCCCAGCCCCAACATCCCCAACTACGAAACGGCTCTGCTCTACGTAGGCACCTGCCTGTTTGAGGGCACCAATGTCTCCGAGGGCCGCGGCACCGCCGCTCCCTTCGCCGTCATCGGTGCGCCCTATATCCATGATGCTGAGGCGCTGGCGGCGGCTTTTAACGCCCGCGGCCTGCCCGGTATCTGCGCTACGCCGTACTATTTTACCCCAACGTTCTCCAAACATCAGGGCCAATTGTGCGGCGGTGTGCACCTGCACGTGCTGGATGCCGACGCCGTGCGCCCGCTTTCGGCAGGCCTGATCCTGCTGGAACTCATCCGGGATACCTGCCCCAATGACTTCGCCCTGCTGCCCCCGCATACCGAGGGCGGCCGCCCCTTTATCAGCCTGCTGGCAGGCCATCGGGAACTGGAACGCCCGGACTGGACGGCGGCGGAGCTTATTAAAGCCCAGGCCCCGGACGAAGCCGCTTTTGCCGCCCGCAAAGCGGCCTACCACCTGTATTGACGAGGTGCTTTTATGCGTACATTGCAAGAAATGACCCTGCAGGAAAAACTGGGCCAGCGATTGGCCGCGGGCTTTCAGGGATTAGAGCCGCCGGAAGAATTTCTGCGGCTTATCAAAGAATATAAGGTCGGCAACATCATCCTTTTCCGCCGCAATATCCAGGATGGCCCCCAGCTGAAAAAGCTCTGCGCCACCCTGCGCAAAGTGGTGGAGGAAGAAACCGGTGTGACGCCCTTCATCACCATCGACCAGGAGGGCGGCGTTGTCACCCGCCTGCCGGAGAGTGAGGTCAACATCCCCGGTGCCATGGCGGTAGCCGCCACCGGCAACCCCCGCAACGCCTACGATATGGGCCTGCTGACCGCCCAGGAACTGCGCAGCTGCGGCGTGGATTTCAATCTGGCACCGGTCATGGACATCAACTGCAACCCGGACAACCCGGTCATCGGCGTGCGCAGCTACGGCGATACGCCGGAGCGTGTGGCCGAATACGGCAGCCAGATGGTGCGCGGCCTGCTGGACGGCGGCGTCTACTGCTCGCTCAAGCATTTCCCCGGCCATGGCGATACGGCGGTGGATTCCCACCTTGGCCTGCCCTGCATCGACCGCAGCTTTGACGAGCTGATGCAGCGGGAACTGAAACCGTTTATTGCGGGCATCGAGGCGGGGGCACCCGCCGTGATGACCACCCACATCCTCTTTCCGCAGATCGAGCCGGAGCACATCCCCGCCACTATGTCCCGCCGCATCATGACGGGCCTCCTGAGGGAAAAGCTGGGCTTTGGCGGCATCATCATTTCCGACTGCATGGAGATGGACGCCATCAAAAAGTTCTACGGCACGGTCAACGGCGTGCTGGCTGCCATGAAAGCCGGTGTCGACCTGGTGTTCGTCTCCCAGACACCCGCCCTGGCCGCCGAAGCAATGCAAAATGCCCGCCGTGCCGCCGAAAACGGCGAGCTGGACCTGGCCGAACTGGACGTCAGCGTGCAACGCCTGCTGGAGGCCAAGGCCCAGTGCGCTGCCATGCAGCCCAAAACGCTGGGCGATGAAGCCGCCTGCCGCGCCCGCGCCGAGGAAGTGCGCGCCGCGTCCATCACCGCCGTACACCTGCCCCGGGGCGGCATGCCTGCCCTGGGCGACAACCCCTTGTTCCTGGGCTGCGCCGACTACCGCAGCACCATTGCCTCCAACGCCGAATCCAGCGGCTTCACTTTTCCCGAAGAAATGCGCCGCCACGCGGACAAAGGCACCGCGCTGGTTACCGACAAAGACCCCGGCGACGCTGAAATTGCCGAGGTCGTATCCCAGGCTGCGGCTCACAGCTGCATCGTGCTGGGCACCTACAACGGTCACATCCTGCAAGGCCAGCTGCGCCTGGCTAAGGCCCTGGCCGCCACCGGCCTGCCGATGATCTTAGTTGCGCTGCGCAACCCCTACGATTTGCGCAACATGCCCGACCATGTGGCCGCGCTGGCCGGGTGGGAGTACACCCGCCCGCTGTTTGACGCCCTGTGGCCGGTGCTGAACGGCACCGCTCGGCCCACGGGCAAACTGCCACTGCTTACCCTGACAAAGGCGGCGGAATAATGGCACACCTGCAAATTGAGCAGCGGCTCGAAACACTGGGCGGGCAAAGCATCTTCCACGTCGTCCTGCCCGAGGCCGGCGACCTGCACGAAGCCCCGGTCATCTACCTGCTCCACGGGGCAGGGGACAACGGCACAGGCTGGCTGCGCTACACCGCCGCCGAGCGCTACGCCACCGAGAAGGGATTGGTCCTCATCATCCCCGGCGTAGGCAACAGCTGGTACACGGATATGGCCAGCGGTGTACAGGCGTTTACCTGCGTCACGCAGGAATTGCCCGCCGTCTGCCGCCGTATGTTTGGCCTGACGCAGCAGCGCGAAAAAACGCATGTCATCGGCCTTTCCATGGGCGGTTATGCGACGCTGAAACTGGCGTTGACCAATCCGTATAGTTATACGACATGTACTGCACTTTCTGCTGCGGTCCGCCCGGAGCAGGTAGTCAAAAGCCCCGATTGGCCCTTGCCGCCTGTCGCCGCCCGCGCGGTGTTCGGCCCCGGCATTGACCAGGGCAAACTGCCGCCCCAGGCTGACCTGTGGCAGCTGGCCGCCAGTGCCGACCCTGCCGCCCTGCCTGCCATCCGCATGGTCTGCGGCGAACAGGACGCCCTGCTGCCCGCCAACCGGGAATTCCACGCGCTGCTGCAAAGCAAAGGCATCGCCCACACGTTTGAAACAGCCCCCGGTGCCCACACCTGGCCGTTCTGGGATGCCCAGCTCAAACGCGTCCTTGATCAGATCTTCCCATAACAAAAGGCTCCCCGCAAGGGGAGCCTGAATAGGTTGCGCGCTTTTTTGCCCCCCCTCTGCGAGGGAGCCTTTTAGAGTTACCGATGATCCACCCTGTGCGACATACAAATCTGGTAGCTGCTCTCCAGCGTGCCCTGTATCGCCGCGTAATCCTGGCTGGCCAGCACGGTGAACAGCGCATCCACCACCATCAGCTGCGCCAACCGGCTGCTCATCGCGCCGCTGCGCACATACACTTCTTTCGACGATGTGTACAGCAGCAGCTTGCACCCCGCACTCAGCGGGGACTTGCTGTAATGGGTAATGCCAATGGTATGGCACCCGCTGGCCTGCACGGCCTCCAATGCCTGCAAGATCTCCTGCGTCTTGCCGGTATTGGAAATAAACACCGCTGTATCGTCCTTTGTCAGCGTGGCACTGTAACTTAACTGCACATGGCTGTTAAAATTGAAAATGGCGTTTTTGCCAATGCGCAGCAGCTTGTCGCACAGGTCCGAGGCCACCAGCCCAGAGGCGCCCATGCCAAACAGCTTGATGGATTTGGATTGCAGCAGCCAATCTGAGGCCGTCTGGTAGGCGGCGGGGTCCATCAGCTTGGAGGTCCGCTGCAGCGCCTGCAAACTGGCCGCCGTCACGTTCTGCAAAATTTCCTGGGCGCTTTTGCCCTCCCGCAGGTCAGAAAAATGTACGGTCGGGTCCACTTCCACCTGGGGTTCAGCGCTGTATTGCAGGTAGAGCTGCTGGCGCATGTCCTTCAGCCCGGTGTAGCCGATCTCCTTGCACAGCCGCACCCAGGCCGCCGAGCTTACGCCGGACTGCCGCGCCAACTCGGCAATGGGGATGCTGTACAGCTCCCGCGTGTGGGCCAGCAGATAATCGGCCGCTTTCTGGCAGGTGGGGCTCAGTGCGCTGTAGCTGCTGCGCACCCGTACTTCTACGTTAGTCATGCTGGTTCTCTCCTTCTTATGCCTTTTACAGGCTCAGCTTGCCCATCACAACAGGGTGGGCCGCGCCGGTGGCGCTGGGGGCGTTGTTGCAGCGGCCGTGCAGCATCTCGTTGGCCAAAATCGCAAAGGCAACGGCCTCCTTGGCGTCGCTGTCCAGGCCCAGGGCCTCGTTGGTCACCACTTCGCAGCCGGGCAGGCCCGCCTGCAGCAGTTCCATCAATACAGGGTTGTGGCTTCCGCCGCCGCCCACGATCAACCGCTCCGGCTTCTGCGGGCAGTGGTGCTCCACCGCCAGGCGGATGCTCTCGGCGGTAAAGGCCGTGGCCGTGGCGATCTTATCGTACCCGGTCAGCCCCAGCTCCTCGCCCTTGCGCCACAGCGCATCCGCAAAGGCGGCGCTGTAATGCTCACGGCCGGTAGTCTTGGGCGGGGCCAGCCGCAGGTAATCGTCGCTGTCCACTAAATACCGCAGCAGTTCGGCACTGACCTGCCCCTGCCGTGCCAGCTTGCCGCCGTCGTCGTAGCGCAGCGCGCCGTTCGTTACCCGCGCGGCCAGTGCATCGATGACCATGTTGCCCGGGCCGGTGTCAAAAGCCAGCGTGTCCGCCAGCGCACCGCCCGCGGGCAGCACGGTAATGTTGCCAATGCCGCCAATGTTTTGCAGCGCCACGGTGCGGTGCTCCTCGCGGTATAAAAGGTACTCGGTGTAGGGGACAAGGGGCGCACCCAGCCCGCCGGCGGCCATGTCCCGCACGCGGAAGTCACTCACCACCGGGCAGCCCAGCCGCTCGGCGATCAGGCTTGGCTCGCCAATTTGCAGCGTGGCCCGCACCTTGCGGCCCAGGTAGTCTGCGCCCACAGGCTCGTGCCAGATGGTCTGCCCATGGCTGCCCACAAAGTCCACATCGCCGGGCTGGATACCCGCCGCGCGGCAGGCTTCCAGGCAGGCATCGGCGGACAGGTCGCCCAGGTAAAAGTTCAGCAGGCAGATCTCCCGGCTGTCCAGCGGCGCACCGCCAGCCACCTGCAAAATTTTCTGCCGCGCCTCATCGCTGAACGGCAGCGTGATGAACCCCAGCTGCCGCACCCTGGTATCGGTGCCGCAGCCCCGCAGCTCCACCACGGCGGCGTCAATGCCGTCGGCGCTGGTGCCGCTCATCAGCCCAATGGCGATGCAGGCATCCTTTTGTAAAAAAGAAAGTTTCATCGTAGGACCTCCTGAAATAATAAAACATCTGCTTAAAATAAAGTTTCAACCTGATTCTATTATGTTCGCTTCAGGGCACTTTGTCAAGAGAAAATTTGCGTATAAACGTAATAACTGAACAATAAAGGAGCAAATGTATGCAAACACAGTATTACGCCGGGTGGGACGGCGGCGGCACCAAGACCCTTTGCCGCGTTTTGTATCAGGATGGCGCCGCGCCGCAGCCCTTTACCGCCGGTGCGCTCAACCCCAATGGCACCGTGGCGGGTCAGTGCGAGGCCACCGTGGCCGACCTGCTGCGCAATATGGCCGCGCTGCCGGGCGGGCTGGACGCCTGCCGCATGCTGTGCATCGGCGCGGCGGGCATCAGCAACCCGGCCACCCGGGTCCACCTGCAAAATGCCCTGCAGGCAGGTGGCTACCACGGCCCGGTCACCTTCACCGGCGACCAGCAGACCGCCCTGTACGGGGCCCTCGGTGGGCCGGGCGGCATCGTGCTCATCGCGGGCACCGGCTCCATCTGCTACGGCCAAAGCACCGATGGCCGCGAAGCCCGCAGCGGCGGCTGGGGCAGCCTGATGGACGACGAGGGCGGCGGCTTCGCCCTGGGCCGGGACGCCCTGGCGGCGGTCGTCCGTGCCGAGGATGGCCGCATTGCCCCCACCGTGCTGCACGATGCAGTGTTCGAGGCGCTGCAGGTCGGCGCTGTCCGGGAGCTGATCGGTAAGATCTACGCGCCGGGTTTCGGCAAGCGGGAGGTGGCCGCACTGGCTCCGCTGGTGGGGGCTGCCGCCGAACAGGGCGACGCCGCCGCCCTGCAAATTGTGGAAAAGGCAGGCCGCGAGCTGGCCCTGCTGGTGCGCCCGGTGGCCGAAAAGCTGGGGCTGCAATCGGCGCGTATCGCTTTTGCGGGCAGCGTGCTGCAAAAGTGCGCCCCGGTGCGCAGCGCCGCCCAAACGCAGCTGCAAACCCTGCTGCCGCAGCTCACCCTGGCCGAGCCGCAGGGCGACGCCGCTGCCGGTGCCGTTCTGCTGGCACGTTGTAAGGCAGAAGAATAAAAGTGCATAGACCCGGCTGAGAGGAGTGTATTAGGCACTCCTCTATTTTTTGTCCAAGTTTTGTGCTGCGTTTGGCCATAGAACAGGCCGAATTTGCGCAATTTATTTGCGCAAATGGATTGCACAAAACGCAAAAAAACGACAAAAAATGGGCAGGAATGCCGTGAAAAAGAAAGAATACGCAAAGAATGACGCAAAAATACGTTGAGCAAATTTACCAAATTCCACATTGTAGACTTTGCACAATGACGAAAAATAAGGTGCAACGCCCATAAATTGCCCATAGATATTGAAATTTGAAGCAAAAAGTGTTATAACATTATTAGAAATCCTTATAAGTGTAACGAATAAAAAGTGAGCGGCGCAAGAGACCCAAAAAAATTGCTCAAAAACGCAACGGTTGCGCATAATATCCCCAGGGGATATATTTCACAGGTAGACCTGTGAAATAATGCGTACTGTCAGCAGGCGATGTATCCGGCCGCCGCTGCACGCAAGATCCAGCCAACATTACAACATTACAGACATAGAGCCACCGAAAGGAACAGAAAGGAAGGGAGCAGATGTATAAGCACAGCACCACCCACCGTACCCTGAGCCGCCGTCTGGCGGCTCTCCTGGCCGTCCTGGCCCTGCTCGCCGCCATGGCTTTGCCCGTTTATGCCGAGACCCAGAACGAGGACACCACGAAAATTGCTGAAACAGTTGAAACGGTCAACGAAACCGAAACGACCGACGACACAACCGCATCCACCGATTCTGACGACCCGGCAGACCCCACCGACGATTCCACCACCGCAGCCGACGATGCCACCGACGACACCACCCCGTCCGCCGATGACACCAACACCACCCCGGCAGGGGAGACCACCACGGATGATACCCTTGATACCTCGGACGAGGATACTAATAATGATGGCACCGATGGCGCGAACATCGAGAACACAGGAACCGCCGACGATGCCGTCGCTCAGTCCGACAATGAGGTGGAGGATGAGGTTCGGGTACAGGAAGCAGCGGCAAAAGGGGTAACCATTTACTTCTTAGCACCGAGCGGTTTTGACACAACTGCAACAGTAACGTTTCATGCTCGTATTCAAGGTGAGCAGAACAACGATAATTGGTATACTGCCCAGATGACCGATTCTGGTAAAGCAGACCGGAATGGACGCAAAATTTTCTTTACAACAGTTTATCCAGGGCAGCATCCTTCCTGCCCGTATAGTGGATATTCAAAGATTGAATTTATTACTTCTACTGCAAATGGTGACAATCTTGCAAGCTACTGGGGGCTTGGACAAAACAGCCTTGAGTGGACAAGCGTAGACACGTATGCCGACCAAATTTATGACGCTGATGCGGGTACTTGGACAGCATACACTCCTTTTGACCCCAACAACCATCAAACGTTTGCTGGCAAGACAATGCTCTTCCAGAACCAAAGCGACCATGAACTGACGAACGTAAAAGCAGTATTTTACGAAAAAACAAACGGCAGTTTGCAAACGGTCGAAACCATCGATTTGGAACCCATTGCTACCGACAAGCGCGTTTCGTTCAAAATCCCTGAAAAAGATTGCACTTACATCCGCTTCATTGTAGATGGAAAAGAAACATCGCTGTACAACTTCTATGACCAGCAAGATGAAGTGGCAAATAATAGACATTTCTTCTACGACAGCGGCACAGCCTGCTGCTACGTCTATAAGGCAAACGATGATGGCAGTAGCTGGACAATCCCACAGGGAACGATAACAGTCTACTTTGACGCAACATTCTCCAGCGCATACACGGAAAACGGTGACACTCTTTCAATCCCTGAAAAGGGAAGCAAAGATGTGTATTGCTGCTTCAAAAATGATAATGAACAGACAACGTCTAGTGCTCCAATGACTTCGCTCGGGAACAACCTCTATTCCGTTGAGGTTCCCGCGGGCTGCAGCAAAATCATGTTCTCGGGCAAAAGCCGAATCAGCCCCGCCAACAGTGGCGCCAGCACGGATTGGGTGCCCATTGATTGGAGCCTGGACAAACCGTGCTATATGGCTGATACAAACGATGCGGTCGTCTACAATAACAATGCTTCTCGCGGGGGCTACTGGACAGAGAAAGACGCTATCCGGGATGCCGAAGCCGGAAAAGGCACCACAGTTGTGAACATCGATAACACAACTCCGTTTGTGCGTGACAGCGCAACAAAGTATGTAACCACCACCCTGTATGATTACTATACCGACTGGGAGCTAAACGGCAACAACCGCGACGATTATAAAGTTAATAACGGTGCGAGCCAACGAAATTGGGTGACTTTCCGCCAGTTTGACCAAGCGCTGAGTGATTACTACAGCAACAGTGGTGTTACTGTTCTTTATCCTATGTACACAGGCCAGTTCCAGCCTGAAGCAGCGGATAAGGATGGCAACTGGGGATTTTGCTTTAATGCTATTGCCGATAAGTTGAATTTGTACGGCTATAGTGACAAGAATAAATTCATGGCCGTCAATAACTCAACGATTGATGTAGATGGCAAAGGTTTAAAGAGTGATGAGGAGAAATATTATGATGATGCTTTCCAAGGTTTGACGGGCGATACGCTGGTAAACGGTGAGCCGGTGCTGTATGGTACAAAACTTACGGTTCCTTATTTCAATAAAGACTTCCTGGAAGGTGCTAACTCCAAAAAAGCTGTACTTGGCAAGGTGTATGAGAATGTGGACTTCCCGTTTACTAAAGAAGATGTCTTTAATAATGGTATCAAATATTGGCACTACGAGTCCAATGATAAGTCCTTATTCCTGAAGCAAAAACAAGGAATGGAGGATCAGTATTTCCTGCAGCAGCCAGCAGAGACAGTTGTAGAAGACAAGATGGTCAGCAACAATGCGCAGAATGTCAACAGTTCTAGCAACCCTTCGGGTACGTATGGATTTTTCCCGTTCAACGAAGGCTCAACCAATACGCATGCAAATACCTACAACTATGGTTTTGGTGCAAAGCTGCAGTTCGATTTTACACTGACAGATGATGGAAATGTTCTTGACAATAGTGGCAACAAGGTTCCAATCCAGTTCTTTTTCTCTGGTGATGATGACGTCTGGGTCTATATTGACAACGTACTGGCGCTGGACGTTGGCGGCGACCACGGCAAAGTCTCTGGCCTGCTGGAATTCGGCCTGAATGACGGAAAACTTGTTTATACTCCGTATGTCAGCAATGTAAAAGAAAGCAATGCAGACCGGATGTACAAAAATGAGTCCAATGTCAAATCGGTTAATTATCGGGTAGCCGACAAGCAATACAAACAAATACCTTTCAATTATAAAGGCGACCAAAAAGAAATTTCCGCTGGCAAACACACATTAAAGTTCTTCTACATGGAGCGCGGTATGTGGGAGTCCAACATGGCAATCGCCTTCAACTTCCCGGATCATAACGAGCTGCAGGTGGAAAAGCAAGTCGACCTCACCAATGTGCCGGACGAAGAATTCGCAGCGTGCTTTACGAACCAGAAGCTCTTCAACTTCACGATTCTGAACCAGGCTACCCATTACGGTACCACGCCGGTAGAGAGCAATTCTGTTCAGCATGTTAAGCCCATTGAACTGTCTAGCATAGGTTACAACTTGGGCAGAATGGATGGCAAACCGAATGACAGTAACAACTACTGCGAGTCTGCTAATGACCCGGATAAAAAAAATACCGGCCAAGTAATACACTGGTACGCAGAGTACGATGATACTCACAGCGACTATCGTAAGGAACGCATGGGTGTCATCACGTTGAAAAATAGCGTTGACATCACAGGTATGGACTACCTGTCCTTCTACATCTACGCCTCGGGCATAAAGGGCGAGGGAACGCTTTCGCTCAGCAACATGTATCTGCAGTTGGTGGACCGCGGCGGAAATGTGCTTGGCTGTAATGACAAGGAAAGCCTGAGCGGCACAACGTACAATCAGGTCGACCTTGAAAATGACAAGTGGATCAAAATCAAACTGGACCTGAGCAGGCTCAACGTGCATGGCGAGTTTGATAAAACCAAAGTTGTAGCGATCCGTATCGGCGATAACTTCCAGCGGGACATCTACTTTAAGGACTTCACGTTCACGGCGAACCCGACGATCAAAAAGATCACCGGCTTTACCACCGAGCAAAAGGAGATCCCGGATTACGGCTCGGCAGCAGATGGCAAACTGAAACCAGCAATAAGTGCCCAGTTCAGTTCCAGCATCGACGGAAAAACGCGTGCGGTTGACGAGAACGGCCAGTTCACGCTGCAGGATAAGGAAGTCGTTACGTTCAGTGACCAGTTCCGCCGGGGCAGTTACCTGTCCGTGACCGAGGACGCCGACCCGGCCTTGTTTGACACGACCTGGACAATTTATGAAAACGGTGTGCAGGTTAAAAACATGAATCCCGGCAAGACCGTACAAAATGCAGACCCGGCTCCCAGTGTTGTCGAACAGCCCAGCTACACCCCGAATGACGGCCGTACAGAGAAAACATCTACGGATATTGGACTGACGGGTGACGGCAATTCCTACAATGGCAAAAAGCCAAATGGAGAAGCAATCGTTTTCCGCTCCTACACCAACCCGGATGCAGGTGAGGCCGCAGAGCTGACCAAGCTGAAGCTGCAGTTCGTCAACAAGGTCAAAACCGGCAGCCTTACAATCAAAAAGGAAGCTGCTGAGGGTGAACAAGAACAAATCGGTAAAGGTAAATACACCTTTACGGTTACGTTTGCGAACGTTGGCGGCCTAGGCCTGGAATCGAAGCCGATTGTGAAAACGGTTACGATTAATGGCACCAACAGTGAAAAAATTTCCGGTATCCCGGTCGGCACGCGATTCCATATCGTGGAAACCAGCGCAAACAACAATGCCAACGTAAGCAGCGTAACAGTTTCCGGTGGCAAAGACTGCAAGGTAGTCAACGGTAAAGAGGCCATCGGCTCAATCGTAGAGGACAGTCAAGATGGCAGCACGGTCGCGGTAGCAACATTTACCAACACCACGCGCACGTTGATCGATATCGACCTCACCAAACAGTGGGTCGATGCAGATAACAAACCGCTAACAGGTGATAAACTTGATAAACTGCCGAGAACCATATATGTGCAGCTACAGCGTAAGACCGTAGATGACACGCAATGGACCCCGGTTCAATACCCGGAAGGCGAAAACAAAGACTATGTTGAAGTCGAACGCGAACAGGGGGGGTGGACTCATAAGTTTGCAAACTTGGATGCAACTGCCTGGAATTCGCCCGAGACACCCGAGTATGAGTACCGCGTAGTGGAAGGCACGTTGGAAAAGAAGGGTAACAGCACGACCTTTAAACCGGTTGGTGATGATGGCATACTGATTATAAACGGTAATGCTTACAAGGCCGAAAGTACTACGGCGGACAAGACTCATACAACCATCACGCTGACCAACACGCGGTTGAACCCGAAGTTTACGCTGGATGTTACCAAGAAGTCGGCCGAGAACGATGGCGAGAACGGCCAGCAGAAGCTGCTGGCGGGCGTTGAGTTTACGCTGGAAAAGATGAAGAACGACGACAACGGAAAACTGGTTGTTGATGGAGACTTCAATAAGCTCACACGTGTGACCAATGCCCAAGGCGTGCTGATGCTGAAAGATTCGGCTGGCAACGAGACCCAAGGCTTTAAGGATCTGGAGGCGGGAACTTACCGGCTGACGGAGACGAAGGCGGCTAAGGATTACAACCTGCTGTCGGAACCGATTACTATTATCTTTAGTAAAGACGGTCAGTGCCAGGTGGGGAATGAGACCCCGAGGCACGCTGAGGCGGGTACCATTTTTACGGGTAATGCCGCAGATGGCTACACGCTGAGCCTGACCGTTTTGAATCGGAAGACACCTGCGCTGCCGCATACGGGTGCGGATGCGCCTAGCTTGTGGCTGCTGATCGGGCTGCCGCTGGCAGTGGCGGGGTTGTTGATACTGGTATTCCGTTACAACAAGAAAGGGGGACGGACACGTTAATTGTTCCCCAATGCAAACCATAAACACAAACCATAAACAAATGAAGAGAGGTAAAGTCATGAAAAAGAAAAGCAGATTCTTGACAGGCCTGTTAAGCGCCGTCATGGCCCTCAGCCTGTTCGCCCTGCCCGCCTCCGCGGCAGACGTGACTGGCTCTGACGCAACCGCAAAAGTGCCGACTATTACGCAGACCACAGGATCCCTGACCATTAAAAAATATGAAAAGCCTGCCGGAACAGATGGCAATGGTACAGAGCTGGATGGCGTTCAGTTTACAATCTACAAGGTTGCAGATATTTCTCAGTCTACGAGCGGCAATATGGAACTGGTTTATTCCTGGGATTCGAACTTGTTTAGCAGTACGCCCCAGTTGAATAATGCTAGTGCAGAAACCCTTTACAATAGCGTAAATACTGCATTAAAAAGCAATTGGGAAAACTTGGTGCCTGCAGCAAACAAGCATGTTTTGACTACAGGCCAGCAGATAGAGCCTGTGCAGGCTAAAGGTCAGGTTCAGTTTACAGACCTTCCCATTGGTCTTTATCTGGTGAAAGAAACCGATGCACCCAGCCAGATCGTGCATAGAACTGCCAACTTCTTGGTTTCTATCCCTATGACAACGGCAGATGGCAGCAGTTGGAATTATAATGTTGTTGCAGAGCCGAAGAACATTCCTACCTATGCAGGCGTAACTCTGGAAAAAATTAGCCGGAACCTTGTGATTGACAACGATACTCCGATAACAGGTAATATGGCTAAGGCAACCTTCAAGCTGGAGAAGAAATCTGGTGCTGATTGGGTTGATGTAGAAAATGCAACTGTTAACAACAGTGATGTTACTACAACTACAGTGCTGACTACTGATGAAAACGGTCAGATTAATATTCAGCACCTTGCCCCCGGCACGTATCATTTTGTTGAGATTTCTGCTCCCGATGGCTACATTGTGGACAATAAAACGGTATATGAGTTTGTAGTTACTAATGATGCTCAAATTACATATAATGGTGAGACTAGTGATACGGTTACAATCCAGGCATATAACGATAAGCCTGATATGACCAAGACAGTTACTGATCGTGGCAACGGCGACCAGAAGCAGGAAACTGATTACAGCATTGGCGATAAGATTCCCTATACTATTAAAGTGACCGTCCCGCATAACATTGAAAACCTCAAGACTTTCAAAGTAACTGATACTCCCACGAATCTTGAGTTTGTCAATGAGAAAAATGATACGCTGGTAGTAACTTGTGGGGCAAAGCAGTTCCAAAAAGATACGGATTATGAACTTAAAGAAGTGACTAGTGCTGATGGCAGCAAGGGCTTTGAAGTTGCATTTGTGCCTGCGCAATTGAAAGGTTATGCTGGCCAGACCCTTACGCTGACTTACCATGCAAAGCTCCTGGCGAGCGCATCTACTGGTACTGATGGCAACCCCAACACCGCTAAGCTGGTTTACTCCAACTATACGGATGAAACTACCACACCTGACGGCAAGCCGAAGGAAAGCGAAATCGACGATAGTGCTATCGTTTATACCTTTGAAATCAACATTGTAAAGAAGGCTGGTAGCGCAAGTGGCAGTGCCCTTAAAGGCGTAGCATTTGATTTGTATCAGCTGCTTGACAGCGAAGCTAAAAAGCCTGCAAATGCAGAAGTGATTGGCATTGAAGCTGCAACAAAGCTGGGGCTGCCGGAACCTACTGGTACGCAGGTCTGGGCAAAAATTGGTAGCAAAGAAACCGATGATTATGGTAACCTGCAGTTTAAGGGTCTGTCTAACGGAACCTATAAACTGGTTGAAACCAAGACTAAAGAAGGCTATAATCTGCTGAAAGAGCCTATTGATGTCAGTTTGAATGTTCAGTACAAGACTGAGCGGACCGAGAAGAGCTCTTATGAGAGTGTCAATGGTGTACCTACCCTTGTGAAGTGTGTGTACGGGAGTAATACTTTTACTGGTAACAATATGAATGGTGATCAATATGTTGTGACCACCATCATCAACAAGAAGGGCTTCGACCTGCCCACCACCGGTGGTTTCGGCACCCTGCTGTTCAGCGGCATTGGCGCACTGCTGGTTGTTGGCGGTGTCGGCGTGCTGATGAGCATCAAAAAGAAGAAGGGCAATGTCTGATTTGCATCCCCTGAACCAAACAACTTAAACAACTTACAAACTACCTAAAGGGGAAGGGCCGTTTTGGCTCTTCCCCTATGGTGGGTTATACGGCACCTTACACTTTTTTGAAAGGACACTGCCATGGATACCTCCACCAGACTGAAATTGGGCTTTGCGGCGCTGATGATCCTGTCGGGCATCGGCGTGGCGTCCTACCCGGTCATCAGCAACATGGTGGCCCAGCGCCACGCCAGTACGGCTATCCAAAATTACGACGAGACCGTGCAGAGCATGGACACCGAAAAGTTGGACGCCGCCAAAGAGGCCGCCCGCCGTTACAATGAACAGCTGGGCAGCGCGCTGGACCGCGATGCCGCCGGCGAAGCCGAGGACACCGGCACCAGCTATGTGGACCTGATCGACGTGGGGGAGAGCCTTGGCTACATCACCATCCCGAAAATCGACGTCAACCTGCCCATTTACGAGGGCACCAGCGACGACGTCCTGCTGAAAGGCGTCGGCCATCTGGAAGGCTCCAGCTACCCGCTGGGCGGAGAAAGCACCCACAGCGTGCTGACCGGGCATCGCGGCCTGGCCGAGGCTGTGCTGTTTACCGACCTGGACAAATTACAAGAGGGCGACAAATTTTACCTGCACATCATGGACGAGGTGCTGGCCTACCAGGTCGACCAGGTCAAGGTCGTTCTGCCCGAGGAGACCGACGACCTTACGATCGTGCAGGGGCAGGACTACTGCACCCTGGTGACCTGCACGCCCTACGCCATAAATACCCACCGCATGCTTGTGCGCGGCATCCGCGTGCCATATAATGGAGAGGAAGAAACCGGCGATACCCCGCAGGTCGTGCAATATCAGGCCCTGCACACCGGCACGGTGGTCAAGCGCATCGTGGATGCCTGGCCGTGGATCTCGGTGACCGGCAGCGTGATTATTGGCGGCGAAGCACTGCTGCTGCTTTTGCTGCTGCATCGCTGCAAAAAACGGGAGGAGGACGACTAAATGCGGCGTCTGCTTGTAAAAATCGGCGCGTGGCTGGCCATTCTGCTGGGCCTTGCCATGATGCTGCAGCCCACCGCCGCTGATTGGATGACCCGCCAGCGCAACAGCAAAACGGCACAGCAGTTTGCCGCCAACACAGCCACCGCCGCCGATGCGGCAAACACTGACAGCGCCAGCCAAACCGCCGAGGAAAGCCGCCCCTACCCGGAACTGTACGCCGCCATGCAGGCCTACAACGCGCAGATTTACGCCGACGGCCAAAGCGGCCTGACCGACGCCTTCGCCTACGAGAACCCGCCGCTGGATCTGACCGATTACGGCTATGACGAGGAGGTCCTCGCCATGCTGTGGATCCCGCGGCTGGATCTGGAACTGCCCGTTTACCTGGGCGCCAGCCGGGGAAATATGGCCAAGGGCGCGGCGCTGCTGGGGCAGACCTCGATGCCGCTGGGCGGCGAAAACACCAACACCGTGCTGGCCGCCCACCGCGGCTATTATGGCGCGGAAATGCTGCGCAACGTGCAGCAGATCCAGGTGGGGGACAAGATCCAGCTGACCACCCCGTGGGACACTTTAATTTACCGCGTGGCAGAGCTGAAGATCATCGACCCTGCGGATGTTTCCTCGGTGCTGATCCAGCCGGGGCGGGATCTGCTGACGCTTTCCACCTGCCACCCCTACACCCAGAATTACCAGCGCTACCTTGTGATAGCCGAACGCGACCCCGATGCCGCCTTGACCGATAAGGACACTGACCTGCAGGAAAGCGAGGCCACCTGGGATGCCTCGCCCCGGCAGGTGACGATGGAAACAGACGGTACAACGTCTATCGCTGAGGTGGAACCCCAAAGTATCACCCCGCTGCCGCAGGAGGGCAGCACAGAATCCGAAGGCAGCGCGGTCTCCAACCTGATGATCTGGCTGGAAAACAACGCCCTTTGGGCCGGGTTCGTCTTTATTGCCGCCTGTGTCGGCGTGCTGGCGATCTGGCAAAAACACCGGGAGGAATGACCATGCAATACAACCAAAAAGCCGCTGACGTAGCGGCGGAAGTTTCCAAAGCCGTGTTTGGCAAGCCACAGACCATCCGCACCATCTGGATGGCCATGCTGGCGGGCGGCCATGTGCTGATCGAGGACATCCCCGGTGTGGGCAAAACGACGCTGGCGCTGGCCTTTGCCCGCGCGCTGGAGCTGAACGAGAGCCGCGTGCAGTTTACCCCGGACGTGCTGCCCTCGGACATTGTGGGCTTTACCGTGTTCCAGAAGGAGACCGGGCGGCTGGTGTACCACCCCGGCAGCGTAATGTGCAACCTGTTTTTGGGTGATGAGATCAACCGTACCTCGAGCCGAACCCAGTCGGCGCTGTTGGAGGTCATGGAGGAGGGCACCGTCACCGTGGACGGCGTGACCCACCCCGTGCCCGCGCCCTTTACCGTTATTGCCACCGAAAACCCCGTGGGCGCTGCCGGTACGCAGATGCTGCCGCAGTCCCAGTTGGACCGTTTTACCGTGTGCGTTGTCATGGGCTACCCGGACACCGAGGCCGAGATGCAGATGCTGGCGGGCCGGGGCCAGCGCACCCTGCTGGAACAGGTGCACCCCGTGGCCAACCAGGCCGACCTGCTGGCCATGCAAAAAGAGGTGGCAGGAGTGTTTATCCATGAGCTGATGTATCGCTATATCGTGGATCTGGCACAGGCCAGCCGCAAGGAACCGCGCCTGGCGCTGGGGCTCAGCCCCCGTGCGTCGCTGGCGCTGGCTGGCATGGCGCGGGCGGCAGCATATTTGGCGGGGCGGGATTTTGTTGCTCCGCAGGATGTGACCACTGTGTTTGCCGATGTGGCCCGCCACCGCCTGATGCTGACCGACCAGGCCAAGGCGGGCGGCGAGACGGTGGATGTGGTCATCGACGATCTGCTGCGCACCGTGCCGCGTCCCCGCCCGGAAAAGGCCGACCGCCATGGCAGGTAAACTGTGCTGGGCGCTGGGCCTGGTGCTGCTGTTTGCCGCTGCGGTGCTGACACAGGCGCCGCTGGCCGTAGGGCTGCTGGGATTTTTCCTGCTGCTGACCCTGCTGCTGGTGCTGGAAGTGCGGTACCTGCGCGGCAAGGTGGAGGCAGAACTGATCGTGCCCGACCAGCCTGCCGTGCAGGGCCGGCCATTTGTGCTGACCGTGCGGCTGACCAACCACAGCCCGCTGCCTATCCCCCAATTGCTGACACTGGTGCAGGCCACCGATGAATGGGGCGGCAATACCATAACTTTACGCTGCAGCGGCATGTTGGGCGGCAAGGCCCGCGCTGAGCAGCGGTTGACGCTGCAGGCCAACAAAAGCGGTGTGTGGCAATTACGGCTGCAAAGCGTGACGCTGTGGGACCATCTGGGGCTGTTCAAAGCCCAATGCGGCCTGCCGCAGACCGCACAAAGCCTGTGCGTGCTGCCCCAAAGTGCCCGCCTGGGCAGCGACACCCAGCCCGACCCTGACGCCGACGGCATGCAGGAGAGCGACCGCAGTGTGCTGGGCGGCAACTACGATGTGCGAGAGTACCGCGAAGGGGACTCGCTGAAACAAGTCCATTGGAAGTTGAGTGCCAAGCTGAACCGGCTGTTGATCCGTGAACCGCTGGCCGCCGGTACGATGGCGGGGCAGGGGAGCGGTGACGGCCCCGGCGAGGGTGAGGGTGACATGTGGGGGGATTTCCCCACCGAAGCCGCCCTGCACCGGGAAGCACCGCCCACCAAGAAAAAAGCAGTGGCGCTTTCCAAACGCGGCGGCACCGATGCCGACAGCGGCCTGGTGTTTCTGGACCGTGTGCTCATCAGCCCCGCCGTGCCCGCGCGGGATACCCTGTGGCTGGTGGTGGACCTCTGCCTGCTGCTGGCGCTGGCCTTTGGGCTGGTGTCCGCCGCCGTGACGGCCTTTGCCGTGCACCCGCCCGTTTGGGTGTGGCTGGCGCTGGCCGCTTGGTGCGCCGGGTGGTGCCTGTTTGGGCGGCTGCCCCGGCGTGTGCAGCGGTTGGGCCTGCTGGCTGGTAGCCTTGTCTATTTGGTGGGGCTATTTTTGTGCCAGCGCAGCTTTTTGGCCGGGGCACGCCAGTTTGGCGCTGCCGTGGCTGCAAGCTTAAATCAACGTTTTAACGCAAATCTTGCCGCCACAGCGGGCGGCACCCCGGCCCAGCTGGGGCTGTTTCTGGCGCTGGCCGCCCTGCCTTTGGCGGGCCTGCTGGCGCTGGCCGCGCTGCGCCGGGCCGACATTTTGCTGTTGAATCTGCTCCTGCTGCCGGCGGCGGTGTTCCTGCTGCTGGCGGGCAGCAACGTCTCCACGCCCTGCTGGCTGCTGCTGGCCGTGGGCTGGCTGGGGGCGCTGGCTGCCTCCCGCGCCGTGCGCCGCCGTGCCCTGTGGGGGGCGGCGGAGACCTGCCGCCGCAATCAGGCACAGCACCGGGCCATCCAAAAAGGCTCGGCGGCGGCCACTGTGTTGGTATGCGCTGCGCTGTTGGTGCCCGCCTTTGTGCTGCGGCCTGTGGTAGGTTTGCCCCTGCAGGCATTGCAGCCCGCGGCCAAGGTGATGGAATCGGCGGCCATAAGCGCCGCTGTGACCTGGCTGCCCCGCGTCAGCGGCGGGCGGCTGAACCTGCATGTAGAAGCTGCCGCCGGCGGTGTGGCCGATGGTGCCTTAGCCCAGGGCGGCGGCTTGCAGCTGCGCGGGGTCGAGGACCTGGCCCTGACCGCCAGTGACCAGCCTGAGGAAACCGTCTACCTGCGGGGGTTTATCGGTGGCAGCTACGACGGCACCGCCTGGCAGGTCCCCGATGCAAACGCCTTTGACAGCGCCGCCATGAACTGGAAGACCGAGGACGACGCCCGCCTGACTATTGCCAGCCTGCCGTTTTTGCGTTCCGCCTACGATGGCGCCGCCGAGCCGCAATCCCTTACGGTGGAGCGGCTGAACGCGGGGGACGCCTACACCTACGCCCCCTACAACGCCTACTGGAACGACTACTACACCCTAAACGGCGACGGCGCGGCGGACGGCCAGACCGCACAGGATGATGTGTTTTTGTATTATCCGCGCAGCATCGCCAAAGAACTGTTGGCCGCCCGCGCCGAGGGTGATCCCAGCGTACTGGACCGCATGGAGAGCTCCTACGCGGCCTACGCCAACAGCCACTACACCGCCGTGCCCGATGGCTACGACGACTTGCAGGCCCAGTGCGAAACGGCTGCCAAAGAGCAAAAGCTGACCGACCCGGACGATATCGCAGCCTACATTCGCACCTGGCTGAACACCAACTGCCGGTATGACACCAACGCCTCCCAGGCACCGGACGGCACCGACCCGATCTACTACTTTTTGTACGAGTCCAAGTCTGGCTACAGCGTGCAGTTTGCCTCGGCGGCCACGCTGATGTTCCGCATGTTCGGCCTGCCCGCCCGCTATGTGGTAGGGTATGCTGCGCCGCAAAGCTTGTTCACCCAGCAGGCGGACGGCAGTTGGCACGCCGTTTTGCAGGACGATAATGCCCATGCCTGGGCCGAGGTCTACATCGACGGCCAGGGCTGGACCCCCATGGAGATGACCCCCGGTGTGCTGGTAACAGCTGAAAAGGCCGACTACAAGAGTAACCTGCCGGAGACCACCCCTGCCGAGAGTGGGGCAGCAGCCAACACCGACAGCGCCGATACCCGGCAGGACTTGCAGCATTCCACCGCCCCGCGCCGCGCCCTGTGGCTGCTGGCCGTGCCGGTGGTGATGCTGGCTGCAGCTACAGCTGCTTTTATCCTGCACCGCCGCCGTGTGCTGGGGCTGGATACCCGCCGCCCCTGTGCAGAGCGGGTGCTGGCGATCTTTGCTGCAATCTATGCGCAACTGGTGCGCCGCGGCCTGCCTGCAGGTACATCCTCGGACGAGCGGGCGTTCCCCCAGTTTTTGCTGAAAGAGGTGCATGAGCTTTCGGGCGGGGAAATCGAGGCGATGGTATCGCTTGCGCAGCGTGCCGCCTTTGCTGCCGATACCCTGACCGAAGAAGACGTAGCCGCTATGCGCGGCTGGTACAACCGCATCAAAAACAACAAAAAGACATAATTCCACATAAAAATTGCGAAAAAATTGCGAAATTTTTTCCCAAAACACCCCAAAACCGTTGAAACCTACGCACTGCGTATGTTATACTAACCTAAACACCATTGAACAAGGAGTCGATTCTGAGATGCCGCGTCGCAAAAAATCGGATGAAGGCATTATGGATATCACCCGCATGGCAGAGGATCTGGGCGTATCAAAAACGACGGTATCCCGTGCTTTGTCCGGCAATGGCCGTGTAAGCGAAGCAACCCGCCAGCGTGTGGTGGACTATGCCCGTGAGAAAAATTATGTCCCGAACATGATGGCGAAAAGCCTCGTCACCAAAAAGTCGTATAATGTTGCGCTGGTGTTTTCGCGCCAGTTTTCTAACTTCGAGGGTCAATTCCTGCGCAAAACCATCACCGCCGTCTGCGATGTGATGGCCCGCAACGATTACGATGTGCTGCTGGCCATGGTGGGTGAGCAGGAGGCCCAGCCCATGCAGCGCCTGCTGGTCAACCACAAGATCGATGGCGTCATCCTGGCCCGCTCGCTGGAGCGTGACCCCCTGATCCCATTGCTGCAGCAAAGCAAACTGCCCTTTATCGCCATCGGCCGCCCAGCCGACCCCACGGTGCTTTACGTCGACCACGACCAGGTGGGCGGCTGCCGTGAGATGACCAACCTGCTGCTGATGAAAGGTCTGCACCGCATCGCCCTGTTGGGCGGTTCCATGCTGTACACCGTCAATCAGACCCGTCTCGAGGGCTTCCGCCAGGCGCACGAGCACAGCCGTTGTAAGATCGATGAAACCCTGCTCTTTTTGGAGTTGGAGACCGACGATCTGCGCATCGACGCCATCCAACAGGCTGTGGCACGCAAGGCGGACTGTCTGCTGTGCATGGACGACCACGTGGCCATGCTGGCACTGAACACCGTGCGCCAGATGGGCCTGAAAGTGCCCAATGACATCCGTATTGCTTCGCTGTATGACGGCGAGGCCCTGCTGGATTGCACGCCGCAGATCACGGCGGTGTCTTTCGACCCCGAACTGCTGGGCAAACGCGCCGCACAGCAATTGTTGGCCGTCACCCGCCGCCAGCCCGTCGAGACCGGCGCCCTGCTTGGCTACCAGGTGGGCCTGCGCACCTCGACACAGACCTGATTTTACCCCCCATTATTCAATAATAAACAAAGCCGCCCGGCCTGAAATTCTCTTCAGGCCGGGCGGCATTTTCTATGGATGCTTAAGACAATACCGCACAATTCCCGCCTAACGGCTTAAGCACCGCTCCGGCGGCTGCCGCACCTCGCTCGCCGTATCGGCACTTAGAATTATGCGGTATTGCCTTAAATTTATTCAGCGTTGTTCAGATAAATACGTGCCTCATATGGGCGGAAATGTGCCGCATCCGCGGGGGTATCATAGTTGCCCAGCAGCAGGGTATCCAACGGCAAGGGAGCCACTGCGTCGGCGGGCAGGGTGAGTGGCTCCTCGTAGAAATTGCACAGCACGGTCATCACCTGGTCACCCAGGCGGCGCTGGTAGGCAAACAGAGCCGGGTGGTCTGCAAAAAGCAGGGTAAAGTCGCCCTCACTGAAAATGGGATACTGTTTGCGCAGACGGATGAGCGCCTGGTAATAGTGGAACACCGAGCCGGCAACCGCCACCTCGTCCGCCGCATTGATGGCGGTATAGTTGGGGTTCACCTGCAGCCAGGGCGTGCCATCGGTAAAGCCTGCGTTGGTGGTGGCGTCCCACTGCATGGGGGTGCGGGCGTTGTCGCGGCTCTTGGCGTGGAGAGAGCGCAGGATATCTGCCTCGCTGTACCCGGCCTGGGTACGCTCGCGGTACATGTTCAGCGTTTCAATATCGCGGTAGTCGTCGATGGTGGGAAAGGCGACGTTCGTCATGCCCAGTTCCTCGCCCTGGTAGATGTAGGGCGTGCCCTGCATGCCGTGCAGCAGGGTGGCCAGCATCTTGGCGGATTCCTGCCGATAGGCGCCATCGTTGCCCCAGCGGGAGACGATGCGCGGCAGGTCGTGGTTGTTCCAGAACAGGCTGTTCCAGCCTTTGCCGTGCAGGCCCACCTGCCACTTGGTCAGCACCTCTTTCAGCGCCGAAAGCTGCAGCGGAGCCAAGTCCCATTTCGCCTTGCCGGGGATCTGGTCCAGGCCGATGTGCTCAAACTGGAACACCATCGAGAATTCCTTGCCCCGCGGGTCGCTGAAGATGGGGGCGTTCCGCACATTGGCGCCCCAGGCCTCACCCACGGTCACCAGATCGGTGCCGCCAAAGGTGTTGGCGTTCAGCTCCCGGATATAGGCATGCAGCATCGGGCCGTTGGAGGTAATTCCCAGGTCCGGGTCCTTGGCGATCTGGTCGATGACATCCAGCCGGAACCCGCCCACGCCCTTGTCCATCCAAAAGCGGATGGCCTTGTACAACTCCTGCCGCAGGGCGGGGTTGTCCCAGTTCAGGTCAGGCTGTTTGATGGAAAACTGGTGGAAATAATACTGCCCCACCTCGGGCACCCAGGTCCAGGCCGAGCCGCCAAAGGCGGCCCGCATCTTGTTGGGCGGCGTGCCCTCCACGCCGTCGCGCCAGACGTAATAGTCGTGGTAGGGGTTGTCGCGGCTCTTTTTTGCCTCCTGGAACCAGCGGTGCTCGTCCGAGGAGTGGTTCAGCACCAGATCCATGATGATGCGGATGTGGTGTTTTTTTGCTTCGGCGATGAGGTTGTCCATGTCGGCCAGCGTGCCGAACATGGGGTCAATATCGCAGTAGTTGGAAATGTCGTAGCCGTTGTCATCCTGCGGGCTGCAGTAGACGGGGCTGAGCCAGATGGCGTCGATGCCCAAACTCTCCAGATAGCCAAGCCGCTGGATGATGCCGGCCAGGTCACCGATGCCGTCGCCGTTGCTGTCCTGAAAGCTGCGGGGGTAGATCTGGTAGATCACAGCGTTTTTCCACCAGGGCTGCGGGTTTGCCATAGTTTTTCTCCTTATGGGTATCTTAGGAAAATGTCGAAATTTGAAATCGTTTGCGCCGTTACAATCATAACCGAATCAAACCAAATTTGCAAGATACCGGGGCTGCGGATGCCCTACGATTTTTGCGGGGTGGAAGATGTAAATTTTGTATCTTCTGCAAAATACGTCACGCGCCCCTCGTTATAGTAAGTAGAGATTACCAATAACTGGGAGGCAACGACCATGAAAATACTGCTTACGACCGATACCTGGGTCCCTGCCATAAACGGCGTTGTAACGTCCACTTCCACCCTGCGCGCCGCACTGACGGCCCAGGGGCACGAGGTGCGGGTGCTGACCCTTTCCGGCGACTGCCATACCTATACAAAGGACGGTGTGACCAGCCTCGGCTCACTGGATGCCGGGCTGGTCTACCCCGGGGCCCGGCTGCGCGCCCCGGCATTGAATCGTGCCATCCGTGATCTGATCGACTGGCGCCCGGATATTGTACACTCCCAGTGCGAGTTCAGCACTTTTGCCCCGGCACGCCGGATTGCGCACGCTGCGGGCGCACCGCTTATCCACACCTATCACACGGTGTACGAGGATTACACCCACTACTTTTCCCCCAGCCGCAGCATGGGGCGCAAGATGGCGGCGCTGTTCACCCGCATGATCTGCGCCGGCTGCGACGCAGTCATCGCGCCCACGCCCAAAATCAGCCGCCTGTTGGCGGGCTATGGCGTGCACTGCCCGGTGCGCATCATCCCCACGGGACTGGACCTGCAGCGCTTTGCTGTGCCTCGGGATGATGCCCTGCGCAGCCGCTTGGGTCTGCCGCCGAAAGAGGCAAACAAGACCGTCCTGCTCAGCCTGGGACGGCTGGCCAAGGAAAAGAACACAACAGAACTTGTCGATTCTATGCAGAATTTGCCGAACGCTGTTCTGCTCATCGTCGGCGACGGCCCAGAGCGCGCCGCGCTGGAACAGCAGGCGCAAAGCCTCGGTGTGGCTGACCGCGTGATTTTCGTAGGGGCCGTCCCGCCTGCCGAGGTGCCCCGCTACTACGCGCTGGGGGATGTATTTGTCAGTGCCTCCACCAGCGAGGCCCAGGGCTTGACCTACATCTAGGCCATGGCCGCAGGATTGCCGCTGCTTTGCCATGCGGACCCCTGTCTGGACGCGCTGGTGCGGGAAGGGGAGACCGGCTGGGCCTACCACACGCCTGCCGAGCTGGCTGCCCGTGCCGCAGCTCTGCCCAAAGGCCCCCAACTGGCTGCCATGCAGCAAAACGCCCGCCGCGCCGTGCAGCCTTACACGAAGGAGCAGTTTGGTCTTAGCGTAGTGCGGCTTTACGCGGCGGCGCTGGACCGCAAATACGTCGCCCGCAGTGCGGCAGGGGGGAATGTGGCATGATCAAAAAAATCAACCAGGCAGCGTCTATCCTGGGGCTGGTGCTCTGCGCTGTGCTGGCATATGGCTTTTGGAAAGCCGGACTGTTTGACTCCAAGGAAGCGCTGACCAGCTGCATCAGCCGGTTCGGCTGGGCAGGTCCGGCGGTGTTCATCACATTCCAGGCCGTGCAGGTGGTAATCCCCATCCTGCCCGGCGGGCTGGGGTGTCTGGCCGGGGTCATCCTGTTCGGCGCGTGGAAAGGCTTCTGGTACAACTATATCGGCATCTGCGCCGGGTCGCTGGCAGCGTTTGCCATCGCCCGCGCCTGCGGCCGCCCGCTGCTGGAAAGCGCTTTTCCTGCCAAGGTAATCGAAAAATATGACCGCTGGATGGGCAGCGGCAGCCGGTTTGCCAAGTGGTTTGCATTCCTTATTTTCATCCCGGTTGCGCCTGATGACTATCTCTGCTTTCTTGCGGGCACCACGCGCATTGGCTGGCGGCTGTACGCGGCCATCATCCTGCTGTGCAAACCGGCGTCCATTGCGCTGTACAGCCTGGGCCTGACCGTAGTTGCGCAAAATTTGCTGGGTCTTTGGAGGTGAACGCCATGCGCACCGTACATATTTACAGCGGCTCGCTGGCGCTGGTCAGCAAAAGCGGGGTAGGGCAGGCAGCCAAACACCAGCGGGCGGCGCTGGAAAGCGTCGGCGTACACGTTGTCACCGATTGGGACTGTCGTGCCGAGGTGGTACACATCAACACCGTGCTGCCGGTATCACTTTGGGCGGCACGCCATGCCCGCCGCCGGGGGCAAAAGGTCATCTGGTACGGCCATTCTACCGAGAAGGACTTCCGCAACTCCTTCACTGGCTCCAACTTGCTGGCGCCGCTTTTCAAACAATGGCTGCGGCTGTGCTATAACCAGGCGGACCTCATCATTACACCTACGCCCTACTCAGCCAAAGAACTGGCAGATTACCGTTTGTGCCCGGCCATCGTGCCGCTTTCCAACGGCGTGGATACCCGGTTTTTTGCCCCCAACCCCGCCAGCCGGTCCATCCTGCGGGAAAAATACCGCCTGGCGGCGGATAAGCCCGTGGTCATCAGCGTAGGGCATTATATGCAGCGCAAAGGGATACTGGATTTTATTGCGCTGGCTCGCAAAATGCCGCAGGTGCAGTTCTTGTGGTTCGGCTACACCGACCCGCACCTTGTACCGCATAACGTCAAGGCCGCCATGGCGGATGCCCCGAAAAACCTGCAGTTTCCGGGCTTTCTCTCCCAGGCAGAGCTGCGCACGGCCTACTGCGGGGCGGACGCCTTTTTGTTTTGCAGCTATGAGGAGACCGAGGGCATCGTGATATTAGAAGCCCTGGCCTGCGCAACGCCTACGCTGGTGCGGGACATCCCGGCCTATCGCGGCTGGCTGCGGGACAGCGTAAACGTCCACACCTACCGCACCACGCAGGACCTGCCCACCCGCTTGCAGGCACTTTTGCAGCACAAACTTCCCGATACTGCCGCAGCCGCCCGCCAAACCGCAGAGGAGCGGGCATTACCCCGTATTGGAGCACAATTATTGGAATTATATAAAACATTATAGATCCTTTTTCCGCCCCGGAACAGCATCGATCTCGGCTGCTCCGGGAATTTTGTACCTGTCGAAACCTGCCGCACGCGCAACTTGCGCAATGGCCTATGACATAAAATGCGCAAATATGGAGTAAATGTGCACAATTGTGGCGCGCCAGTTTCATAACAACTTACAAACTTGGGCAATGTAGACAAAAACGGGTTGATTTTTGAAAAAATGCCGTGTATAATATAGGCAATCCGAATGGAAAATGTATTCGAGTTGCGCAAACGAATTCACTCACTTGGATCTAACTTGTTTTCTTAAGGAGGAAAACGACCATGAATGCAAAAAAGACCCTTTCGTTGAGCCTGGCCTCCGCCATGGCCCTCGGCCTGCTAGCAGGCTGCGGCAGCAGCGCTTCTTCCGCAGCTGCTTCTTCCGCAGCTGACAGCACCGCACCCGCTGCTGACTCCACCTCTACCGCTGCTACTGCTGATGCAGCTGGCAAGGTCTACTACCTGAACTTCAAGCCCGAGCAGGATGAAGCCTGGCAGAATTTGGCCGCCAAGTACACCGAGGAGACCGGCGTTCCCGTCACCGTCGTGACCGCCGCTTCCGGCCAGTACGAGACCACCCTGATGAGCGAGATGGCCAAGAGCGACGCACCTACCCTGTTCCAGGTCAACGGTCCTGTCGGTCTTGCCAGCTGGAAAGACTACTGCTACGACCTGTCCGGCACTCCCCTCGCCGGTGAGCTGACCAGCGACACCTACTCCCTGAAGGACGGCGACGCCACCCTGGGCATCGGCTACGTTATCGAGAGCTACGGTCTGATCACCAACAAGACCCTGTTGGAAAAGGCTGGTTACAGCGTGGACGACATCAAGAGCTTCGCCGACCTGAAGAAGGTTGCCGAGGACATCACCGCCCGCAAGGACGAGCTTGGCTTCGCTGCATTCACTTCCGCCGGCATGGATGGCTCTTCTGACTGGCGCTACAAGACCCACTTGGCCAACCTGCCCATCTACTTCGAGTATCAGGAGGACGGCATCAATAACACCGACGCCATCAAGGGCACCTACCTCGACAACTACAAAGACATCTTTGATCTGTACATCAACAACTCCACCTGCGATCCCACTGAACTGGCTGGCAAGACCGGCGACGACAGCCGTAACGAGTTCCTGAACAACGAGGCTGTTTTCTACCAGAACGGTTCCTGGGAGTACACCAACCTCGTCGGCGATGACAAGCCCTTCACCGATGACGACCTGACCATGCTGCCCATCTACATTGGCGTCGGCGACGAAGCCAACCAGGGCCTGTGCACCGGCACCGAGAACTACTGGTGCGTCAACAAGGAAGCTAGCGCCGAGGACATTCAGGCTACGCTGGACTTCATGTACTGGTGCGTCACCTCTGAGGAAGGCACCACTGCCATGGCGAACGATATGGGCTTTGTTATCCCCTTCAAGAAGGCTATCGAGTCCCCGAACGTCTTCGTCAAGGCCGACAACGAAATGACCGCTGAGGGCAAGACCCCCGTGGCCTGGAACTTCTCCACCATGCCTTCCGAGAACTGGAAGAACGGCGTTGGTTCTGCTCTGACCGCTTACGCCGCCGGTACCGGCAGCTGGGATGATGTTGTTACTGCCTTCGTGGATGGCTGGGCAACCGAGGCTGCTTTGAACGCTGCTGCATAATCTAAGCAAACCTAAAACGCAATACCTGTGGGGCGGGCGGAAATCGCCCGCCCCGCTTTTTTTTACGAAACGAAGCAAGAAAGAGAATCTGAAAAGGGGGCTTTCCTATGGAAAAAGCCATAAAACGCTACTGGCCCGTCTTTGTGCTGCCAACGCTGATCGCCTTTATCATCGGCTTTGTGTGGCCTTTCATCTGGGGTACGGGGCTGTCCTTCTGCAAGTTCACTACCGTTAAAAACGTGCAGTTCGCTGGCCTTAGCAACTACAAAATGATCTGGATCGATGATACCTTCACCCATGCGTTCTGGTTCACGGCGGTCTTTACCATCGTGTCCACCGTGCTTATCAATGTGCTGGCTTTCAGCATCGCACTGCTGCTTACCCGCGGCATGCGCGGCACCAACGCATTCCGCACGATCTTCTTCCTGCCGAACCTGATCGGCGGTATCGTGCTGGGCTACATCTGGCAGATTTTGCTCAACGGTATCCTTTCTGCCCTGGGCAAGCCGCTGCTCGCGCTGAACGCCACCTACGGCTTCTGGGGCCTCATCATCCTGATGTGCTGGCAGCAGATCGGCTACATGATGATCATCTACATTGCCGGTTTGCAGAACGTGCCCACCGATCTGATCGAAGCGGCCCGCATCGACGGCGCTACCTCCCGCCAGATCCTCCTTAAGATCAAGGTCCCCATGGTCATGCCCAGCGTGACGATCTGCACCTTCCTGACGCTGACCAACTCCTTCAAGCTGTTCGACCAGAACCTCTCTCTGACGGCTGGCGAACCGGCCAAGCAGTCCATGATGCTGGCGTACAACATTTATGATACGTTCTACGCCCGCTCGGGACCCCAGTGGAAGGGCATCGGCCAGGCCAAGGCTGTGGTCTTTTTCCTCTTCGTGGTCGTTTTCTCTCTGATCCAGCTCCATTTCACCCGCTCTAAGGAGGTGCAGCAATAATGGGCAAGACTGCTAAGGATCGCCGCATCAACTCGGTGCTGTCGGTCGTGCTTACCATCGTCTGCATCCTCTGGATGTACCCGGTGTTCATGATTTTGATGAACTCGCTCAAGACCGAGCGTGCCATCACCACCACTCACGCCTTTGAGCTGCCCACCGCCGAGACCTTCGTGGGCCTGAAGAACTACATCTACGGCATCGCGGAGATGGACTTCCTCTCCTCGCTGTGGTACAGCTTCATCATCACGATCTCCTCCGTCGCGCTGATCTTGCTCTGCTGCTCGATGTGCGCATGGTACATCACCCGTGTGCAGGGCGTGCTTTCCAAGGGCATGTATTACCTGTGCGTCTTCAGCATGATCGTGCCGTTCCAGATGGTCATGTTCACCCTGGCCAAAACGGCAGATACCCTCAAACTCAACAACCCCTACAACATCTGCATCATCTATCTGGGCTTCGGCGCCGGTCTGGCGGTGTTCATGTTCACCGGCTTTGTCAAGTCGATGCCTATCGCCATTGAGGAAGCCGCCATGATCGACGGCTGCAACCCGCTGCAGATCTTCTTCAAAGTGGTTTGCCCCATCCTGAAGCCGACGATGATCTCCACTGCCATCCTGGAAACCATGTGGGTCTGGAACGACTACCTGCTGCCCACCCTGGTGCTGGACATCAAGCAGTACCGTACCATTCCCATGGCTATCCAGTATTTCCGCGGCAGTTACGGCAAGGTCGAGATGGCCCCCATGATGGCCTGCATTATGATCACGGTCATCCCCGTCATTGTGCTGTACCTGGCCTGCCAGAAGTACATCATCGACGGTGTTGTGGCCGGTGCGGTTAAGGGCTGATAGAGGGCCCGAAAGTATATTCCGTTAGAAAGAGGTCAGTATTTTTATGAGAACCAGCGGTATTTTACTGCCGATTTCCAGCCTGCCGTCCCCCGGAGGTATCGGTACCATGGGGGCTGCGGCCCGTGAATTTGTGGACTTCCTGCATGCGGCAGGGCAGCATTACTGGCAGATTTTGCCGGTTTGCCCCACCAGCTACGGCGACAGCCCCTATCAATCCTTCTCCACCTTCGCAGGCAACCCCTACTTTATCGATCTTGACCAGTTGGCCGAGGCCGGGCTGCTTACGCCCGAGGAGTACCGCACAATCGATTGGGAGAGCACGCCCGACTGCATCAACTATGGTGTACTGTACGAGAAGCGCTACCCCGTCCTGCGCCGCGCCTGCGCCCGTCTGCTGGCCAACCCCCCAGAGGATTACGAGCAGTTTTTGGCGGACAACGCCTTCTGGCTGCCGGACTACGCCCTGTTCATGGCACTGAAAGATGCCCACGGCGGTAAGTCCTGGCTGGAGTGGGAACGCCCGCTGCGCCTGCGCAAACCGGCCGAGCTGGATAAGGCCCGCCGCTATCATAAGGCGAGCATCGATTTCTGGCAGGCTGTGCAGTATCTCTTCTACACCCAGTGGAAAAAACTGAAAGCCTACGCCAATGCCCGGGGCGTCGAGATCATCGGCGACCTGCCCATCTACGTAGCGGCGGACAGTGTGGATGTCTGGAGCAGCCCGCAGGAGTTCCAGCTGGACGAAAACCTGCTGCCTATCGAGGTGGCCGGCTGCCCGCCGGATGGTTTCTCCGCCACCGGCCAGCTGTGGGGCAACCCGCTGTTTGACTGGGACGCCATGGCTGCCACCGGCTACCGCTGGTGGGTGCGCCGCATCCGCCACTTGTGCAGCATCTACGATCTCCTGCGCATCGATCACTTCCGCGGCTTCGCTGGGTACTACGCCATCCCTTACGGCGATAAGACCGCCGAGCATGGCCGCTGGCGCACCGGCCCAGGCTACAGCCTGTTTGCCGCCGTTAAAAAGGAACTGGGCAGCCCCCGCATCATTGCCGAGGACCTGGGTTTCCTGACCGACGATGTGCGCGAGTTGCTGGCCAAGTGCGAGTACCCCGGCATGAAAGTGCTGGAATTCGCCTTTGACAGCCGCGACGGCGGCGACTATCGCCCCCACAGCTATCCCACCAACTGCGTGGCCTACACCGGCACCCATGACAACGAGCCTGTACAGGGCTGGTTTGCCACCGCCGATAAGACCGACACCGACCGTGCCGTAGAGTACCTGAATCTGACCAAAAAGGAAGGTTACCACTGGGGTATGATGCGCGGTGTCTGGGCCAGCACGGCCGATCTGGCCGTAGTGCAGGCACAGGATGTGCTGGGTCTGGGGCATGAATCCCGCATGAACACGCCGTCCACCTTGGGCGGCAACTGGTGCTGGCGCGCACTGCCGGGTGCTTTCACCCCGGCGCTGGCGCAAAAGCTCAACCATCTGATGGAGCTGTACGGCCGCCTGCCCGCAGAAGCCGCTCCGGAGGATGCAACCCAGGATCCGGCGGATTCCCCGTCCGTCTGATATAAGGGCCGTGCCGTATCGCGGTGATGACCCGGATTTCTTCTCTTTTTTCTATCGTTCCTTTCTTGCAAACAGGGTAAGGCCCTCGGCAAACCGCCGGGGGCCTTATCCTGTTTTTGCTGCAGGATGGGTCCGGTGGAACTGGCATCCTGTTCTTTCGGCCAAAGCAGCAAGGTCAGCTATCTGCAGATGCTTACAGCGGTGTGTGCTGTGGTCAACGGCGGGCGGCTGATGCAGCCCTATGTTGTACAGCGCATTACCGCCCCGGACGGTACAATAATAAAAGAGGTAGAACCTACAGTGAAGCGGCAGGTCATTTCGGCTGAAACCAGCGCCACGATGTGCAAGCTGATGGAAGGGGTGGTCACCAAAGGCACCGGCACCCGGGCGGCGGTGCCCGGCTACCGTGTGGGCGGCAAAAGCGGCACCAGCCAAAAGCTGGACAGCAAAAACGAGGGCGCCCGCATTGCTAGCTTTGTGGCGGTCGCGCCCATCGAGGCCCCACGGCTGGCGGTGCTGATCTGCCTGGACGAACCCCACAGCTGGACCACCAGCGGCGGCGCCCTCTCCGGCCCCGTCTGCGCCGAGATCCTGCAAAAGGCCCTGCCATATCTGGGGATAGAGCCGACGGAAATGGTAGAAAAATAAATTTTAAAATTCATTCACGACATTTCACTGCAAATCTGCTATACTAAAGCTACTTAAAAAAATAGGAGAGTTTTAGCATGCCGCAGCCTTATGTGTTGTTTGATAATGTGTGTAAATATTACCAGATGGGCGATACCCGTATCGCTGCATCAGATCACGTGAGCTTTGAGATCCAAAAGGGGGAGTTCTGCGTCATCCTCGGCCCTTCCGGTGCGGGCAAAACCACCGTGCTGAATATGCTGGGCGGCATGGATACCTGCGACGAGGGCACCATCCTGCTGGACGGCGAGAAGGTCAGCGGCTTTGATAAAAAGCGGCTGACCACCTACCGCCGCTATGATGTGGGCTTCGTGTTCCAGTTTTATAACCTCGTGCAGAACCTGACCGCGCGGGAAAATGTGGAGTTGGCCGCCGAGATCTGCCGCGACCCGCTGGATGCCGACACCGTGCTGGATGAGGTGGGCCTGGCGGACCGCAAAAACAACTTCCCGGCACAGCTTTCCGGCGGCGAACAGCAGCGTGTCTCCATCGCCCGTGCGCTGGCCAAAAACCCAAAGATCCTGCTTTGTGATGAGCCTACCGGCGCGCTGGACTACAAAACCGGCAAGCAGGTGTTGGCCCTGCTGCAGGCCACCTGCCGCAAACAGGGGCGCACCGTCATCGTCATCACCCACAACAGCGCTCTGGCCGCTATGGCGGATCGGGTCATCCGTATCAATAGCGGCCGGGTGATAGATCAGACCGTGAACCTCAACCCCACCCCCGTGGAAAGGATCGAGTGGTAAATGACACGCAGTTATCGCAAAAATACCCTGCGGACCTTCAAAAGCACCGCCAGCCGGTTCGCCGCCGTCTTTGCCATCGTGGCGCTGGGCGTCGGCTTCCTGGCCGGGCTGAACGCCACGCCCATCGATATGAAAGAGTCGATGGAACGTTATATGGATAATGGCAACTTCTACGACCTGCGCATCGTCTCCACCCTGGGCCTGACCGATGAGGATGTGGACGCCTTGCGCCAGGTGGAGGGCGTTCGCCAGGTGCAGCCGGGCTACTCGGCAGATTTGCTGGTGGAGGTGGAAGGTGACACCGTCGTCAGCCGCGTCCACAGCCTGCCTGCGCCGGAGAATAACACTATCAACCAGCTGAACCTCGTCGAGGGCCGCCTGCCGGAAAAGTCCGGCGAGTGCGTCATCGAAGCCAGCTACACCAAAAAGCAATCTACCTACACCGTGGGCACAAAGCTGGTGGTGGACAAAGCCAACGAAGATCTGGACACCAAGCTGAGCACCACCGAGTACACCGTCGTGGGTATCGTGCACAACGCCAACTATTTCAGCTTTGAGCGCGAGCCCGCCAGCGTGGGCAACGGCACGGTCAAGCTGGTGTTCTACATCCCCCAGCAGGATTTCGCCTACGAAGCTTACACCGAAGTCTACCTGACCGCCGAAGGCGCGTTGGAGCAGGACAGCCTGGGCGACGCCTACCAAACCAATATTGATACGGTCAAGGCCAACGTCGAGGCCATCGCCGATGCCCGGTGTGAAGCCCGCTATGACGGCATCATCGCCGATGCCCGTGCCGAACTGGACGACGCTTGGGCTGAGTACAATGACGCCAAAGCGGATGCCGACCAACAGCTGGCCGCCGCCGCCGCCGAACTGACTGACGGCAAACAACAGTTGGCGGATGGCCAGAAAGAGGTGGATGACGGCGAGCGCCAGTATGCAGACGGCTTGAACGAACTGACCAGAAACGAAGCCCTGCTCAACGATGGCGCGGCCCAATTGGCGGATGCCGAAGCCCAGCTGAAAGACGCCGAGGCGCAGCTGCAGGCAGGGGAGGACGAACTTGCCGCCAACGCCCCCAAGCTGGAAGCCGCCCGCAAACAGTTAGAAGACGGCCAGGCTCAGTACGAAGCCGGACTGAAACAATACAACGACGGCCTGGCACAGATCGAAACCGCCGAAAAGCAGCTGGCCGACGCCAAGGCCCAGCTGGACGCCAACGCGGACGCCTACCAGCAGGGGATAGCAGCCTTTGCCGAAAAGCTGGGAGTGGATGCGGCCCAGGTGGATGCGTTTATCGGCTGGCTGGCCCAGAACTGCGATGCCAACGGCACCCAGCCGCCCCAGACGGTGGAAGAACTGTGGCAGGCCATCCAGAATTACGGCGGTCTGACCATCCCCGCAGGCCTGACGCAGGAGCAGGTGGATGCCATCCGCGCCCAGGCCAACGATCTGCTGGCGGCCATCGATGAAATCCCCGCAGACACCCTGCCGGAAGAACAACAGCAGCGCTTGCAGGAGGCCCGGACGTATATCGCCGCCGTGGCTGATGCTGCCGACCCTGCCGCCATGCAGACGGCTTTGCAGAATGCTGTCGATTGGGCGCGTCAGTTCGCCCCCGAACTGCCCGATGACATCCGGGACAAGCTGAACGCCGCTGTCGAAGCCTGGTGGGCCAGCCTGCCCGAGGACAGCAAAGCCCAGCTGGAAGAACTGGTTTCCGGCGTGGGTCAGCTGACCCAGTACCGGTTGGGCCTGCTGCAATACGAACAAGGCGCGGCTCAGCTGGCTGCCGCCCGTGCCGAGCTGGAAGCCAACGCCCCCAAACTGGCCACCGCCAAGGCCCAGCTGGACGATGGCTGGAAGCAGTACTATGACGGCCTGGCCCAGTACGAGGACGGCAAAAAGCAGCTGGCGGCTGCCCGCGCCCAGTTGGAGGATGGCTGGGCCACCCTGCAGGACAAAAAGATGCAGATGGCCGATGCCCGCCGCCAGATCGACGACGCCAAAGGCCAGCTGAGCGACGCCCGCAAAAAGCTGGATGACGCCAAAACAACCATTGCCGAAAACCTGCAAAAACTACGGGACGGAGAAATAGAATATGAGGACGCCAAGGTCGAAGCCGAAAAGGCTCTGGCCGATGCCCGCGCGCAAATCGAGGACGGAGAAGCCGCCCTGAACGATGTGGAGTACCCCACCTGGTACGTCTGGGACCGCAGCAAAAACGTCAGCTATGCGTCCTTTACCGCCAATGTGGATAAGCTCACCGCCATTACCACCATCTTTCCGGTATTCTTCTTCCTGGTGGCGGCACTGGTGGTATCCACCACCATGACCCGCATGGTCGAGGAAGAACGCCTGCAGATCGGCACGCTGAAAGCCCTGGGCTATTCGGGCGCAGCCATCATGCAAAAGTACCTGATCTACGCCTTCACGGCGGCTGCAGCGGGCACAGTAGCCGGACTGGCCGTCGGCTTCAAGGCCTTCCCGTCCATCATCTGGTCCGCCTATGAAATGATGTATTATATGCCGTCTATTGCCACCCCCTGGCGGTTGAGCCAGGCGTTGCTTGCGGGCGGCACCCTGATCCTGCTCACCGTGGGCATCACGGCACTGGCCTGCCGCACCACCTTGCAGGAGAGCCCGGCGGCCCTCATGCTGCCCCGCGCCCCCAAGGCCGGCAAGCGCATTTTGCTGGAACGCATCACCCCGCTGTGGCGGCGGCTGCCCTTCAGCTGGAAAGTTACCTGCCGCAACCTGCTGCGCTACAAAAAGCGCTTTTGGATGACGGTCATCGGCGTGGCGGGCTGCACCTCGCTGCTGGTGGCTGGCTTCGGCCTCTCGGATTCGCTGAACTCCATCATCACCAAGCAGTACGGCGACATTTACCACTACGACCTGATGACCATCGTCACCAAGCAGGAGGCCACCGAAAGCGGCCCTGCTTACGACTACCTTTATAATAAGGAGAATGTCACCGATTCGCTGACTGTCGCCATGGAATCCACCCGGCAGGATGGCCCCAACGGTGAGATGGACGTCTACCTCATGGTTCCCCAGGACGTGGACAAGTTTGAGGAGTTTGCCGACCTGCACGAGCGCCTCTCCCGCAAGGCGGTGCCGCTGGGGCAGCAGGGCGTGGTCGTGACCGAAAAGATGGCCAAGACCCTGGGTGTAAAGGCAGGGGACACCATTACCCTGACTAACAGCGACGATAAGACAGCTGACTTCACTGTCAGCGGTGTGTGCGAGCATTACGTCAGCAATTACGTTTACCTCAGCCCGGCGGTGTACGAGGCCGGTTTTGGCGAAGCTCCCGCCTACAACGCAATCATGAGCATCCTGCCCGAGGACACCCAGGAAGCCCGCGATACCCTCTCGGCGGACCTGCTGGCGATGGACAATGTGGCCAGCCTGAACTTCACGCAGGACAACGTGAAACAGGTGCTCAACATGCTTAACTCCATCGATGCAGTGATCGTACTCATCATCGTCTGTGCGGCATCGCTGGCGTTCGTGGTGCTATATAACCTCTCCAACATCAACATTGCCGAGCGTGTCAAGGAGATCGCCACCATCAAGGTGCTGGGCTTCTACGACCCAGAGGTCTACGCCTACGTTAACCGCGAGAGCGTGGCCTTAACGCTGATCGGCACGCTGTTAGGCCTGGCAGGCGGCATTGCCCTGCACAGCTTCGTCATCACCACGGTGGAGGTCGATGCCGTCATGTTTGGGCGGCAGATCTATCCCCAAAGCTTTGCCTACGCCATTGCCCTGACCCTGCTGTTCAGCACGCTGGTCAACCTGGTCATGCAGCGGCTGCTGAAACGCATTTCGATGGTAGAGAGCATGAAAGCGCCGGAATAAAACGGACGCATGAAGCTCCTATAAATAGAAGGAGCCGATTGCAAATATATATCTAATGTGAAATAGGTGTCATTTTCGGTAAAATCGTTAGATTCGTTAAAGTTGTTTGGGGCGTTTTTCTAACGGAAGTAACGACTATGATACCTAGATGCAAGCAGGTAAAAGAAAGCTCCCTCTTTGAGGGGGCTTTTTAAAATTCATCTCTTGACATTTTCCCAATCGGTGATATACTATCCAAGTACGAATGCAAACAGTTAGCCTGCGAACAATTCATAGGTGAACAATTCATAGGCTAACAAAACGACCCGATAAGGAAGGTGAGAACGACGATCTGCCAAAATCCAGCCACGGTTCGGGATGACTGCGTAAACGAGCATTTCGGTGCGCTGCTCAGCCATACATCCCGTATGCTGCGCCGCGCTATGGATACCCGCATTGCAGCCGAAGTCACCCCGGAGCTGACCGGTGTGCGCGGTATGCTGCTGGGCGAGATCATCTGCGCGAACAACGAAAACCGTGATGTCTACCAGCGCGATGTAGAACAATGGTTCCACATCCGCCGTTCCAGCGTCACGGCGATCCTGCAGGGCATGGAGCAGGATGGTTTCATCACCCGCTGCTCGGTCGAGAAAGATGCCCGCTTAAAGCGGCTGGCCGCCACCCCCAAAGGGGTGGCCTACCACGACCGCATCCGAGCCAGTATTGACCGCTTTGAGCAGGACCTGCAACAGGGCCTTACCCCCGAAGAAATGGCCGCTGCCCGCGTGGTGCTGAACCAAGTCCTGCACAACGCCCAGTCCATCGAGGCCGAAGCAAAATAATCTACCCCGGAAAGGAGCAATGAAACTTGCTGAAAACACTCGGACGTGAGACAAAGGGATTCCGCCTGGTCTCGATCCTGACGCCGATCTTTATGATCTGCGAGGTCATCATGGAGATGATCATCCCCAAACTGATGGCTTCCATCATTGACGATGGCGTCACCCCCGGCAATATGCAGGTCATCTACATCGTTGGTGCTCAGATGATCGTTGCAGCGTTGTTTGGCCTGCTGTTTGGCATTTTGGGTGCCGTGCTTGGCTCCCATGCCGCCACCGGTTTTGCCCGCAATCTGCGCCGCGGCATGTTTAAAAATATCCAGACCTTCAGCTTTGCCAACATCGATAAATACTCTACCGCCGGTCTGGTCACCCGTATGACCACCGACGTTACCAACATCCAAAACGCCTATCAGATGTTGCTGCGCATGTCCATCCGTGCGCCTGCCAGCATGATCGTGGCGCTGATCATGTCCTACACCATCAACCGCCAGCTGGCTAACATTTACTTGATCGCGGTCATTCTGCTGGGCTGCGTGCTGGTGTACATCATGACGCACGCCACCCGCTATTTCACCGAGGCTTTCCGCAAGTACGATGACCTGAACGAGAGCGTGCAGGAGAATGTTTCTGCAATCCGCGTGGTCAAAGCCTACGTGCGGGAAAAGTTCGAGAGCGAGAAGTTCCGCAAGGCCAGCGAGAACGTGTGCAACCTGCTGATGCGCGCTGAACTTGTCATCGCCTGGAACGCCCCCTTCATGCAGTTGACCGTCTACAGCTGCATCCTGCTCATCAGCTGGATGGGCGCACGGCTCATCGTCAGCTCCGGCGCCACCACCTTCACCACCGGTGACCTGATGAGCATGCTGAGCTACTGCATGAACATCCTGATGAGCCTGATGATGCTCTCGATGGTGTTTGTCATGATCACCATGTCCGCCGCTTCCGCCAAACGTGTAGCCGAGGTCCTGGATGAGAAGTCTGACCTGACCAACGGCGAAAAACCCGTCATGGACGTCAAGGACGGTTCTGTCAAGTTCGACCACGTCAGCTTCTCCTATAAGAAGAACGGCGAGAAGGTGCTGAGCGACATCGACCTGGACATCAAGTCTGGCGAGACCATCGGCATCATCGGCGGCACCGGCTCGGCCAAGTCCAGCCTGGTGCAGCTGCTGCCCCGCCTGTATGACGTGACCGAGGGCAGCGTCTCCATCGGCGGTGTGGATGTGCGCCGTTATGACCTGGAGACCCTGCGCAATAACGTGGCCATGGTGCTGCAAAAGAACGAATTGTTCAGCGGCACCATCGCCGATAACCTGCGCTGGGGCAACCCCGACGCCACCGACGCAGAGATCGTGGACGCCTGCAAGCAGGCCTGCGCCGATGAATTTATCGAGCGCTTCCCCGATAAGTACCAGACCCACATTGAGCAGGGCGGCAACAACGTATCCGGCGGCCAGAAGCAACGCCTCTGCATCGCCCGTGCCCTGCTGAAAAAGCCCCGCATCCTGATCCTGGACGACTCCACTTCCGCTGTCGATACAGCCACCGACGCCAGGATCCGCCGTTCCTTTGCCGAGAAGATCCCAGGCACGACGGTGTTCATCGTGGCACAGCGTATTTCCTCTGTCGAGAACGCTGACAAGGTGCTGGTGCTGGATAACGGCAGGGTCAGTGGCTTTGATACCCCCGCCAACCTGCTGAAGACCAACGCCATCTATCAGGATGTCTACAACAGCCAGACCAAAGGCTCCGGCGACTTTGACGAGAAGGGAGGGGAAGCCTGATGGCACAGCAGCCTAAAGTAGTAAAAATGGGCCCCGGCCGCAACGCAGGCCCCCGCCCCAAAGTAGAGAACCCCGGAAAGATGTTCAAGCGCATCCTGGCCTACGTGATGAAGCAGTACAAGTTCCAGGTCATCCTGGTGCTGTGCTGCATTCTGCTCGGCGTGTTCGCTCAGGTCCAGGGCACCCTGTTTATGCAGACTCTGATCGACAGCTACATCCTGCCCCTGCTGGCCGAAAAGAGCAACGATTTCTCCGGCCTGCTGTATGCCATCACCCGTGTGGCCTGCTTCTACGGTGTGGGCATCCTGGCCGTCTTCATCCAGAACCGCACCATGGCCAAGATCGCCCAGGGCACCCTGAAACGTCTGCGCGACGACCTGTTCGTCCACATGCAGACACTGCCCATCAAGTATTTTGACAGCCACGCCCACGGCGACATCATGTCTGTCTACACCAACGATATTGATACCCTGCGCCAGCTCATCAGCCAGAGCCTGCCCCAGCTGGTCAATACGATCATTACGGTAGTCAGCGTATTTTTGTCCATGCTTTACCTCAGTGTGCCGCTGAGCGTACTGACCCTGGTCATGGTCGGCGTTATGATGCTGGCCACCAAGTATCTCACCGGCAACTCCGGCAAGTACTTCCTCAAGCAGCAGCAAGAGCTGGGCAAAGTCAACGGCTACATCGAGGAAATGATGAACGGCCAGAAGGTCGTCAAGGTTTTCTGCCACGAGGACGCCGCTATCAAGGAGTTCAACGAACTCAACGATGAGCTGTTCCACAGCGCCGACAAGGCCAACTCCTACTCTCTGGTGGCGATGCCCGTCAACGGCCAGCTGGGCAACCTGAGCTACGTGCTCTGCGCTGTGGTCGGCGGTGCGCTGGCCATCGGCGGCGTCGGCAGCCTGACGCTGGGCAAGCTGGCCAGCTTCCTGACCTTTAATAAGGGCTTCAACCAGCCCATCACTCAGATCTCCATGCAGCTGAACTCGGTCGTCATGGCTCTGGCTGGCGGCGCCCGTATCTTCGCCCTGCTGGATGAAAAGTCCGAGGTCAACGAGGGCGACATCACCCTGGTGCATGCCAAGTTCCAAGCCGACGACACCCTGACCGAGGCCAACGAGTCCACCGGCATCTGGGCCTGGAAAAAGCAGAACGCCGATGGAACTGTCAATTACACCCAGCTGAAGGGCGACATCGTCTTTAAGGATGTGGACTTCGGCTACGATGAGGGCAAGATCGTCCTGCACGACATCAACCTCTACGGCCGTCCGGGCCAGAAGATCGCTTTCGTCGGTTCTACCGGCGCCGGTAAGACCACCATCACCAACCTGATCAACCGCTTCTACGACATCCAGAAGGGTCAGATCCTCTACGACGGCCACGACATCAAGTCCATCGAAAAGAACGCACTGCGTTCCTCTCTTGGCATCGTGCTGCAGGATACCCACCTGTTCACCGGCACCGTTATGGAGAACATCCGCTACGGCCGCCTGACCGCCACCGATGAAGAGTGCATGGCCGCCGCCAAGCTGGCTAACGCCGACAGCTTCATCAAGCATCTGCCCGATGGCTACAACACCATGCTGACCGGCGACGGTACCAACCTGAGCCAGGGCCAGCGCCAGCTGCTGGCTATTGCCCGTGCTGCCGTTGCTGACCCGCCGGTGCTGATTTTGGACGAGGCAACTTCCTCCATTGATACCCGCACCGAAAAACTGGTGCAGGACGGCATGGACGGCCTGATGTACGGCCGTACGACCTTCGTCATTGCCCACCGCCTGTCCACCGTCCGTAACTCGGACTGCATCATGGTTTTGGAGCAGGGCCGCATCATCGAGCGCGGCACCCACGACGAGCTGATCGCCCAGAAAGGCCGCTACTACACCCTGTACACAGGCAATTTTGCCGAGAACAGTTGAACACATTGACAGCATAGTGTACAGCGTTGCTGCGCAAAAATTGCAGCAATCTGGTGTACAATCAATCAAAATTGCCGGGATAGCTTGCCGCTGTCCTGGCTTTTTTGTGTAAAGTGCCGCATTACCGCCAAAAAGTTGACGAATTGGTAAAAAGTGGTTATAATAGGTGACGTAGCCACGATTATTCGGCTGCATAAGATACCGCGGCAGAGGGTACAGCGCAACCGATAAAGCAGCGCCGATATAGGCCGCATGGATACGTTTACAGAACTGTTTATGAATAGGGAGGTAGCCAATATGGCAGCCAAGAAGAAAATTGCACAGACCGTGATCACCGAGGGTAAGTACTACACCATCAACGCCGCCAACGGCAAGGTCGTTGAGGTTGCCGATTATAATATCGAGAACGGCGCCAAAATCCAGCTGTGGGACGACGCCAATGCCGAGTGGCAGCAGTGGGGCTTCGTCGCTGCAGGCGACGGCGTCTACCGTGTGCAGAACCGTTTCACCGGCAAGATGATGGACCTGGATATGGGCGGCGTCAGCGACGGCACCCGCGTACACCAGTGGGAGGGTGCCCCCGCTTCCAGCCAGCTGTGGGTGGTCGAGCCTTCCAACGATGGCCGCGTTAAGATCAAGAGCAACCTGGCAGGCAAGCTGCTGGATGCCGGCATGAGCGCTGTCAACGGCACTCCGCTGCAGATCTGGGCCGACGTCAACGGCGAGAACCAGTACTGGACCATCAACGAGGTCACCCGCAAGCCCAAGACCAGCGTGAAGGCTTCCGCCGTCAAGGCTAAGGCCGCCGCTGAAAAGGCTGCTACCGAGATCGTCGACGCTGCTGCTGTGGCGGTTGCCCCCGCTGTCGAGAAGGCTGCCAAGGCAGCCAAGCCCGTTGCAGAAAAGGCCGCCAAGGCCGCAAAGCCTGTTGCCGAGAAGGCCGTCAAGGCTGCCAAGCCCGTAGTTGAGAAGACTGTCGAGGCTGCTAAGCCCGTGGTTGAGAAGGCTGTTAAGGCTGCTGAGCCTGTCGTCGAAAAGACCGTCGAGGCCGCTAAGCCGGTCGTCGAGGAAGCTGTCAAGGCTGCTGCCCCTGTTGTGGAAGAGACCGTCAAGGCCGCCGAGAAGGCCGCTGCCGAGGTCAAGACCGCTGTGAACACCGCCGCCAAAAAGCGCGGCCGCAAGAGCAAGAGCAAGCGCAAGTAATTTGCACCTGCACATTCTTGCCCGATAACCCCCTGCACCGAATTATGCTGTAACAAGTTGCCCCCGGTACCGTTAAGTACCGGGGGCTTTTGGTTTTATATTAGTTTTTTACGGGCAAAATCAACCCAACGCCGCGATGCTCTCTTTGATCTTCGCGGTCTTTTCCTGGGCGGCGGCCAGCTTGGCGCGGGTCTCCTCCACCAGCTTGGCGGGGGCTTTCTCCACGAACTTCGGGTTGTTCAGCTGGTTGGTGAACATGCCCAGCTCCTTCTCTGCCTTGGTCAGCTCCTTGTTCAGGCGGGCCAGCTCCTTCTCACGGTCAATCAGCTCCATCATCGGGATAAAGCCCTTGGCATCCGGGGTAGCCACGTTTACCATGCCGTCGGCGCTGCCCTCATACTTGGGGGTCACGGTCACGTCGGTGGCAAAGGCAAAGCGGGCCAGGTAGGCGCCGCCCTTCTCAAAGGCAGCGGGGCTGGCAGTCTCAATGACCATGCTGGTCTTCTTGGCGGGGTGGACGTTCATCTCGGCGCGCATGGTACGCACAGCCTTGATGTAATCCATCAGTTTTTCAAAGTCAGCGCAGTCCTCGGCCCAGATCTTCATGTTCTCATTGCCCGGCCACAGCTGGGTCATGATGGTCTCGCCGCTGCCGGGCAGGGCCTGATAGATCTCCTCGGTGATGAACGGCATGAAGGGATGCAGCAGCTTCAGTGCGCGGTCCAGCACATACACCAGCACCTTGCGGGCGGTGTCGGCGGCCTGGGCGTCGTCGCCGTTCAGGCGGGTCTTGCAAATTTCGATGTACCAGTCGCAGTACACTTCCCAAATAAAGTTCTCCACCTTCTCGGCGGCCAGGCCCAGCTCGTACTTATCCAGGTTGGCGGTGGCGTCGGCGGCCATCTTGGCCAGCTCGCTCAGCACCCACTTGTCGCTCATGTCCAGCTGGTCCTCCGCGGGCAGGCCGGGCTGGAAGTCCTCGGGCAGGTTCATCTGCACAAAGCGGGAAGCATTCCACAGCTTGTTGGCAAAGTTACGGGCAGCCAGCACCTTTTCATCGCTGTAACGCATATCGTTGCCGGCGGTGGAACCGATGATGAGCATCAGGCGCAGGGCGTCGGCACCGTACTGGTCAATGACTTCCAGCGGGTCGATGCCGTTGCCCAGGCTCTTGGACATCTTGCGGCCCTGGCTGTCGCGCACGATGCCGTGGATCAGCACAGTGTCGAACGGGGCCTTGCCGGTGTAGGCCAGGCCGGAGAAGATCATGCGAGAGACCCAGAAGCCGATGATGTCGTAGCCGGTCACCAGCGTGTTGGTGGGGTAGAAGTAGTTGTAATCCTCGGCGTTCTCATCAGGCCAGCCCAGGGTGGAGAAGGGCCACAGGGCAGAGCTGAACCAGGTGTCCAGCGTGTCGGGGTCCTGGGTCAGATGGGTGCAGCCGCACTTGGGGCAGACGGACGGAGCCTCTTTGGCAACCACGGTCTCGCCGCAATCGTCACAGTACCAGGCGGGGATCTGGTGGCCCCACCACAGCTGACGGCTGATACAC
>OLPT01000153.1_pt1 | contig 59016 bp, 48 predicted proteins | sample 1673051 | NCBI WGS metagenome assembly OLPT01 (sample SAMEA3136750, study PRJEB25190) | human gut metagenome | biome: human gut; feature: human-associated habitat; material: faeces | place: Austria | collected 2013
TGGAATAACAGTTTTGAAAATCCTAATATGCTTTCCATAATTCTCTCTAAGGCTATCCTCTGTTGTCTTTGCAAGTTTTGTCCGCATATCTGCAAGCGTCAGCAATACTCCATCAATTTTCAGGTTGGGATTTAACTGTCTTTGTACCTTTCCGATTGTTTTCATTAACTGCGTCATGCCCTTTAGTGGAAGATAATGAGCCTGAACTGGAACAATTACACTGTCTGCGGCAACTAATGCATTGATAGTCAACATCCCCAAGCTAGGCATACAATCAATTAGGATATAATCATAATCCTTTTTCAAATCTGCCAAATACAGCTTTAGTGTCTGCTCTCTGCTCATGGCATTTACCAGGGAGATTTCCATACCCGATAATTCAATGTTAGTTGGAATAATGTCTACTCCTTCTTTATGGTGTAAAATGCCTTCATTATACACAAATGGTTCATCTTGTAATATTTTCTTCATCTGTGTATCCAACGTAATCGGAAGATTATCTGCATTAGTCCACCCCAATGCGGTTGTTAAATCTCCCTGTGGATCAGCATCGACCAATAATACTTTTCGCCCCTGATGTGCAAGACCAATTCCCAGATTTAATGTCGTTGTGGTCTTAGCTGTTCCTCCCTTCTGATTTGCAAGGGCGATTACTTTACACTTGGTCATGTGGATTCCTCCTTCCGCGAAAAATTTAATAGCCAATCCGTTTTACGGGACTGGCTATGTATAAAAATGAGTATAAAAAAAGCCGACTGATTCTTGGTTAAACCAATCGGCTATGTATTCTCAATTCGATAGCATTTGAGTTATATTAACATTTTTCTTTTTCAACCTACCATTTACGCCTTCTATAATTAATTTCGTATTATAAACCGCCAAAAATAATTGCTTACATTCTTTTTGACTAACACTCTTTTTACTCATTCCATGTAATAAAAAATTTCTGTTTAACACTTTTGTATCTAATTGAAAATCGTTACCATTTTCAAACAATTTCGTTAAATATGCTATAAGATTATTCATTTGAAGTAAGAAAAAACTTTGTTGTAAAAGATCTTCCTTTAATCCACTTTCTTTTATTTTTTTAAAAAATTTACTATCTCCTTTTCTCCTACTGTCCTTTTTAACTGGCTGACGCTTATATATCATTCCATCTATCATAGAACACAATATCATCGCACAAGCCTTATAACACTTATTATCATAACAATATATAGCTTCGTTCAAATCCTTATGATTTAGTCGCATTTCTTGTAAATCCGCAAACAAATCTTCCATATCATTTTTTCTCAAATATCGTAAAGCTATTTTATCTCTTTCCGACTTATCAGCAATTTTTGTTTTAAATAAACCTGCAGGTGCATGCGGAATTATTGTCCATCCATTTTCACCCCAATACTTCATTCCCTCATTCCAATCATCCCAATTAAATTCTGGTAATGAGCTTTTAAATTTTTCCAAAGAATCTCTTATCTGATTTTGAATGCCTCTAGCGATATCATTAAAATCTGAAAAAGCTGATGAAAAATCATATTTTTGGATTTGGTCAAACAGATTATTTCTCATTGTCGTAATTTTTTTCTGTATTTCTAACATTCCACTTTTCATATTTTCAAAAGTGTACTCATTATACTGTTTTACCGCATTTTCAATTTTTTTATATTCATCGTTTTCGTCATGATCTTCGTCATAGAATTCTTTCAACTTTCTATTTTGTTCTAATAATACCTTTATATATTTTTTACATGGTTCTGTTGGATCGTTTAAAATATCATTGATACTTGGACTACCTTCCCCTGTTTTATTTATTTCCAATTGTAGAATTTTTGCAATTTTATTTTTCCAATTTTCCTCATTTATATCTTCTATTAACTGTTCATAAACATAAATCGAAAAAATTGGTTTTATCTTATAGCTATTATTTGCTATCGATATTACATATTCCTTTTGCTCTGGAACATCAATAACTATTGTATCATCAGCTTCTGATATAACATCTTTTTCCATACTTTTACCTCGTTATTCTTTAGTCAACGATTCCAAATTTATTAAACACTTTTTCAACGTATATAATATATCACAATTCTGCCTTTTTGCTCTTCATTTTTAATTATACCACCTGTTTTGTGACTTTCTCATGCTAGGAAACAAAGTATTCTATAATATACCTCACCATCTAACTTTTCTCTATTATAATCTCAATTTCTCTTTTCATCAATCGGAAAATACTTCCACGACAACTTACGAAAAATTGGGGAATCTTACGCTATCATACATCAAAAGTTGGGTAAATATTGGGTAATTACACTACTCCCCAACAAAATAAAACAGGCAATCTTCGCCTACTTATTTCAGAAGAATGAGGCGAAGTTTCATACGACAGTTGGGGAATTGAAATTCCCCAACTCACTCCCCAACTTTTACCCAATTCCATGCATAAATAGCGATAATTTACGATAAGTCAAAATTTATTCCCCAACACGCAAAAAAACCTTGAATCATCCCATTTTCATAGGAAATTCAAGGTTTTTCGTTGATTTACATGATAATAATACGGTTCAAATTCTTATGCGAACTGTAAGATTATGCGTTCATCTGTTTTGCAACTTCTGCTGCAAAATCTTCTTCTTTCTTTTCGATACCTTCACCGGTCTCGTAACGAACGAAGCCTTTGATGCTTACGTTTGCGCCGTTTGCTTTAGCAACTTCTGCAACGTATTTTTCTACGGACTGTTTTCCATCTTCTGCTTTTACATAAACCTGATCCAGCAGGCAGATTTCTTTCAGTTCTTTGTTGATACGTCCGCTGATCATACCCTGGATAACTTTTTCCGGTTTCTGGGACTCTTTCGGGTCGTTCTGGATCTGAGCCATCAGGATTTCTTTTTCGTGAGCGATGTACTCTTCGCTTACTTCGTTTCTGTTTGTATATTTCGGGTTCAGAGCTGCTACCTGCATAGCTACGTTCTTAGCCATCTCTTTGATTTCATCGTTTACAACGTCTGTTACAACGTCAACCAGAACACCGATTTTTCCGCCCATATGAGTATAGGAAGCTACGAAACCGTTTTCTTCTTCTACTTTCTGGAAACGACGGATCTTCATGTTCTCGCCGATTACTGCAACCTGTCCAGCCAAAGCTTCGTTTACAGTTTTGCTTGTATCGAATTTCCATGGCTCAGCCAGGAATGCATCGATATCTGCTGCTTCTGTTTCCAGTGCCTGCTCAGCAACCTGTGCAACATATGCCTGGAATTTTTCGTTTTTAGCAACGAAGTCAGTTTCAGCATTTACTTCTACAGCGACAGCTTTTTTGGAATCTTCTGCAACTTTCAGCATTACAATACCTTCTGCTGCGATTCTGCTTGCTTTCTTCTGTGCAGTTGCAAGACCTTTTTCTCTCAGGAATTCCATAGCCTTGTCCATATCACCTTCGGTAGCTGTAAGAGCTTTCTTACAGTCCATCATACCAGCGCCGCTGATTTCTCTTAATTCTTTTACCATTGCTGCTGTAATAGCCATTATGATTTCCTCCTAAAATTGAGTTTTTACAGTTACTCAGCTGCCGAAGTTGCCTCCGACAGCTGAATGGATATCGAGTCTTACTCTTCTACTGTCTCTTCAACAGCTTCTTCAACGAATTCTTCTTCGCCTGTTGCTCCCTGATTTGCTTCAATAACAGCGTCTGCCATTTTGGAAACGATCAGTTTTACAGCACGGATAGCGTCATCGTTACCCGGGATAACGTAATCCAGTTCTTCCGGATCACAGTTGGTATCGCAGATACCGATCAGCGGGATTCCCAGAGTGTGAGCTTCCTGAACACAGATTCTCTCTTTTTTCGGGTCTACGATAAAGATAGCATCCGGGATTCTCTTCATGTCTTTGATTCCGCCCAGGTTTTTCTGCAGTTTATCCAGCTCTTTTTTCAGTGCGATAACTTCTTTTTTCGGCAGAACATCGAATATTCCGTCTTCCTGCATAGCTTCGATCTCTTTCAGTCTAGCGATTCTGCTCTGGATAGTTTTGAAGTTAGTCAGCATACCACCTAACCATCTTTCGTTTACATAGTACATTCCGCAACGCTCTGCTTCAACTTTAATAGCATCCTGAGCCTGTTTCTTTGTACCAACGAACAGGATTGTGCCGCCTTCTGCAGCGATGTCAGATACAGCTTTATAAGCATCATCTACCATTCCAACGGATTTCTGCAGGTCGATAATGTAGATTCCGTTTCTTTCTGTGTAGATGTACTCTGCCATTTTAGGGTTCCATCTTCTTGTCTGGTGTCCAAAATGTACACCGGCTTCCAGTAACTGTTTCATTGAAATAACGCTCATGATTTCAATCTCCTTTTTTGGTTTTAATCTTCCCCATACTTCTCATTCTTTTCGAGACCTGACTGACAGGCACCTTCTCGGAATCGGCATGGGTGTTTTATGCATCGTGCTGATTATAGCATAACGTTTTTTCAGTTACAAGTATTTTTTTATATTTTTTCCGAATCCATAAGAAAAATGGCTGACCTTTTTTCAGTCAGCCATTTTCTTGCTTCTTTTATTTTCTTTTATAACCAAACAGCCAGTACACCGGGATAACGCACAGAAGAATTTCTATGACAACACTGAAGATCATTCCCGCCGGAATTCCCTGCCACAGTGCATTCCACGGTCCACTCCCGAAAAGACTCCAGAGATTTGCAGCCACATGTGCCACGATGCTTGTCCACAGCGTCCCGGTCTTATCATAGACGATCGCCAGCATGATTCCCATACAGGTCGCATAGAAAAACTGTACAACATTCCCATGATAGATTCCGAACAATACTGCGGAAACCACAATCGCAATTTCCGGCCGGATCCAGTCTTTGAGTCTGTGAAAGATAATTCCCCGGAACATCAGCTCTTCACAAACCGGTCCGATGATACCGACTACCAGGATCATCAGTCCCATGGACTGTCCTCCAAATGCTTTCTCAGAAACCTGACTGTAACCCGGAAACAGATCATTCAGATGAATCACCTGGATAAAATCGTTAAGGAACTGTCCTATCGCAATCGCAAGGACAATCACACTGAACCAGATAACAGGCGGTGCCCACACGAAATTCTTTCGGTTTCCACTGAATCCCTCTTTCCGTCTCTGCTGATCTTTTCTGTAAAACAGATACAGAATAACACCAGCCGCCACATCTCCGATCAGAGTCACATACAGGGTACTCTGTAACAGTCTCTTTCCCGCGCTTGCGATCTCCTGTACGCCACCTGCCTGAAAGATATAACTCAGATACAGAGCTATCGTTGCCAGCATTGTCGCGCCGTAATGGATCAGGAACGGATACACCAGTCTCCAGATCTGACGTACCGTGGAGTATCCGGATGTTTTTTTCGGATATTCATTCTCGCGTTCTTCCTCTGTGTTTTCTTCCACCGGTCCCATTTTCTTCGCAAACGATGCCTTTGCGGATACATGCATCATACTGCCTGATGTATCTTTTCTGACCGACTCTACCTTTTCTGTCGTCTCTTCGTCATTCGGACTTGCCAGAATCCCCAGATCTTCCACGCTGTCTGCAATATAAACAGCACCTGCAGATTCCAGTTCTTCACGGCTTCCGTATCCGTATGTGACACCGATACACTGAAGCCCACAGCTGACAGCCCCCTGCACATCGTGACTCCTGTCTCCGACCATAAGAACTTTGTCCCGTTCTTCTTCCAGATGCATCCGTCTTAATGCCTCTTCAATGACTTCTGCTTTATCGGTTCTTCTTCCGTCCAGCTCACTTCCGACAATAGCCGTAAAATAGTCTGCAATCTGAAAATGCTCCAGAATCTGTTTCACATACACTTCCGGTTTTGAGGAAGCAACGCCAAGGATCTTGTCGTTGATTTTCAGCAGTTCCAGTAATTCCGGAACTTTTGGATACAGACAGTTTTCAAACATTCCCTTGGTTGTATACCGTTCCCGGTAATACACTACCGCCTGTTCTGCCTCCTCCTCGCTCAGACCTGCATATTTCATAAACTGTTCTTTTAAGGGCGGTCCTACGAAACACTGTAACTTTTCCGGGTGCTCTTCTTTCTTTCCCAGCTTTTCCAGTGCATATGCAACGCAGTTGATAATGCCCTCGCCGGATTCCGTCAATGTGCCATCCAGGTCAAATAATATTACTTGTGACATAATTTACGTCCTGCTCTCTTTTCTTTTAAGCTGTTGCTCCATAGTAGGCATCGATTCCGTTGGCAATTCCCTGAACCATTTTTGCCTGGTAAGAAGCACTTGCCATCTTCAGATCCTCTGCCCGGTTGGTCATGTAACCCATCTCAACAATACTTACCGGAATCGTACTCCAGTTGATACCGCTCATGGCATCAGTTGACATCACGCCCTGATTTTTGGCTCCGGTAGCTGCACAGAAACTGTCCACAATTTTTCTGGACAACGTCTGACTTGCACTGATGACACTCTTCGTCAGATATGGATTGCTGTTGGACGGTGCCATCGTCAGTGCTCCGGAAATGGATGTATTATCAGAACCGTTGGCATGGATACGAACCAGAATATCCGCACCTGCTGCTGCCGCCATCTGTGCACGTTCTGCATTGCTGATATTGACATCGTGTGTGGTACGGATCATATAAACTTCATATCCGCGTGCTTCCAGCTCATCCCGAAGCTGCATGGAAACCTGTAAAGTCAGCTCGTATTCATTCAGTCCGGAGGCATTGCCATGGGTTCCGGATGCTACTTTCGGCTTTGTCGCAGAAGCTCCCGGTCCGATCGGTTCCTGCGTACTGTTTCCTTTTCTCTGATGTCCTGCATCAATCGCAATGATCTTGCTTCTGACTTTTCCCGGTATCCATTCACCATTCTCATCGACATAATAGCTGCCGATCCAGGTGTTCGCTGCCATCGCTCCGCTTGCAGTCAGATAATACCAGGTCTCTCCCAGTCGTATCCAGCCGGTGTGCATCGCTCCGCTTCCGTCCAGGTAATACCACGCTCCGCCGATCACCTGCCAGCCCGTCAGCATCGCTCCGCTGTTGTTCATATAATACCAGGTTCCTCCAACGTTCTGCCAGCCTGTTGTCATGGCTCCGCTTCCATTCAGATAGAACCAGTTATTTCCGATCTTCTGCCAGCCTGTCAGCATCACTCCGTCATCATTCAGATAATACCACGCCCCGCCGATACTCTGCCAGCCTCTCAACATGGCTCCGCTGTTGTTCATATAATACCAGTTGTTTCCCAGTTTCAGCCAGCCAGTATACATGGCTCCGCTTCCATCCAGATAAAACCGGTTATTTCCAATATTCTGCCATCCTGTCAGCATCGCTCCGTCTTCCTTCAGATAATACCACGCTCCGCCGATATTTTTCCAGCCGGTCTGCATATCACCATATATGCTCAGGTAATACCATGTATTTTCCAGCTTTAACCAGCCCGTTTTCATCCGGCCTGCCTCATCAAAGTAATAATTTTTTCCTCCGATGGTTTCCCAGCCCGACGTTGTATAACTTTCGTCCTCATGCTGATACCACCACAGACCGTTGTCTCCCTGGATCCATCCCGCCGCATATGTCTTTACCGGGAAAATTCCCGCAAGCAATAACATCACGACCAGGAGACCAAGCATTTTCACTTTCTTCATTTCTCAGATCCTCCTTTCTTTTTTCTGCTGCTTTCTGTTACCATGTTTACGATGCAAAATACTGATCAATTCCGTCTGCGATTCCCGTTACCATCTGCTGCTGATATTCCGCTGTCTGCATCCGGGTATCTTCGTCCGGGTTGGTCATATAACCCATCTCAACGATTGTTGCAGGGATGCTGCACCAGTTCAGTCCGCTCATCTCATCCGTCTGATATACGCCCTGATTATTGGCTCCTGTGGACGCACAGAAGGTTGTGATGATACACTGGGACAGTTTCTGGCACTCTGCGATCAGTTCCTGGCTCAGGTATGGATTGGCAGTGCTCGGTGCCATCGTCAGCGCACCGGCTACCGAAGTATTGTCCGAACCGTTGGCATGGATACGAACCAGAATATCCGCTCCGGACTCTGCTGCAAGCTGTGCCCGTTCTGCGTTGCTGATATCCACATCATTCGTCTCACGAATCATATAGACTTCATATCCTCTTGCTTCCAGTTCATCGCGAAGTTTCAGTGATACATCCAGATTCAGCTGATATTCTGTCACTCCTGTGGTTCTTCCGGTTGTTCCGGATGCCACTTTTGCTTTCGTTTGGGATGCTCCCGGTCCGATTGGCTCCTGTTCACTGTTTCCATGTGCCTGATGACCGGCATCAATCGCAACTTTCTTTCCATTGCCTTCCGGCGTCGGCGTAGGTGTCACGATCTCCGCCTCTACCGTTTCGACTGGTTCTTCCGTCCCTGTCATCTTTCTGAGGTTGGAATCTGTCAGAAGAAGATACGGCACTCCGTCTTCTTCTCCCACAGTGACACTTTCATCCTGCAGTTTTTCCACAAACGCCTGATAATCATCCTGATTCTTTTTCAGGTGCAGAAGAACCGCTGCCACATCTTCTTTCTCATACGTTCCGATCTGTCCATCCTCTGCCGCATACCGGAGATCTGCTGTCATCGTTTTTACATTGTTATCTTCCACTGCCTTTTCAATCGCAGCGATCAGATTCTTTTTCTGTACGACAGGATCCGAAGGATCTTCCGTCGGTTCCGGTGTCACCGTCTGTGTCGGCGTTACCGAAACTTCTTTTGCCTCCTGTTGTGCCTGCTGCATCTGTTCCATCTGCTTTCTGGCTTTTCCATATCCCAGGATGGCTGCAAGACCCAGAGCGAGCACGACGATCACGATGATCATGATCGCCAGATTCACTCTGTTTCCTGAAGGTTTCTTCATAATAGTTCCTCCTTCCGGAAATCACACTTACATTCTTTCCGGTGCTTCAAATCCCAGCATATCGATGCATGCTTCCAGAATATTTTTTACCAGCATCAGAAGTGCCAGATAAGATTCTTTCTTTGCCTGATCCTCTTCTGCCAGAATCTTTGTCTCATGATAGAAACGGTTAAATGCATTTGCCAGTTCATAAATATAAGAACAGATCTTATGCGGTGCTTTCTCCTCATAGGCATTTGTAATGACCTGATTGAATTTGGATGCCTCCAGCATCAGTGCTTTCTCACTGTCGCTTCCTGCTGCCAGGATCTTCAGTACATCCAGATTACCGCCTTCTTCTTTGTATCTGTTCAGGATGGATTTAATACGAACGGTTGTATACAGGATATACGGACCGGTATTTCCTTCAAAAGAAGTAAATCTCTCGATATCGAAGATATAATCTTTGGATGCCTGGTTGGACAGGTCACCGTATTTGATTGCGGAAAGTCCTACGATCTTTGCGGTTGCTCTCGCATCTTCTTCTTTAATGCTGCGGTTGTCCACGATCTTTTTATACATCTCTTCGTTGATATCGCGAATCAGGTTTTCCAGACGCATCACGCCGCCTTCTCTTGTCTTGAACGGTTTTCCGTCTTTTCCGTTCATCGTACCGAAACCGAGGAAGGTCAGTTTGGTATCTTCTTTTACCATGCCTGCTTTCTTTGCACAACGGAATACCTGAACAAAATGCATCTCCTGGCGTTTGTCTACCACATACATGATCTCATCCGGATTGTATTTTTCCATACGTTCCACGATAGTAGCAAGGTCTGTGGTTGTATACAGAGCTGCTCCGTCTGATTTTAAGATCATACACGGAGGTACTTCTTTGGTATCGCTCTCTTCTTTGACATCTACGACAATCGCACCCTGATCTTCGTAAGCCAGTCCCTGATCTTTCAGTTTCTGTACCATCGGTGCGATCGTATCCTGTACACTGGATTCTCCGTTCCACAGATCAAAGTCTACGTTCAGATTTGCATAGTTTTTCTTCAGGTCGGTAACGGATACCTGCAGAATATGTTTCCATAATGCACGATATCCTCTGTTGCCCATCTGTAACTGATGCGTTGCTTCCAGAGCTTCTGCCTTGTACTCCTCATCTTCTTTTGATTTTCCGCTGGCTGCCGGATAGATTTCTTCCAGTTCACTGATGGTAAACGGAGCTTCTGCCGGGTATTCTCCCTCATAATTCTCCTGGAAATACACCAGTTCCGGTTTTCTCTTATGCAGTTCTGTGATGATCAGACCCATCTGTAATCCCCAGTCTCCCAGATGTACATCACCGATGACTGTATGTCCCAGATATCTTCCCATTCTCTTGATGCTCTCACCGATGATCGCAGAACGCAGATGTCCGACATGCAGTGGTTTTGCAACGTTCGGTCCGCCGTAGTCGAGGATCATGGTCTGTGGATTCTTTGCTTCCTCCACACCCATCTTCTCGCTGTTTCTCATCTCTTCGAGATACTGTGCCATATATTCGCCGGATACTTTCAGGTTGATAAATCCCGGATTGACAGCTTCTGCCATCTCAAGCACCTTGCTGTCGGCAAGTTTTTCCACTACATCTTTGGCGATCATGATCGGGGCTTTATGATATACTTTTGCACCCGCCATAGCACCATTACACTGATATTCACACAGGTCCGGTCGGTTTGATAACGTAACCTTTCCCATATTTTCATCATAACCGGCTTCTTTAAAAGCGGTCATTACTTCATTGGAAATCAATTCGATTATTGTTTTCATACTTTCCTAAAACTCCTTTGTCAGAATCATTACATTATATCATGATTCGCACCTTCGGTGCTTGACGTTGCTTTCGCAGCTATCATGATCGCCATTCGCCGCTCCCGATGAACAAACTTCGTTTGTTCCCACTCGCTAACGCTCATTATATCTTATCACGGGCACACAGGCTGGTCAACTAAAAGAATTCACCCTGTCTGCCCCTCTGTCAACTGTTTTTATGCAGACACGCTCCAGATTCCCCGCCCACATAAAGAAAGACAGAAGCGATTGTTTGTTTTTATTCCACGGATCACTTCTGTCTTTCTTTCATCTGCTATGCTTCTTCCTGTTTTTGTCTTCCTGCTTTACTTTGTTTATAACAGTATTTCAAAATATCACTTCTGCGGACAATACCAATAAAATTATCCGCATCATCCAGTACCGGAACAAAGTTCTGCTTCATGGCCGTATCCACCAGATCCTCCATGTTACAGTTAATATCCACTGTCTGGTACTTCCATCGGAGAGGTACTCTGCTGATGCTGCAATCCTCCGCTTCCCGGATATTCAGAAACCATTTCTCCTTGATATATCGGAGCAGATCTCCCTCTGTTACAGTTCCCACATATTTTCCGTTCTTATTTAACATCGGAATAGCAGTATATTTGTGATATTCAATTTTTTCAAGTACCTGACGCAGAGTGTCATCATTTTCCACATAGGCAACTTCATTTTTTGGTGTTAAGAAAAATAAAATGTTCATCTACTATAAATCCCCCATAGAAATCTTTTTTTGAAATGACCGGACATTCTTCCCTTTCATTTCAGTTTTCCATTACCAGTATAACCCATTTTCCATCCGATATGGTGAATTTCGCGTGAATAATTTCTAATATTTTTCTTAATTTAATTCTGAACACTCGTATCCTTTTTCTACTCGTGACGAAGTGCATCGATTGGATTCAGATTTGCTGCCTTAATGGATGGAAGCAAACCGAAGATAATACCGATTGCCATAGAAAATACTACAGCCAGTACACTGACAGGTACGCTGATCGCCACCGGAGTCTGAGACATCTTCGATATCACCTGTGACAGGATCACTCCGGCGATTACTCCAAGAACCCCTCCGATACTGGTCAGCACAGCAGCTTCTGTAAGAAACTGCCACAGGATTCTGTTTTTTCTCGCTCCGATTGCTTTTTTCAGACCGATCTCACTGGTACGTTCCGTAACGGATACAAGCATAATATTCATAACACCGATACCTCCGACCAGAAGAGAGATACTTGCGATCCAAAGCAGCTGTTTGTTGGTGTTTTCACTGACTTTCTGCAGGTTCTTAACTGTTTTCAACAGATCCGCCGCCTTATAAGAGACGTTGCCACTGTCAGCACCACTGCTGCCGGCACCGTCCATCATTTCCTCTTCAGAATCAATCATACCGGAACCGGTCTGTCCGGTTACCGCCTGATTCATAATGTCCTCCACTTTTTTTCCTACAGAACTCATCAGGTCTGTCTCACTAGCCATCACGCTGACTTCTTCCGGCTCATCATAATTATAGACAACCGGCCAGGTACTGTCCGGAATCAGCACGATTCCGTTGGTATTTTGATTATACGTATAGTAATCTTCCAGACTGTTGATCACCGGTTCGAAAGCATCTGACTTGCGGATACAACCGACCACGGTAAATGGTTCCCCACGGAGTTCTATGGTTTTTCCCACCGGATTGTCTCCCGGAAATAAGGTCTGCACTGCCACATCGTCAAGCAGCACCACTTTCCGGAACTCTTTAAAGTCGCGTTCTACAAAATCCCTTCCATTTTGTATTACATAACCTTTTGTTTTCAGAAACTCCGCATCCACACCGTACACACTTCCACTGTCCAGGCTGGTGTTCCGATAGGTGATTCCGTCCGCATACCCTCTGCGGTTATAAAAAGTCGCACTCTCAACCCCTTCAAGACTGCGAATCTGTTCTTTCTGTTCATCGGAAATCACGGAAATATTATCCGGCAGACCATTGTCCATCCAGTACTCACTTTCTCCCTGGTAAAGCCGTACATCCACATTGTTGTTTCCTGCACCGATCAGATTCTGTTTGATCTGCTCGTTGGTTCCCTGAATCGTAGATGCGATGGAAATGATGGAAGCGATACCTATAATAATCCCCAGCATGGTCAAAAAAGACCGCATCTTATGAGACCATATCCCCCGAAAGGCCAATCTGATATTTTCTAGCATTGTTGTTCCTCCCATCTGCCGTTAATAGTTATAAAGGTCATCAAGCGTACCTTCTTCTGTCTTTGCACCCTCTCTGACATCTTTTCCATAAGGAAATGTGATCTTATCATCCATACTCAGACCGCCTGTGATCTGATAACTGGATCCATACTGAATACCGCCAACCTGTACTATCTGTTTGGTCAGATGTCCGGTTCCGTCGTCCTTCATAACGTAATACTGGCCGTTTTCTGTCCGCACAAAAGGTTTCTCCAGATAGATTCCTTGTCCCTGTCCGTCTCCCTCATCCAGCAGCGTAAGTTCTGCCCAGCTGTTATTACTAAGTCCGCTTGCATCTGCAATGTATGCGGTAAAGGGATAGGAAGATGCATTGGCTCCGTCCTGTCCGTTATTGGAAGGATACGGAGAAATTTCCCGTACTTCTGCGGTAAAGCTGACACCATTGTCATAACTGTATCCGCTCAGTGTAGCTCCCACTTTCAGTTTATTCATTTGAGATTCGCTGACCGTTCCCTGCACATAAAGTCCTTCACTGCTGACCACCTGAATCAGCGGTTTTCCATCGTTGCTTTCTTTTTCAGGATCACCGACTGTTTTTACCACGCCATTTAATGTACTCTTAATCGTCTGGTTATTCAGCTTTTTCTGGATACCTTTAATCTCAAGATTGGCCTCTTTCATATCCAGCTGATAACCCCTGATTTCTTTTTCTTTGTCCTTGATCTGTTGTTGAATCTCTGCCGCTGTTCCTCCATAAGAAGTTCCTGCATCACCGGATCCTGTCGTATCAGAACCAGTATCGGTAGAGATCACTTTTCTGCTTTCACTTCCCATTACGCCGGTAACAGTCAGATAGCGAATAGCGGCACTGTTTTTCTTTGTGCTCATTCCATCCACGGTATTTTCCTGTCCTGCCGTTTCCTGAGGATTGCCGGCTTCCGGTGTCGGTTCCGAGTTCTCTCCGGGAGTAACTTCCGGCGATACCGATGGTTTGGTTGGCTTTTCTTCCGGATTCGATGGTTCAGGTGGCTCCGGACTTTCTCCCGGCTTTGTTGGCTCACTTGGATCGGTCGGTTCGGTTGGCTCTCCCGGTGTCTCTCCACTTTGCTTTTTACTCAGATCCACCAGATATTCCCCGTCCTCTTTCACATCTGATGCAAAATCCTCATCTGCTCCGTTCTGTTCCCACGCCTTTATAAGATCACCATTTTCTTCCCGAACCTCAATACGAAAATATTTTCCATCTTCTTTTCTTTCCAGGAAAAAGCTTCCTTTCACAATACCATCTTTTTTCACCAGATAGGTCAGTGGTTTTTTCTCTGTTCCATCTCCCTGATAGGCACTGGCTCCTTTTTCAAGAACCGCTGCTGCTTTCAGATCCTCCGGCAGTTGACCATCACCGTCATCTGTTTCTTTTTCAAGATTTACCTGAAACCGGTCAGTATCCGCTACCTGAAAATCATCTTCCGTAATCTTCTGTCCCCAGATTTTTAACAGTTCTCCATTGCTTACATCGTCCTCTCGGACCTCAATCACAAAAAAACACTGTTCCTCTGCCATTCGGTTTAAAAAACTTCCCAGAATCGCACCGTCAGCAGCACACAGAAAATGATACGGTTCTTCCACCGTTCCCTCTCCCATATACGGTTCTGCCTCCGCTGTAAGCTCCTGATAAGCCTCTGCCGGCTCTTCCGGCTCCATGGACGGGTTCTCCGGTTCCTCGCCCGGATCTTCCGGTATGTCAAATCCCGGATCCTCATTGTCGTTATCACTGGACGGTTTTGTATTCTTTAATTTTGTAATTTCTCTTTTTGCTTTCTCTATGTTCAGTTCGATTCCCTGTTTTTCCAGTTTTTTCATTTCCAGATCCAGATTCTCCAGGGTCATATCATACGTGAGCAGATCATCGCCGACCTTTACCGTATCTCCTTCTTTTACATGTATTTTCTTTACTGTCTGTGAATCTGCCAGATAAATATTCTGTGATACATCTGAAGTAATATTTCCTGACAGACTGTTGTCGGACCATCCACCGCCACCTGACATGTCACTGACAGATACCACCTTTACCGTACTCTGACTGCTTGTTTTCACCGCATATACAGTCACCCCTCCAAGCAGGAGTACTCCTGCAGCAATAAAAGCCACAATCCATTTTTTCTTCATGGCTGCTCCTCCTTTTTCATTATGCCGTCGCGGATAATTACTTTTCTCTGTGCTTTCGCTGCAATCTCGCTGTCATGGGTGATCATCAATACGCTTACTCCTTCATCGTTCAGGCTCTGAAACAGTTCCATAACCTGTTCTCCGGAAGTACTGTCCAGTGCGCCGGTCGGCTCATCCGCCAGAAGGATCTTCGGCCGGTTAACCAGTGCTCTGGCAATCGCTACTCTCTGTTTTTGCCCACCGGAAAGCTGATTCGGCTGAAAATTCACTCTGTCTTCCAGACCTACGCGGGTCAGTGCCTGCAGTGCCCGTTCCCGTCTCTCTTTTTTCGCAACTCCCGCATAGGTCAGTGGCAGTTCCACATTTTCCAATGCAGTCTGTCTCGACAACAGCTGAAAGTTCTGGAAAACAAACCCAATCTTTTTCAGTCTCAGATCTGACATTTCATTTTCCGTACATTTGCTGATATCCTGCCCATCCAAAAAAAGCTGGCCGGAAGTCGCCTGATCCAGACATCCTACAATATTCATCAGTGTTGTCTTACCGGAACCGGAAGGTCCCATAATGGCCACATATTCTCCCTGTTCCATCTGGAAATCAATATGTTTCAGAACCGGAATCACCATTTTTCCCTGAAGGTAATCTTTGCAGATATCTTTTAACTCAAGAATCACTGTGCATCCTCCGTTCCTCCGATGACCTCTTCGCTGCCATCAGCATTTGACTCATTCTGCTGCATCCCGTCTTCTGTGAGATCTTCCTGATTCATCTCTCCGGAATCCACTCCATTCATATTCTCATTAGAAAGATCACTGTCGGAACCATCTTCTTCTGAGTAATCTTCATCCGAATACTCCATATCGTCTCCATCCGTCACCGGGTTGCTCTGCCCCATCTGACCGTTGCTTCCCACTGCAGTCTTCATACCTTCTTTTAATCCGTCTTCCGGATAAGTGATCATATCATCTTTACTCAGTCCATCTGCAATCTCATACTGGAAAAGTTCATCATCATGCTGTCCAAGCGTCACAGAACGTTTCTCCAGTTTGCCTTTTCCATCGTCAACCCAGACATATGGGCTGTCCGTATCTGCATCACAGATGAAAGATTCATCCAGCCAGATACCCGCCTTTTCCTCACTCTGTCCGTAATCGGCTTCCACATAAACATGCTGTCCAAGCATCAGCCCCTCAGAAGAATCCAGTTCTATATAGAACGGATAGGAATTGGACTGGGTGGATCCGTCACCGCTGCTGAAATAATAGCCATTATTGGAACCGTTGCCCGGATTTTCCTTATCTACCGCACCCATCGTTCCTTTCCAGGTGACAGAATCATCTACTCTGGAATGTACGATTACAGCCTGCCCCGGCGTTACAGATGCGATATTCTGTTCGTTTACCTTACATTTAATTCGAAAATCTCCCATTGCAATTATGGACATGAATGCCTGGCTGTCTCCTGAATAAGAATTACTGTCCTGATTTCCGTTATTGATGGATTTGACTACACCATCAATCTCACTGGTAACCTGACAGTTCTCGATGGAGTCCTGTAATTTCTGAATCTCCACCTGTTTGCTTTTCTTTTCATATTCGCTCTGTTTCAGTTCCATCTGGGCACTCTGAATCTGCATTGTATAGTCAAGCTGTGCATCATTTCCTGCACTCCTTTTTTCCTTTTCCAGCGCAGCAATCTCATTTTGTTTATTTCCGATGTTGTTATCGATCCGTTCCAGCTCCAGCTTTGCTTTTTCCAGGTCTTCCTGTGATTTTTCTGTATCATAAGAGAATAACGGATCTCCCTTGGATACTTCCTGTCCGACTTCCACATAAATATCTTTTACTGTTTTATCCTGACTCTGCTGAATGTCCACCTGTTTCTGTGTTTCTACCACACCGGCAAAGCGATTCACTGCCCCGTTACCACTTCCCGGATTCATCAGATTATCTACGCTGTTTACATATACTACATTTTCCGTACTTCCATCCGATGATTTTCTGCCGAACAATGTCCACGCACCGATTCCGATTACCACAACGGCTGCAACAGCTGCTCCGATAAGAATAATTTTCTTTTTCTTCATGTCTGCCTCCTGTATCTGATAGGTTCTCATGGTTTCAGTATATCATAGTACATTCTGCTCTTCCTTACTTTTTCTTTACATTTCTATGGACATTTCCGATATTCTTTTCTTACCATTTTCTCGGCCCCGGAGTTGACATTTTTCCTCGTTCTGTTATATTAAATCTGTTACTGCGGTTCCGGTATTTTCTGAAAATACAATGCTTTATAGCAACTATTCAGTAGCCACTGTACCGCGAGGTGTTTTGGCATGAATATGCCAAAATCCCGAGACATACAAGCCAAAATACTATCACCGAAGGTGATTTTAAATGTATTTTGGCTCGTAACTGTGAAGGTACTGAACAGTTACAATTTATATATATTAGGAGGTTCTTATGACACTTACCGGTATTCTTTCTTATCTGGCCGTTATCAATCTGACCGGCTTTGCCGCTTTTGGCATCGACAAATACAAAGCTATCCATCATAAATGGCGGATCCGGGAATCCGCACTGTTTGCAATCGCTATCCTTGGTGGAAGTGTCGGTTGTCTCATCGGTATGCATGTATTTCATCACAAAACCCTGCATCCTTCTTTCCGGATCGGGATTCCTATGATTCTCATTGTGGAACTGATCACCGGATGTGTGTGTTTTTATACCATCAGCAATCGTACGCCATACCGACAGGATCCTGTCAAAGTAGTTCGTCACGAACTCTCCTCTCTGTCCCACCGGAAAAAATCCGACATTGCAAAAACACTTAATGTCCATGATGTTTTCCCGTCTGCTGACAATAAACAGTCCGTGCCTTCCGATATCACCTCTGTATTTGCTGATTTCTTTCATGATTTTTCATATCATATCAGAGATTTCTCGGAACAGGAGAATTCGGCTTCGGTCACTGTTTCCCTTACCACACCTGACGGCGAAGCACTGGCAAAAGAATACTCCCGTCAGGTAATGATCAAACAGATTCAGAACTCTGCAAGCCCTGCTTCTGTAGATTTTTCTCTAGAGGACTGCTATCTGCTTCTTGGCAATGTTCTGAAAAACAATGATTATAAAAGTATTACCTCTGACTATACCATCACCCTCACCCGATCCGGAAAAATCTGGAACATCGACTCCCCGAAAAGCCTGTCTGCTGCAGTAACCGGAAACTTTTCCACTTATGTGGCCGATGCTTCCCTGTTTTCCCCCTCTGAGATCATCGCGATCCACCTGGATACTCTGAAAGCTTTCGACACCGAACAATTAAACCGTTATCTGGCACTGGACTCCCTCTTCAATTCCGAAGATACTTCGAGCCGTTCCGTTGTCAAAGCCATCGCCGGCCAGCTTCTGAACTGCCTGGACTACTCCATCACATCGGAACTTCTGTCTGCTGACGGTATGGATGCCTCTGTAGATCTGAATCTGACCAGTTGCGATTTTTCTTCTGTTGTATACTCCTATCAGGAACAATACACCGCCTACCTGGCGTCCTCCCAGGCTCTGGAAGACGGAACCGAAGGCCGCCAGACCCACGCCACCGCTCTCCTGACAGACTGTATCGCCACCAGCACTCAAACCACCACCACCCCGGTAACCATCCACCTGAACAACGACGGCAAAAACTGGCGCATCACCAAAAGCGACGAAATCACAACCGCCCTCCTTGGAAACCTGGAAGAAGCCCTCACCACTATTCTCACGCAGCCGGAAAGCTGATATCTGACATCACCCTGCCTAAGCTGCCACCGGCAACTTTCTTCGGATTCAGAACACTCAAACTTGAGCCACTGAATCAATTGATACAACACAACAAAAAGCAGATGCATAGATTACATTCTCCTTCGCACCTGCTTTTATTTATCTTTCCCCATATTTTCCCTTTTCGGAATCGCTCCTTCTACTCAGCGATTCCCTCTCTCTGCCATAATCTTCAATATCCACCATCCGTTTTTTTGCCAAAACACAGCGGCAGGCTCCGGGGTTCCTTTGTCGCAACACTTTGTGGGCGCTTAGGGCAAGCTTTAAGATCCAGTCCTTAGAAGAACTTGACAGTGAGCGGCTCTCCGCGAACTGGCATTTAGTTCTTCTTAGGACTTAGCTTAAAGTTGCCCTGCCCACGTTGCGACAAAGGAAACCCGGAGCCTGCCGCGTCCCTCTGCCAAAAATCTGGCAAGAAACTCTATTTAATTATTCTTCGCTGCGAATCACAATTCCCAGCTCCTCCAGCTGTTTCTCATCCACCAGATTCGGTGCCTCTGTCATCAGGCAGGACGCATCCTTCACCTTCGGGAATGCAATTACATCACGGATACTCTCCTGTTTTGCCATCAGCATAACCAGACGGTCCAGACCATACGCCAGACCTGCGTGTGGCGGTACTCCATATTTGAACGCAGTCAGCAGGAAGCCAAACTGTTCATAAGCCTTTTCTTTTGTAAATCCGAGGACCTCAAACATTTTTTCCTGAATATCGTTCTGATGAATACGCACGCTTCCTCCACCGATCTCCGTTCCGTTCAGTACAATATCATATGCTTTTGCACGTACACGACCCGGATCTGTATCAATGTACTGCAGATCTTCTTCCATCGGCATCGTAAACGGATGATGCATCGCTTTAAAACGATTTTCCTCATCAGACCACTCCAGAAGCGGGAACTCTGTAATCCATACAAAACGATATTCACTGCTGTCTAACAGATCCATCTGACGGGCCATTTCCAGACGCAGAGCGCCAAGGACATCCCATACTACCTTTTTCTTGTCCGCTGCAAACAGTAACAGGTCGCCTGCCTGTCCATCCATTGCTTTTACCAGACGGTTCATTTCTTCTTCTGTCATGAATTTGGCAAAGGAAGATTTTACGGTACCGTCTTCATGAATAGCAATATAAGCCAGACCCTTTGCACCGTAATCTTTCGCGAAGTCTACCAGTTTATCGATTTTCTTTCTCGGCATAGCGCCCTGTCCTTTGGCATTGATACCACGGACGGTTCCGCCTGCTTCCAGTGCATTTTTAAATACAGCAAATTCGCATCCGCGAACCACTTCGGATACATCTGTCAATTCCATACCGAAACGCAGATCCGGTTTGTCAGAACCAAAACGATCCATCGCGTCCTGCCAGGTCATTCTCTGAATCGGCAGTTTTACATCCACATCCAGAACCTGCTTGAACAGATATGCCAGCAGACGTTCATTGACATCAATAACATCATCCACATCTACAAAAGACAGTTCCATGTCGATCTGGGTAAATTCCGGCTGACGATCCGCACGAAGGTCCTCATCGCGGAAGCATCTTGCAATTTGAATATAGCGGTCATATCCGGAACACATCAGCAACTGTTTAAACAGCTGTGGGGACTGCGGCAGGGCATAAAAGCTGCCCGGGTGGATACGGCTCGGAACCAGATAATCTCTGGCACCTTCCGGTGTACTCTTGGTCAGCATCGGGGTTTCAATCTCCAGAAATCCTTCGTTTGCCATAAACTGACGTGTCAGTGTCGTTACCTGAGAGCGCATCATCAGGTTTCTCTGAATATCCGGTCTTCTCAGATCCAGGAAACGGTATTTCAGACGAAGGTCTTCTTTTGTCTTACTGTTTTCTTCGATCGGGAACGGTGGTGTCTCTGCTTCTGCCAGGATACGCAGACTGTTTGCACGCACTTCAATCTCACCGGTCTTCAGGTTACTGTTTACGGCACCGGAACGTGCTTCTACCACACCGGTAACAGCTACAACGAATTCACTTCTCAGTTTTGTAGCTTTTTCAAATCCTTCTTCGTCAATGCTGCCATTTTCGAAGATCAGCTGTACGATACCGGAACGGTCTCTCAGATCTACGAAAATAATACCGCCTTTATTTCTGCTTTTCTGTACCCATCCCATCAGCGTTACCGTTTCTCCGATATTTGCTGTGGAAATCTCGGTACAACGATGGGTCCGTTTTAACCCTTTCATTGACTCTGCCATTGTTTTTTCCTCCAATATTAACACTCTATTCGTAACAGTATGTTTTCACACCAATTACATTCTGTCTGCAAAGAATTCTACGATTTCTTCGTATCCCTCTTCTTTAAGCTGTTCCTTCTGGAACTTTTTGTTTTTCTTCATAACCGCAATCGTAACAACAGATCCGTTTTTCCGATCTTCTTCTGCCTGTTTCAGAACTTTCATCATGCCCTCTGCCGGCATATTTTTCTCAATCAGAAGTGCTTTCTTTGTTCCGATCTGTGGAATCTGGAAACCACGTTCCATCAGCAACATGATAATACGCTCAAATCCGATGGAGAATCCGCATGCACAGGTATTATTTCCTGTGAATTTGCCGATCATCTCATCGTAACGTCCGCCACCGCCGACGCTTCCGCCGAACTCATCCATGGAAATCTCGAAGATCGGTCCGGTATAATAAGACATACCGCGTACCAGAGTCGGATCAAACGCAATCTTAAAGTCTGCAGCTTTCACAGCGTCCACACTGTTCATGATCAGTTCCAGACCGTCTGCATATTCCGGATCCAGTACACCTTCCAGTTTTTCTTTTACATAACGTACACCCTGTACATCATTGGTGATTTCTTCAAACATGGCAAGATATTTATCCACACATGCTTTGTCAAATCCTTCTTTTTCCAGTTCTTCTCTAACACCTTCCAGACCGATCTTATCCATCTTGTCCAGAATGATAAATACGGTATCATAAGATTCCGGTGCAAATCCGCTGTAGGCAGCCATTGCTTTCAGGATTCTTCTGTCGTTGATACGGATCGTAAAGTTCTTGAAATCCAGTTTTCCAAGCAGGGTTGTGGTTGCCAGGATCAGTTCGATCTCTGCCAGATTGGTCGGCTCACCGAGAATATCGATATCGCACTGCATAAACTGGCGGTAACGTCCTCTCTGTGGACGGTCTGCACGCCATACATTTCCCATCTGCAGGGCTTTGAACGGTGACGGCAGTTCGTTGGCATGGTTGGAATAATATCTGGAAAGAGGCAGTGTCAGGTCATAACGAAGACCTCCATCCACCAGATCCGCTTCACATTCCGCAGTCTCCAGTTTCAGTTTTTCTCCTCTTTTTAAAATCTTGAAGATCAGTTTTTCGTTTTCTCCACCCTGTTTGCTCGACAGGTTTTCGATATGCTCCACGCATGGAGTCTCGATAGATGAGAAACCGAAAGTACCGTAAGTTTCCTTTATCAGGCGAATCACATAATCACGGATTGCCATCTCTGCAGGCAGGATATCTTTCATACCTGTCACAGGTTTTTTCTTTAATGCCATAATGTAATCTCCTTTTCCTTATTCTTATGGATCATTCTTTGAAAGGCAAGAAATACCTTTACATCAAAATCTTTTATCTCTTCGATCATCATCTGCACCGCCGATTGCTTATCAAAAGCCTTGCGGTACGGACGGTCTGAAGTCAGTGCTGCATATACATCACAGACACGGATAATACGGGCACCAAGCGGAATCCCTTCTCCCGAAAGATTGTCCGGATAACCGCTGCCATCATAATTTTCATGGTGATGGCGCACCGCAAGAAGAATGGATTCTTTATAGCCTTTTGCTTTCAGAATCTCATAACTCGCCTGCGCATGAAGCCGGACATAATGGATCTCTTCTACGATCAGAGGCGCATCCATATCGTCCAGATCCTCCGATACCGCTTCTTTTCCGATATCATGAAGCATCCCCGCTACCGCAAGGTCATGGCAGAATTCTTCCGGTTCTCCCAGTTCTTTTGCCACCTGATACGCCAGGTTGCTGACCCGCATCCCGTGTATCAGCTGCTCATCCAGGCTGTACTGTAGCAGATGCTGCTGATTGACATATTTGTTCACCGCAATCATCCTTTTCCTCCGCATGTCTCTCTTTGGTGTCACCCGTTCAGATATTTCTCTATTCCCACTCTCTTCCGCTCGAGCATTTCATCGATCCGGAGAATATAATTGTTGACATCTTTTACATTCTCCACCCGTTCGATCCGGGTTCCGTGCTCAAACACAAATTTGGTGGATGCTCCCGCACCCGCCGCAAGAATGGTCTGTTTTTCTTCCATAATCAGTATATTGTATATTCCCGCTTTGTCAACCTCTGCGTAACCTACATTTTCAAAATTTCCCGCAATATTCTTCTGGCGGTACAGATAATACGGACCCATGCCCATATTTCTGGCACACTGCTGGGTCATCTCCATGATCTCCTGGCTGTTCTCAAACGACATTTCTTCGTATTTATCTTTGAACAGATTCAGTCTTGTCGCACGTTTCAGTGCCAGAGAATGGATCGTCAGGCTGTCCGGATGCAGGTTTTCTACCTCCTGCAGCGTATGCGCCACTTCTTCTTTTCCCTCTCCCGGAAGACCGATGATCAGATCCATATTAATATTGTCAAATCCCAGTTCTCTTGCCATATGGAAAATATTGACCGTATCTTCCACGGTATGTTTTCTTCCGATCACATCCAGCGTTTTCTGGTTCATCGTCTGCGGATTGACGGAAATTCTCGTCACCGGAAATTCTTTCATCACCTGCAGTTTTTCTCTGGTGATGCTGTCCGGTCGTCCCGCTTCCACGGTATACTCTTTGACCCAGGTAAAATCAAAAGTCGTCTGAATGTGAGAAAGCAGTCTGCGAAGCTGCTCCGGTTCCAGCGTCGTCGGCGTACCGCCTCCGATATAAACCGTCGTCAGTTTCCGTTCTCCCATCTCTTCCCGGATAAAGGTCAGCTCCTTGCACAGAGCATCCAGATATTCATCCACCCGTTTCGTCCACCGTTCCAACGGATGAGATCCAAAGGAACAGTACAGACAGATACTCGGACAGAACGGAATTCCTACATAGAGACTGTAACCGTTTTCATAGTCCAGATCCTGCAGCAACGCCTTCTCCCGGTTGGCAATCGTGATCGCCAGAGCGGTTTTTTCGTTGCTTACGCCATATGTTTCCCGCATATACTGCGCGATCTGTGTATTTTTCCATCCCTCTTCGAGAAGTTTCATCGGGATCTTCGTCGGCCGGATTCCGGTAAGATCTCCCCACGGAAGCGTTTTTCCGGTCACCTGGCACAGGGCGCCGTACACCAGACGTTTCAGCACGTTTTTCGTCTCCGGACGGTCTTTTTCATAATCCACAGCTACCTGCTGTCTGAAAATCTCCGTGCCGTCTTTTTCAACAGCCAGACAAATCTCCTGACTGCCATAGGCAACCAGGAGAAACATCCCGTACGCTCCCTCCGGTTCTTCCTCTTCCTCATAGAACATCGTAACCTGTGCATGAGGATAAAAGGCTTTCACCAGAGAGTATACATCATATTCAAAATCTTTTTTATTAAATCGAATCGCTATATTGTTAAGCAAAAGGATTGTACCTCTTTTCATATCCTATTGTTGTTTCTTCGTTATGTCCCGGACAGACTCTCGTTGTCTCCGGAAGTTCTTTTAACAGGCGTTTCACACTCGCCTGCATATCGGCACCGCTTCCCGTCGGGAAATCCGTTCTTCCAACACTCTGTGCAAACAGCGTATCTCCGGAGAAGAGCACTTCTTCTTCCGGCAGATAATAACAGCAGCTTCCCGCCGTATGTCCCGGTGTGTGGAAGACTTCAATGGAAAATCCTGCAAGATCCAGTTTTTTTCCGTCACAGACCCACTGATCCGCCAGCAGTACATGAGCACTTGCCCAGCTTCCCGAAAGATTTTTCATCGCATCGGTGAGCACCTGCTGTTCCGCTGCACAGGCGATGACCGGGATCCCGTATTCGTCCCTCAGATCATCTGCCGCCAGCATGTGATCAAAATGACCATGTGTCAGGAGAATCGCCACAGGCTTTCCTCCCATACGGTTAATTTTTTCTTCGATCCGTGCACTCTCATCCGCCGGATCGACGATCAGCAGTTCGCCGTTTTCTTTATTTTTGATCAGCCAGGTATTGGTTCCTACCATCTCCAGTACCAGCTGTTCGATCACTGCTTTTTTCATAGTTTCGGATTACTCCTTTTATCAGCCGGTGGTACGTTCAATATCAAGGACACTCTCCACCTGACGGATCTTTTCCACGATACTGTTCAGTTCTTCCGTACTGTGTACATCAAATGTCATGGAAATCGTCGCGCGTCCCTGTTTGCTCGTCCGGCTGTTGATAGTTGTCAGGTCGATCTTACGCTCGGTAAAGATCCTTGAGATATCGACCAGAAGACCGGTTCTGTTATTGGCATATACATTGATCTCTGCCGTATAAAGTCCGCTGGTCAGATTGCTGCCCTGCCACTCCGCATCGATCAGACGCACGCGTTCTGCCTCGGAAAGATTCATGACGTTGACACAGTCTGTGCGGTGGATCGTGACACCACGACCTCTCGTTACAAAACCGACAATCTCATCTCCCGGAATCGGGCTACAGCATTTTGCAAATCGTACTGCCACATCGTCGATCCCTTTTACAACGATACCGCCTTTTTCTTTCTTCACGATCGGCAGTTTTTCTTTTGCTTCCGCAGCTGCCTCCAGAACTTTCTCATCGGTGATCTCTTTTTTATGCTCTTTCTCGTAAGCCTCAATCAGCTTATTCAGAATCTGTCCTTCTTTTAAGCCTCCGTGTCCCAGTGCGGCAAGCACACTTTCCCAGTCACGGAATCCGTATTTACGCATCACGGCTTCCATGTATTTCGGCTTGGTCAGTTCTCCCAGTGTTCTGCCCTTTAATTTGGCATAGCTGGCAAGCATTTCTTTTCCTTTGAGGATGTTATCCTCTTTCCGCTCCTGCTTGAACCACTGGTTGATCTTATTCTTTGCCTGGGTACTTTTGACGATCTTTAACCAGTCACGGCTCGGTCCCTTGGAATTCTGTGAGGTGATGATCTCCACACGGTCACCGTTTTTGATCTCATACTCGATCGGAACCAGTTTTCCGTTGACTCTCGCGCCAACCATCTTATTTCCCACGGCACTGTGTACACTGTAGGCAAAATCTACGGTGCTGGAACCACGTGGAAGAGTCTTGACATCTCCCGCCGGACTGAAACAGTATACATTTTCATTAAAGAGATCCAGATCACTCTTTAACAGACTCAGGAACTCTTTGTTATCCGACATGTCCCGCTGCCACTCCAGGATCTGACGAAGCCAGCTCAACTTCTCTTCTTCCTGCTGTGCCACCGGTTTCTTGCCATCGGAAGCTTCTTTGTATTTCCAGTGTGCTGCAATACCATACTCTGCGGTACGATGCATCTCAAACGTACGGATCTGGATCTCAAAAGGTCTTCCCTTGGGTCCGATCAGCGTGGTATGCAGAGACTGATACATGTTCGGTTTCGGCATCGCAATATAGTCCTTGAACCGTCCCGGAATCGGCGTATACATCTCATGGATCACACCGAGTGCCGCATAACAGTCCTTGACCGTATCCACGATAATACGCACGGCAAACAGATCGTAGATCTGATCCAGCGTCTTATCCTGGTTGACCATCTTTTTATAGATACTGAAGAAATGTTTTACCCTTCCGTTGACCTCTGCCTGGATATCCGCCTCTTCCATGTGTTCTTTTACTTCATCCACAATGCCCTGGACAAACGCTTCCCTCTCTCCTTTTCGGAGATTGATCTTTTCCACCAGATCGTAATAGACTTCCGGCTTCAGATATTTTAAAGAAAGGTCATCCAGCTCGATCTTGATCTTGGAAATACCGAGACGCTGTGCGATCGGCGCATAGATATCCATCGTCTCTCTGGCTTTTTCCTTCTGTTTCGGCTCCGACCAGTACTGTGCGGTACGCATGTTGTGCAGCCGGTCCGCCAGTTTTACCAGAATCACACGGATGTCCTTTGCCATGGCAAGGAACATCTTTCTTAAGTTTTCCGCCTGTACTTCCACCTTATCCGCAGAATAATTCAGCTGTCCCAGTTTGGTAACACCGTCTACCAGAAGTGCCACCTCACTGCCGAACTCCCGCGTCAGATCCTCTGTTGTCATCACGGTGTCCTCTACGACATCGTGTAACAGTCCGGCAACGATCGTCTCTTTATCCAGCTCCAGATCCGCCAGAATGATCGCCACACACAGGGGATGAATGATATAAGGCTCCCCGGATTTTCTCTTCTGGCCTTCGTGCGCCTTTGCGGCGATCCGATAGGCCTTTTCGATCATGGAGATATCGGTGGACGGATGATATTTTCGAATACTGCGGATCAGTTCCTCATACAGCTGCTCCGGACTGGTAAAATCCTTCATGCATTTGACATTTGCTTCTACTTCTTCGATCTCCTGGATTCGTTCCTCTTCCGTTTTTGTTTTTCCATCTTCCATAGATTCACCACCTGTTTTCTTTATTTACCCTCGTAACAGATGACAGATTCCACATCGTAATCTTTCAGACGTTCTCTGCCTTTCAGTCCTGCAAGTTCCATCAGAAATACAATTTTTACAACTTCGCCGCCCAAACGTTCCACCATCTTTGCAGCTGCTTCTATGGTACCACCGGTAGCGATCAGGTCATCGATCAGAACGACTTTCTGTCCCGGTTTGATGGAATCTTTGTGCATCTCGATCGTTGCACTTCCATATTCCAGATCATAATCCTGGGAAATCGTCTCGCACGGCAGTTTTCCTTTTTTACGGATCGGCACAAATGGCTTATGTAAATTATATGCCACCGGCACACCGAAAATAAAACCTCTCGACTCAGTACCTGCGATCACATCCACGTCCACATCTTTGATTTTTTCCTGAATCGAATCGATCGCCAGCTGTAATCCGTCTGCATCCTGTAAAATACTGGTTACATCACGAAAGATAATTCCCGGTTCCGGAAAATCCGGAATACTTCTCACATATTCTTCAAGCTTTTTCATAACAATCTCCCTTCTTTATATGAAACTCACCCGTACCGGCAAGTTAGAATCGACAATTAGCGACTACATTATACCATTAATCACGCTTCATCGCAAATTTATTTTACCTGAATCGCTTTGTGCGGACACATTTCCTGACAGCAGAAGCACCGGATACATTTGTGGTAATTATATACCGGCGGCTGTTTTCTGCCATTTTTAAACTGCAACGCTTTTCCTTCCACCGGACAGGCTTCCACACAGACGCCGCATTTCTTACATTTGTCCGTCACAATATACGGTTTCTTCTGAAAATACCGCAGGAACCCATTGTTGAACCGGTTCCACAGATTGCTCCTCTGTTTTTTGCGGTCCACGTTAAAATCCGGGTTGCCGAAGCGTTCCACCGCCTCCTGCATCGTGATCTCGCCGTCTTCTGACAGTAACCGGATACTTTCCTCCCGCCAGGTCCCGAGTCCCATCGTCTCTCCGTGCACATTGGTCGGAACCATCTGCGGATCGAGATGTACCAGGTGGCAGTATACACTGTCGATCGCCACCGGATCATTGCCGAGGAGCAGTACATTCATCTTCACCGGATCCCCTGAGGTCGGTCCGTTCCCATCCATCGCCACGATCCCGTCCATCACACAGAACCGCGGGGCGATCAGCTGATTCAGGTCGATCAGCTGTCTTGCAAAGATATCTGCATTTGTATATTGGGTATGTCCTTTGGCTTTGTGAAGCCCGCTGATGCAGCCATAGAGGTTTTTCACCCCGCCGGTCACCCGCTCCAGTGCATGTGTCTTCATCTTACAGAGATTGATCAGCGCATCCGTCTCCTGCACCGGTTTTGCCAGGAAGAATTCTTTTGCCGTGTGTCCCTGCGGATAAGATACCGTACTTCCCTCATTAAAATCAACGATCGTGACACCATAATCTTCCAGCATCTGATCCATGCCGGTGCCTTCCATGACTTTCTTCGCTGACCCCACACCGCAGGAATCACCGCAGCTCAGATGCACATAGCCTTCTTCTTTCAACAGTCTTACGATACCTTTGACCACTGCCGGATGGGTAATGACTGCCCGCTCCACTTCCGTTTTTCGTACCAGATTTGGTTTCAGCAGAATCTTTTCTTCTTTTTTCAGGAAAGTTTCCCATCCCCCTAGTAAAGCTATTCCCTTTTTCAGTGTGCTGTAAACCAGTTCTTCCTCATAACTTTCGCAGGAAAGAATCACAACTTCACTTTTCATTCTTTTTGTTCTCCTGTATATATATTCTATCTGCTTTTTAAGCACTGTTCTTGTCTCCGGCTGTCCCGTTTTCACATGTTGTTTCCGCCATCATGTTTACCATATACTTTCTCATCAGATCATTCCCATACTGCGAAGCAGGTACAGCCAGAATGTCAGTGTGAATCCGCTGAAAAATGTCGTCAACATCACAATGCTCGACGCCAGTACCCCCTCATGTCCCATATTTCTTGCCATAACATAAGAACTCACCGTTGTCGCCGAACCAAGCATAACGAGGATCGCGATCAGTTCTTCCTGACGGAAGCCAAGCATCACAGCGATCGGTAAAAATACCGCACACCATACCACCAGTTTGAGCACGGTAGCTGTAACTGCCGGTTTGATCTTTCCAAATGCTTTTTTCACATCAAACGCAGCACCCATCGCCATCAGTCCCAGCGGTGTTGCCAGTTTTCCGAGATTATCCACCGTTTTGATCAGGATCGGCGGACACGGAAGTTTGAACCCTGACCAGATGACTCCTGCAAGGATACCAAGAATGATCGGATTTGTTGCGATTCCTTTCAGCGTTTTTTTGATCAGCGCTCCATCCAGCCGGTCTCTCTCCGGTTTTAAAAATGCCAGCACCGTAACCGCCATGATATTATAAATTGGCACAGAAGCAATGATCATCAGCGGTGCCATTCCGGAAGTTCCGTAGATGTTCTGGATAAATGCGATGCCAAGGATCGCCGCACTGCTGCGGTACGCTCCCTGCACGAATTCTCCCTGAATACTTTTATCCTTCCAGAGACAGGAGATCAGAATGGTGATCACGATACAGGCAATCGTTGTCAGTGCACAGTATGCCACAAACGTACCGTTCCACACATCCAGAAAGTTTGCCTGGGAAAGATCCGAAAACAGCAGCGCCGGCAGTGCCGCCTGGAAGACAAATTTATTCGCTTTATTGGTAAACTCTTCATCCATCAGTCCCACTTTTCGAAAGACGAATCCCAGAATCATCGTAAGAAAAATAGGCACTGTGGCATTCAGACTAAATATCAGATTTTCCATGTTACTCTCCTACACCAGACCGAAGCAACGCAGCACATACAGCCATGCTGTCATAGTAAAAGCACTTCCCAGCGTAGTAAGCATGACCACACTCGAGGTAAGCGTTCCTTCGTGTCCCATATTTTTTGCCATAATAAAACAACTGACTGCGGAAGAAGAACCTGCCACTACAAGTGCTCCTACCATCTGTTCGTTTCGTAATCCGCTCAGGGCTGCAAGCGGCAGGGCAATCATGGCAATTCCTGCCAGTCGCAAAAACGTTGCACCAAGTGCCGGCCGGATCTGACCGATTGCTTTCTCTCCCTCAAAGGAGCCACCCATCGCCATGAGACCAAGCGGTGTGGCCAGACTGGTCAGATTGTGCACTGTCTTGCTGACGATCGGCACCTGCGGCACATGACAGACGGACAGAAGCATTCCCCCGGCGATACCGAGAATGATCGGATTTGTAAAGATCCCCTTCACCGTCTCCTTTGCCAGATTCCCTGCATCCTTCTTTTCCCCGTCCGGTTTCATAAAGAGCAGGATGATCACCGCCAGAATGTTGTTAAACGGCACATTTCCAATTAACATTAAGGATGCCATATCCGATTTTCCGTAAATATTGCTGATAAATGCGATGCCAAGAAGTGCCGAATTGCTCCGGAAAGCTGCCTGTGCGAACTCCCCGCGGATCTTCGCATCTTTGACAAGTCTCGAACACAATACACTGAGCAGCCCGCCGACGATCGTGATCGCCGCACAGAAGCCGACAAATTTTCCATCCCACAGCGTCTGAAAATCCGCCTCCCAGAGATCTTCCAGTAGTAATAGCGGCAGTGCTGCCCGGAAGACGAACCGGTTGATTTTCTTAATAAAACTTTCATCCAGCAGTCCGATCCTCCGGAAGGCATATCCCAGAAGCATCGTAAAAAAGATCGGCAGCGTGGCATTTAAACAAAAGACCAGATTTTTCATAGGTATGTAAAAGGAGCCATAGCACGATTGCTCATGCGACAGCTCCTTGTCTCCTTATTCAAAAATTTTGTTATAAATCGGGAAACAATCCAGTGTTGCGAAATAATCTCTCGGTGTCTCTGCACGACGGATCATCTCAAAACTTCCGTCCTCTTTCAGCAGGATCTCCGCAGATTTCAGTTTACCGTTGTAGTTGTAACCCATCGCATATCCATGTGCACCGGTATCGTGGATCACCAGGTAATCTCCCATATCGATCTTCGGAAGCATCCGGTCGATCGCAAATTTGTCATTATTTTCACAAAGAGATCCGGTGATATCATATTTGTGATCACACGGCTGATCTTCTTTTCCCATGACTGTGATATGATGATATGCTCCGTACATTGCCGGACGCATCAGGTTTACCGCGCAGGCATCACATCCGATATACTCTTTGTAAGTGTGTTTCTCATGGATTGCTTTTGTTACCAGACAGCCGTAAGGTCCTGTCATAAAACGTCCCATCTCGGTATACAGTGCCACATCACCCATTCCTGCCGGTACAAGCACTTCTTCGTATACCTTCCGTACTCCTTCACCGATTGCACGGATGTCGTTCGGTTCCTGATCCGGTTTGTAAGGGATTCCCACACCGCCGGACAGATTGATGAATTCAATATCTGCACCGGTCTCTTTTTCCAGTTTTACAGCAACCTCAAACAGTACTTTTGCCAGCATCGGGTAGTACTCGTTGGTTACGGTGTTGCTTGCCAGGAATGCATGGATACCGAATTTCTTTGCGCCTTTTGCTTTCAGAATCTTGAATGCCTCAAAAAGCTGCTCGGTAGTCATACCGTATTTTGCATCTCCCGGGTTGTCCATGATATCATTGCTGATCTTAAAGAGGCCGCCCGGATTGTAACGGCAGCTGATGGTTTCCGGAATATAGCCGATTGCTTTTTCCAGGAAATCGATATGGGTGATATCATCCAGGTTGATGATCGCTCCCAATTTCGCTGCATACTGATATTCCTCTGCCGGTGTGGCATTGGAAGAAAACATAATATCAGCTCCCTTGCATCCCATCGCCTTAGAAAGCATCAGTTCTGTCATGGAGGAACAGTCGCATCCGCATCCATATTCTTTCATGATCTGGATCAGTGTCGGGTTCGGGCATGCTTTCACCGCAAAGTACTCTCTGTAGCCTTTGTTCCATGCAAAAGCTTCTTTTACTGCTTTTGCATTGTCCCGGATACCTTTTTCGTCATACAGATGATAAGGGGTTGGAAATTTTGCGGTAATCTCATCCAGCTGCTCCTTTGTTACAAATGGTTTCTTGTTCATTTTTTCATAATCTCCTCTGTTGTGTTCTGTTACATTATTTTGCCTGAATAACCTGCATGATATTGGTCACTGCGCCTTCCCCGTTTACCATGTTGGTAGCCGGATCTCCTGCGGTAAATACCACAATGTCGCCTTTCTTCACCAGATTTTCTCTTCTCACGATATACATGGCATGTGAGATGATATTCTCTGTGGAATCCTCTTCATAACCTGCTACGGAAGTGACTCCCCAGTAGATCTGCATCTTTCTTCTCGCCCATTCATTCGGACTTACGGCGTAGATCGGTACTTTCGGTCTGAAGTTTGAGATCAGACGGGCAGTCTGTCCGGAAATGGTCGGTGTTACGATACAGTCTGCACCCAGATTTTCTGTGGTCTGTACAGCAGCTACGCCGACAGCACTTGATACGTTTTTATTGCCGCGCAGTGCACGGTAATCAAGGAAACGTTTGTGTGTCATATACGGTTCGGTGCATTCCGCGATCTTCACCATCATCTGTACCGCCTGCTCCGGATATTTACCCATCGCAGTTTCACCGGATAACATGATTGCATCGGTACCATCGTAGATTGCATTTGCGACATCTGTCACTTCCGCTCTGGTCGGGCGTGGTGCGCGCATCATGGAGTCAAGCATCTGTGTGGCTGTGATAACCGGTTTGTAGGATTCGTTACATTTACGGATGATCATTTTCTGGATATGTGGAACTTCGTGTGCCGGAATCTCCACACCCAGATCGCCTCTGGCTACCATCACGCCATCGGCTGCTTTGATGATCTTATCAATATTATGTACACCTTCCGCATTTTCAATCTTGGCAATCACATCGATCCGCTCTCCGCCGTTTGCGCGAAGCAGTTCTTTGATCTCTTTGATCGCCTCTGCATTTCTTACGAAAGAAGCGGCGATAAAGTCGATGCCCTGCTCGATACCAAACAGAATATCGTTCTTATCCTGTTCGGTGATTGCCGGGAGTTTTACTTCTACATTCGGAACATTGATTCCTTTTTTCTGACCCAGTTCTCCGCCATTGACAACCCGACAGACAACATCGGTATCGGTTACCTCCTCAACAGTCAGCTGAATCAGACCGTCATCGATCAGGATCGTATCTCCCGCTTTTACATCTTTCGGAAGATCTTTATACGTCTGGCTGCAGCGGGTGTTATTTCCTTCGATCTGCTCGGTTGTCAGTGTAAACTGGCTTCCCTCTTCCAGATATACTTTCTGTCCGCCCTCCAGGATACCGGTACGGATCTCCGGTCCTTTTGTGTCCAGCAAAATAGCGATAGGCAGCTTCAGTTCTTTTCGTACTTTCTTTAACAGATCCATTCTGGTTTTCTGTTCTTCATGATCTCCGTGAGAAAAATTAAATCTGGCGATGTCCATACCGGCTTTTGCCAGTTTTCGCATCATCTCTTCGTCATCTGTGTTCGGTCCCATGGTGCAGATAATTTTCGTTCTCTTCATAAAGTTTGCCTCCCTATCTTATGTGCGTATGCGTAAACAGATGATCCTGACAGTATTCATAATTTCCATTGCACTTGGAACAGAAACGGAATTCCAGATGTTCTCCGTCCTTCTCCGTTCTTCCGCAGATCGCACATTTATGTTTGGTGATTCCATTGTTGTTTACCTGGCTTCGATGAACGGCTCTCTGAAATTCTTTCCTTCTGTGAATCTCTTTCGGATTGTACCGGCTCATATTTCGTGTCATGAAAAAGAATATAATAAAGTTCATCAAAGAACAGATAATCGCAACTCTTACCGCCCATCCGGACTGAATCATCTCTGCCAGAATCATCAGTGCATAGGCAACGCCAAGCCATTTGATTTTTAATGGGATAATCATCATAAACAGCACCTGGTTATTCGGATAAGTAGCCGCATAAGCCAGGAAAATAGACATGCTGATGTAATACGTGCTGAACAGTCCGCCAAATAAAACGTTTCCGCCCAGTACAAAATACAGGATAAACGCCCCGATGATCGTCATCAGGATTCCCGAAAAAATGTATACATTGTATCGGAACGCACCCCAGGTTCGCTCAAGAGAAGTTCCGATCGAATAGTAAAACATCAGAGTGATCAGTGTAAAGAAAATGTTCTGTGTAGACGGCGGAATCAGCAGCCAGCTGACGATCCGCCATACCTGTCCGCGCAGGATCATGGCAGGTTCCAGCGTCAGATAATTAAGCACCTGCGGAGTTACCATATACAGCAGATATCCAGCCGCATAAGTCAGCACGATATACATTGACAGATTGGTCAGTGCATATCGTCCAAATTTTCTCTCCATCTTGTTCAAAAAATTCATAGTTTCCTCCTTTTAAAATCAGAATTAAAATAAGTCTTTTTTACGGAAAACAATGGCTACCAGAATACTGAACACCAGAGACAGCAGGATCACATAGAGAAATCCCATCGGATTATCCGCAAACGGCATTCCGATCGATTTTAAGTTCATACCGTACGCGCTGAAGATCATCGTCGGAATCGACATGACAATCGTCACCGTCGCCAGGAACTTCATAACGATATTCAGGTTGTTAGAAATGATCGAAGCAAACGCCTCTGTCGTTCCACTCAAGATACCGCTGTAAATATTGGTCATCTCAATGGCCTGTTTGTTCTCGATGATAACATCCTCAAGGAGTTCTGTATCTTCCGGATACTGCTTGATATTTTCCACTTTTAACAGTTTTTCCAGAACCACTTCGTTTGACCGCAGGGAGGTGGTAAAGTATACCAGAGATTTCTGCAACTCCAGCAGCTCGATCAGCTCCTGATTTCTCTGTGATTTGTGCAGTTTCTGTTCTACTTCGTCACTCTTCTTATCGATGATTCGCAGATAATGCAGATACAGCGATGCGTTGCGGTACAGGATCTGCAGGATAAAACGGGTTCTCTTATAGGTAAAGAAATTCCGTACCCTTCCGTCCATGAAAGAACTCAATACCGGGGTATCTTCCAGACATACGGTAAAAATCTTATCGTCCGTCACCACGATACCCATAGGGATCGTTCCATACCATTCTTTGTCATTTCGTTCCTCGATCATAGGAATATCTACCAGGATCAGTGTATAGTGATCCTCCACTTCGATACGCGAACGTTCCTCCTCATCCAGAGGTGCCCGCAGATGATCCACATCAATATTATATTTCTCTGCGATTTCCACAATCTCGGTGGCGGTCGGATTGATCAGCGCAATCCAGCTTCCCTCCTGTGCTTCATTGATCTGATGCACATTATTATCTATGGTTCTGAAAATCTTAACCATGTTATAAATCTCCCTTCTGCGTGTTTGCCACTGCTAAGTCACAGAAAGTGCTTCCTGTCCCAGGGGCGGCTTATTCAGATATTTTATATATTTATCCGCTCGAGGATCAGACCCGGCTTCCATTTATAACACACTTCCTTTCCCAATTTCAAACTTCTATCGCACCCGTTTTCTCTTTTTACAAATTTCTTTTTCGGGTGCACACTTTGACTTGATAAAACGCCAAAATTTAAGTTCATTATAAAGCCGTCAACTACCGTTTGTCAATTTCTTTACAAATTTTCTTCCCTGATATATAATAGCCAAAGATCAGTATTTTTCTAATATTCTATTGATAATTTTTTAACCATTATAATAAGGAGATTTTATGGCTGGATCATCTTTTGGAACCATCTTTCGTATCACCACCTGGGGCGAATCCCACGGTGCCGGACTGGGCGTTGTCGTAGACGGCTGCCCGGCTGGTCTTCCCTTATGTGAGGAAGACATTCAGATCTTTTTAAACCGCAGAAAACCGGGGCAGAGCAAATTTGCCACCCCAAGAAAAGAGGACGATAAAGTGGAAATCCTCTCCGGTATCTTTGAGGGAAAAACCACAGGTACACCGATTTCCATGCTGGTAAGAAATACTTCCCAGCGCTCCCGTGATTATTCGGAAATCGCTTCTTACTACCGTCCGGGACATGCCGACTACACATTTGATGAAAAATACGGTTTCCGTGACTACCGCGGCGGCGGCCGTTCCTCCGGTCGCGAGACGATCGGCCGTGTAGCAGCCGGAGCAATCGCCTCCAAACTGCTCGCCACTCTTGGTATCACCATGACCACCTATACCCGTTCCATCGGTCCGGTCACCATTCAGACCTTCGATCAGGAACAGATTGAAAAGAACAACTTGTATATGCCGGATGAAAATGCAGCTGCGGAAGCATCCGAATACCTGCTTCACTGCATGAAAGAGCAGAATTCCTCCGGCGGTATCGTAGAGTGTATCGTAAACGGACTTCCAACCGGTCTCGGCGATCCGGTCTTCGAAAAACTGGATGCCAACCTCGGAAAAGCAATCCTCTCCATCGGTGCCGTAAAAGCAATCGAGATCGGTGATGGTATGGCAGTAGCATCTGCTACCGGCCGTTCCAACAACGATCCGTTCCTTCCTGGAGAAAACGGAACCATCAAAAAAGCCAGCAACCACGCCGGCGGAGTCCTTGGCGGAATCAGTGACGGCAGCCCCCTGATCCTTCGGGCAGCCATCAAACCAACCCCGTCCATCGCCTCCTTCCAGGACACCGTAAACAAACAAGGGGAACCCATCTCCGTCTCCATTAAAGGCCGCCACGACCCCATCATCGTCCCCCGCGCCGTAGTAGTCGTAGAGTCCATGACTTCCCTCGTCCTCGCCGACGCACTCCTGCTGAACATGACTGCAACGATGGACAACGTAAAAAAAATCTATACCGACAAATAAACGCATCACCTAAAAAGCCGCGGTGACATAAAAAAACACATCCTAATGTCACCACGGCTTTTATTGTTGAACTTTCCAATGGGGACGGTTCTTGGTGGTTGTCGGAACCGTCCCCACTGGCATCCACAAAACTTTCCCTACACAACCACTCTCCCTCCCGAGTTGAAAAACCAGCAAAGGAACTCCGGAGCCTATTGCGTCCCCCTTTTTCAACCTCACTCTACTTCAATATTCGTCATCAAAATACAATTCGGCGTCTCCACCTTCATCGGTTTCCCTTTCATCACGATCAGTTTCTTCTCATAATCAATCGCAAACGTCGTAATACTGTTCGACTCATGATTGACAACTGCCAGATGCTTTCCATCCGGGAACAATGCGATATCCTTCGGGTACTCTCCACTGATCGGCAGTGCAAACTCTTTCGTCAGCGTACCATCGTCCGGATTAATCGCGAACATCGCTACCGAATCATCTCCCGCCGTAGAAGTAAACAGATACTTTCCATCCGGAGACATCGTCATGGCTGCTCCGCAGTCATGCATCGGATCCAGCTGATCAGACAGCGGCTCTACTAACTGAATCAGTTCAAACTCCGGTCCCTTATCGGTATCTTTATAAGTAAATACACCCACTTTATTGATCAGCTCGAACAGGATATACGCATATTTCCCATCCTTGCTGAACAGGATCTCTCTCGGTCCGGACTCTCTCTTGCATCGAAGAATATCCACCAGTTCCATCCGGTTTCTCGCCGTATTGATCCGGTAAACCTTCACCTGATCGATACCATTATCTACTGCACATACATATTTGCCTTCCGGCGTTGTCTTCACACAGCTTACATGCGGACGGAAGTTACGTTCTGCCACACTTCCAACACCTTTGTGGAATACACCGTCAAACACCTGGCCCAGACGGCCATCCTGGTGGGTATGTACTGCTGTGATCTTGCCATCATGATAACCTGCAACAAACAGATATTTTCCGCTATCATCCACGCACAGGTAACAACCTCTCATTCCATCAATACCCACTTTGTTGATCAGCTCCAGATCTCCATCCGGTTTGATCTCAAACACTGCCACGCCTTCATCTGCGATCGAATACAGATACTTGCCGTTTTTCGATTTTACCACATAAGACGAATTGTTTACCGGCACTACTTTTCGTTCACTCAGGGTACCTTCTTCCACATTCACGTCATACAAATGAATTCCAATACTGCTTCCATGTGTATAAGTTCCAACATATGCAATGTATTTTTCTTTTTCCATGATGTTTTTTCCTTTCTTTGCAAAATTTGCGTATTTTTTAATATCTATTGATTATTTTATCATATTTCTGACTATTTCACAATTCTTTCTTAAAAAACTTGCGAATTGTCTTTCTTCTATGCTACACTCACTATGATAATTTTGAATACGAACATAAATTTTCAGGAGAATTTATCATATGAAACGAATCTTAACTTATCCAATAACGGAATCCGACAGCGACCAGCGAATCTATGATTTCCTGTGCCACCACGGATATTCCCGACACATCCGCACCTGGTTAAAACAGCATCCCGGTTCCGTCCGTCTGAACGGCGAGGAAGCACTCTTTTATTTTCCACTAAAAAACGGCGATCTGCTGGAAATCTCACTGGAAGAGGAACACCCCTCGGAAAATATCGTTCCGGTAGATCTACCGATTCATATTATCTACGAAGACGAAGATCTGATGGTCATTGATAAAACGGCGGATATGCCGGTACACCCTTCCATCGGCAATTATGAAAACACCCTGGCAAATGCAGCTGCCTGGTACTTTCACCGGCAGGATATCCCTTTTGTATTCCGCTGCATCAACCGGCTGGACCGCGACACCACCGGGCTTCTGATCCTCGCCAAACATATGCTGAGCGGTGCCATTCTTTCCGACCAGATGAAAAAAAGAGCGATCCACCGCACCTATCTTGCTATCACAGAGGGAAAGACAGATCCCGCTGGCACGATCGACAGTCCGATCGGACGTACAGATCAGTCTCTGATTCTGCGGCAGGTGGATCACGAAAATGGCGATTCTGCCTGCACCCACTATCTGCAAAAATGCTGGCATCCGAAGACTTTCTATCCGGAAACTTTACCTGTTCCACAGGATGGACTTTCTCTGGTACAGTTGCAGCTTGAGACCGGACGCACCCATCAGATCCGTGTGCATATGACTTCCATCGGCCACCCGCTGATCGGAGATACGCTGTATAATCCGGAAACAGCTCTAATGAACCGCCAGGCACTGCACTCTTACCGGCTGGCATTTACGCATCCTGTCACTGGAGTTTCGCTGGAGTTTACGTCTCCACTGCCAGAAGATATGGTAGAATTTTTTCCGGACTGTAATACTTGATACCGTTGTTGCAAAAACTGATTTTGATTATCGCGGCAGTCGCCAGGGTTTCGTGCAACAAGCATGGACTTTGGCTCGTTGCTCGTGCAAAAAAAGATCTGAGAAACGTTTTGGTTCTTTCTGAACTTTGAGTATATCAAGCAAAAAGCAGGTATGAAAAATATCTGCTTTTTCTATAAATATCTATTTCTTATCTTTGGGTATTTATGATATAATATATGTACTTATATTCCAACACAAGATTATTCTTTTCTGCTTGATGAAAACCATTATGTTTATGATCATGTTGAAGAGGAAGATAGCTTACATATTTACATTAAATCTAAAGAACATGGCTGTAAATGTCCCCTGTGTGGAAAAATGAGCACAAAACTTCATGCCACTTACAGAAAAAAATTTCAGGATACCCCAATTCATTGCAAGCAGACTTTTTTACATGCAAATGTTTATAAATATGATTGTGAAAACCGGGATTGTGAATGCAAAGTCTTTATGGAAGATCTTCCGTTTGCCAAAGCTTCTTTCTCTCTTTCGGATCTATTATAAAACAAGCGGGTATCAATTTGATACCCGCTAATGTTTCATTTGGTTATACCCAAAATTCAGAAAGAACCAACGTTTTCCACATTTCTCAGATCTTTTTTATTTTTCATGTAATACCTGTTTTTCTACATCGCGCGAATCCGCGGCACTTCTGCCACATGCAGATACTTGCTGATGCATTTTACCAGCAGATCATGCTCGGATACGTGATCCAGACCGGTGATTGCGACTGTTCCGATCACACCCACTTCTTCCACACGGATCGGGAATCCGCCGCCACAGGCTGCATACTCTTTCTCATCCAGAAATCTGTCTGCCAGGGTTTCTCCCCGCTCTCTCAGATCCATGTACATCCGCAGACTGCTCTTTTCGGTGAGGCGCACGGTATTTTCTTTTCTGGTCAGCCACTGTTCATGGTACAGATTTGTGCCGTCCATACCATACTGGAATACGGTATAGCCGTTGTTTAAGCGGATCCGTATCAGCACTGCCGCACCTCTTTTTGCTGCCTCTGCCACGATCAGATTCCCCAGTTCCCATGCATCTGCATTCGTAAAACTGGAAAACTGAAGGATTTCTTCCTGCATCTGTAATACACTGCTTAATTCTTCAATCGTCATACCACTACCTCCGGCTTCCTTTTATTTTGCCAGTGCCAGCAGAATCTGGTTACTTCTGGCGATAAACTGTGTCATTTCTTCCGGACTCAGCTGTTTGTGAGCCATCATAGCCAGATCGTACAGCTGCTGGCAGATCAGCGGAACATTGGTCTCGTCGTCTTTGTGTTCAGCCACATATTTTACCAGCGGATGATTTGCATTCAGAACCAGTGTGGCTCCGTTTGCTCCACCAAACATATTGGCATCCATGCCGTACATTTTCATCATATCCTGCATCCGGCGGCTTTCCTCGGACAGGGTCATCATAGAAGAAATATTTTCATTTTTCAGTTTTTCTACTTTCACATCCAACTGCTCATTGTTCAGCGCTTTCTTGAAGGTTGCAGTCAGCTCTTCAGTCATTTCTTTCAGATCTTCACCGTCTTCTTTAAAGTCTTCGGTCAGATCCGCATCGATACGCTGGAATTTTACATCGTTATGTTTCTGTTCCACATGGGTAATAAAAGCAGTATCAATATTATGTTTCAGGATTACTGCATCCATACCCTGTTCCTTGAACATGTTGATGTACTGGCTCTGTTGCACTTCGTCAGATACATAATAAACGGTTGTCTTCTCCGGCTCTTTCTCTTCCGCCTGCTCGCCGTCTTTTTTCTCTTCTTTCGGTTTCTCGGCTTCTGCTTCCGGTTTTTTATTTTCTTCGATGCAGTCTTTCAGTGTCAGATATTTGCCGTCCAGATTCTTGAACAGGATATAATCATCCATCTTGTCAGAGAATTTTGCATCTTTGATGCATCCGAATTTGATGAACGGGCTGATATCATCCCAGTATTTCTCATAATCTTCTCTGGCTGTCTTGCACATACCGGTCAGTTTGTCAGCGACTTTCTTGCTGATATAATCAGAGATTTTCTTGACAAATCCGTCGTTCTGCAGAGCACTTCTGGATACGTTCAGCGGCAGATCCGGGCAGTCGATCACACCTTTTAACAGCATCAGGAATTCCGGAATCACTTCTTTGATATTATCGGCGATAAATACCTGGTTGTTATACAGTTTGATGGTTCCTTCGATGGACTCATACTCGGTGTTGATCTTCGGGAAATACAGGATACCTTTTAAGTTAAACGGATAATCCATGTTCAGATGGATCCAGAACAGAGGCTCCTTATAATCCATAAATACTTTCCGGTAGAATGCTTTGTAATCTTCATCGCTGCACTCATTCGGATGTTTCATCCACAGCGGATGAATATCACTGATGGATACCGGACGTTTGTTGATTTTTACTTTTTCTTTTGCCGGAGAAACTTCTACAACTTCTTTTTCTCCGTTTTTATTTTCTTTTTCCTCGGTCTTCGCATCCTCATGAATATGTTCTACGACAACATCATCGTCACGCAGATCGGCTTCATCGATCGTCTCATATTCCTGTTCAGCGTTCTCATTGGAGAGGAAAATCTCGGTCGGCATGAAGGAACAGTATTTTTCCAGAACTTCACGGACTCTGTACTCGTTGGCAAATTCCAGGCTGTCTTCGTTTAAGAACAGGGTGATCTCTGTACCAACGGTTGTCTTGTCGCCGTCCTGCATATCGTACTCAGAACCGCCATCACACTCCCAGTGTACCGGTACAGCACCTTCTTTATAAGATAACGTATCAATATGAACCTCATCTGCTACCATGAATGCGGAGTAGAATCCCAGACCGAAATGTCCGATGATCTGATCATCGTTGGTTTTGTCTTTGTACTGCTCCAGGAACTTGGTTGCTCCGGAGAAAGCGATCTGTGTGATATATTCTTCTACTTCATCCGCTGTCATACCAAGACCGTTATCGATAAACTTCAAGGTTTTCTTTTCCGGATTGACGATCACTTCGATTTTTCCTTTATAATCATCCGGGAAAGTATATTCTCCCATCATTTCCAGTTTCTTTAATTTTGTAATTGCATCACAGCCATTCGATACCAGCTCACGAACGAAAATATCGTGATCGGAATACAGCCATTTCTTTATAATCGGGAAAATATTGTCACTGTTAATTGAAAGATTTCCATGTTTTGCTCCCATGGTTATACACACTCCTTTTCTTACCGGAACTCAGCCACCTGCTTTCTTTAAATGGCTCTTTCGTTCCCTGCATTTTCTCTTTGAAAGACCTAAAACTCTTTCACTGACCTTAATACTAATACCGAATTTTCCAAATGTCAAGAAAAAAATTAGCACTCATTTTAAATGAGTGCTAATAGTTTTACATGTATGTATTTGAGTGTTGAATAACCAACGATTATGTCGTTTTTTGTCTGATTATCTCATATTCCAGCATCCTTGCTTCCTGCCGCGGTTTCTTTTTCCGCATCAGATCCAGCAGCAGATCTGCCGCTTCCCTTCCGCTGGTATGATAATGATAGTGCACCGTCGTAAGTCGCGGACACAGAAGATCCGCGATAGCGCCGTGTCCCATACCGGCAACTTTCATCTTCTCCGGCACTGCGATCTTCCGCTCCGAAAGACAGGATAATACACCTGCTGCGATCATATCTGTCGCGCAAAGAACACCATCCGGCCGCTTCTCTTCCGCAAGGATCTGTTCCATCGCCTGATATCCTGCCTGCACGGAGAATGTCGCTTCCCGATATGCGATCTCATCCATATGAAGTCCATACGTCTCCAGTGCCCGACAGACGCCCTGATAACGGCTCTTACCTGCTGCCTTATCCCGCCTGTCGACACCGATATATGCCGGATGCCTGCAGCCGCTCTTTAAAAGTTCCGTCATCATGGCACATGCCGCGCCCTCATCATCGTGATAAATACAGGGATATCTGTCACTTTTCTGTCCGAGGATCACCACCGGAACACCCATATGTGCCAGTGCCACCTCGTGGCGCTTCGTAAGGATCGAAGCTACAAAAATCAGTCCATCCACCTGGCTCTGTTCAAATGTTTCCAGGATTCCGATCTCTTTTTCCAGACTCAGATTCGAATTCATCAGCAATACGTGATAATTCTTCTGATCCATCCGCTCCGAAATACCGGATAAGATCTTCGGCACTGCCTCGGAATCGATCTGCGGAACCAGTACGCCGATCCGGTTACTCTTTTTCGTCCGCATCGTTCTGGCATACTCCGACGGCCGGTAATTGGTCTCCCGGATCACCTTCTCGATCCGCTGCCGTTTCTCCTGGCTGAGACTCCCGTCATTTAAGTAACGGGAGACCGCTGCGCTTGAGACGCCAGCCAGTTTTGCAATCTCACTGATTGTCATACGGATACCTATTTCTTCAGCAGCCAGTAGCAGCCAAATGCAGGAATCTGAACTCCTCTTGCTTCCATCTGTCTGCCGCTGATCAGATCCTCATACATGCCGTCTTCTTCGTTGATCCATGCAACTTTGTCATACTCGCTGAAGTTAAACAGAGCTACCAGTTTTTCTCCGTCTTTTTCTTTGATCAGACCAAGAATGGAATCATCCCAGGTATCCACGGTTCTGCAGTCCGCAGTGCTCTCGAATACCGGATGAGATTTTCTGATTTTCTCCAGCTTGTCCAGTCCTTCAAACATTTCTCCCGGAATCGTGCCTTTGGTGTGACGAAGTTCCGCTTTATCCCACCGGAAATCTCCTCTGTGCAGGTAACGGGAATCATCCCATTTTTTCGGATTTTCATGGTAAGTATAGTCATTTTCCTGACCGATCTCATCCCCGCTGTAGATAACCGGGATACCGGACTGCGTCAGCATATACACATGCAGTGTCAGATCGTAACGGATTGCTCTCTTTGTTGCCTCTTCGTCTCTCTCATAGGCCGCTTTCTCGATACCACACAGAGAAGCGGTTGTACCACACTGGCGGGCATCTCCGGAAGTCGGATCTGCATTGTACAGTTCTCCTCTTGCAAAAGAATTTTCATAATTGCCTGTGAAGAAATCACTCAGGTATTTCTTGTGAGCCACTTCATCGATACCGAACTGTCCAAGCCATCCATAGTCCAGTCCCCAGCCGATATCGTCATGGCAACGCAGATAATTCAGGAATACATAGTCCTTTGGCAGACGGTTGATGATATCCATCTGCTGGCGCAGCAGACGCGCATCTCTCGTCGCTACGGTATTCCAGGTTGTTGCCATGGTTGTTACGTTATACAGCATATGGCATTCCGGTTTTTCTACAGAACCAAAATAAGGAACGACTTTTTCCGGCTCCATGACAACTTCACCAAGAAGCAGTACGCCCGGACACACGATTTCACAGATCATACGCATCATGCGGACGATATTATGTACCTGCGGAAGATTTCTGCAGTTGGTTCCCAGCTGTTTCCAGATATACGGAACGGCATCGATACGGATGACGTCGATACCTTTGTTAGTCAGGTTCAGCATGTTGTAGATCATTTCATTCATAACTACCGGATTCCAGTAGTTCAGATCCCACTGATATGGATAGAACGTCGTCATAACGAATTTCTTCATATCATCCAACCAGGTGAAGTTACCCGGTGCAGTTGTCGGGAATACCTGCGGAACGGTCTGCTCAAACTGAGACGGTACATCGTAATTATCATAGAAATAGTACCGATCCATATATTCGCGTTCTCCGGCTCTGGCTCTTCTTGCCCACTCATGATCTTCGGATGTATGGTTCATGACGAAATCCATACACAGGCTGATGCCTTTTTTCCGGCACTCGTCTGCCAGGCTTTCCAGATCTTCCATGGTACCCAGTTCCGGCTGTACTTTTCGGAAATCGCTGACCGCATATCCGCCGTCGCTCTTTCCTTCCGGAGACTCCAGTAACGGCATCAGGTGCAGGTAGTTGACATTACATTCCTGTACATAATCCAGTTTTTCCTTCACACCTTTTAAGTTTCCTGCAAATGCATTGACATACATCATCATTCCCAGGATATCATTTTTCTTATACCATTCCGGATTCTGCTCTCTGACTCTGTCCTGCTTTTTCAGATCTGGTTTTCTATCCATGTAGATATTTTTCAGATTCTTACACAGATCTTCAAACATATCCATCCGGTTTTCATACAGTTCACAGTACAGCCATTTCAGTTCATCGTAATGACGCGCCATACGTCTCTCGAATTCCTGTTCCAGCTCTTTTGTGCTCTCTGCTTTCTCTGTTTCTTTTTTTACCGGCTCCGCTTTCACTTCCGGCTTTTTCTCTTCCTTGACCGGTTCAACTTTCGCTTCCGTTTTTTTCTCCTCTTTGACCGGTTCTGCCTTCACTTCCGGCTTTTTCTCTTCCTTGACCGGTTCAACTTTCGCTTCCGTTTTTTTCTCCTCTTTGACCGGTTCTGCTTTCACTTCCGGCTTCTTCTCTTCCTTGGCCGGCTCTGCTTTCACTTCTTTTTTGGTTGTGTCCTGTGCAGCTGCTGTCTTTTCTGTTGAGTCTACTACTTCTGCCTTTTTATCTTCTGCATTTGCTGCAACTTTTTCTGTGATCTCTGTTGTTCTCTTCGCCGCTCTCTTGGCCGCTTTTTTCTTTCTGGCTTTCATAGACACTTCTCCTAATCATATAATATTTTGTGCAGAACTTTTGCCCACACTTATCTCACTTTACATCGATTATAGCATAGATGTATTAAAAATCAATAAAAAATCTTTTTTATATACATATTTTAATTCACGAACTGCTGCCTAAAAAACTATGAATACTATGAATAAATTTTAAACTTTTTCTTAAAGTTCCAAATTCTTCTCTATTTCCTTTGCTTTGCAAATTCTTCTGTGCTATAATCACAATAGCTTTTTGGAAGGCTGCTACTATTATAAAATCCAACGCGTAATAAGAGGAGGCGTTTCTCACTATGAGCACAGGCACCCGTATCAAACGTGTCATTCCGGTAGCACTTTATACCGTCTTTTATCTGCTTTGTTTCTCTTATCTTGAGAATCGGCATGTACGGTATCATATTATTGATTCCAGCCTGGATGATAAGATTCCATTCTGCGAATATTTTATTATTCCTTATTTTTTATGGTTTCTTTACATCACTGTGACCATTGGCTATTTTCTTCTTTTCAATGAAAATACAACCGAGTTCTGGAGCCTGATCCTGAATCTTGCCATCGGTATGACATTATTTTTAATTGTATCTTATGCATATCCAAACGGACTGAATATCCGGCCGACGGAATTTTCCAATGATTCCATCTTTACCCGTATGGTTCAGTTTTTATACCGGACAGATACACCAACCAATGTACTTCCAAGTATCCATGTGTATAATTCCGTGGCTGCTTTTTCGGCAATACATACCTGTAAAAAATTACAGAAACACAAAGGAATCCGTATCGGTGCATTTATCCTGACCACACTGATCATTCTGTCCACGATGTTCTTAAAACAACACTCGATCGCCGATGTGGCAACAGGTATTACCTGCGCGGTGGCAACACATGTGCTGTTTTACGCAAGAGTAACCGAAAAGCAAGGTGCAAAAGCAAAACAGCGTTCCCCGCTTCATCAGCATGATACACATATGTAGAATTTTAATCTTGAGTTTTATATCAAAAAGAATAACCGGTGCGTGGAAAAATTTCACTCGCCGGTTATTCTTTTTCTGATATCCTGTCTTCTCTTCACACCTCTCACAGCACCAGCATCCCCTGGCACTGCCTGATCTGTTTTCTAGAGCGTGTCTGAAAAATCATTTCCGCAATCTGCAAGCCCCACTTTGCGGTATATTTTACCCTCATTCGGTTGCCGTAGCCCGCTACGCCGCCCTCATTCGGATAAAATCTCCCACAAACTGAGACTCGCAGCTCACGAAAAGCCTTTTTCAGACACGCTCTAGTTAAATCCATAGATTTTCTGTACCACCTTATATCCGGTCACAGAAACCTGTCTTCCGCCTTTTCCCGGGAGGTTACACAGCCGTCCGAGCAGGCTCACGCGGATCTTACCGTAATCTGCACGGTCATTTACTTTCAAATACCGCCACAGTTCCTTTTTCTTTTCAAAACACTCATCCGTCTTCGCCTGGATCAGGAAAATACTGGATACCGTCATGATCATGATCAGCATATGTCTCATATAACCTCTCTGGCTGCGGTGCAGATTCTTCACCTGTCCCATATAATCGATCATTAGCTTGTTTACCCGGATCTGCTGATCCATACGGCCGATCATCACACTCTCGCTGACAGACTGATCCGCTCTTCCGATAAAGTAGCGGTACAAGTTTACATCCAGATAATACATGCTCTGTACACTCGCCAGCGGAATAAATGCCACCAGATTGTCCACATAGAATGTATGCTCCGGCAGTTTCAGCCCACATTCCCACAGCAGTTCCGTCCGGTAGATCATCGAATGCATCAGCAGATAATGGCTGGTACCCAGCGGTCTCACATCATCCCAGCCGAAGATCTTATTCTGCGGCAGTGCCGAGCGATACCGCATCACGGTCTTTCTCTTCGCTCCCACTTTTTCATATACATAATTACAGATCAGAAGATCCAGCGTCTTCGGTCCTCTGACACACTGTTTTAAGACTTCAATTGCTTTCCGGAAAGCTTCCTCATTCAGCCAGTCATCACTGTCAACAACCTTAAAATAAAGTCCGGTCGCATGCGCCAGACCTGTGTTGACGGCTCCGCCGTGTCCTTTATTTTCCTGATGAATGGCTTTTACGATCGTCGGATATTTTTCCTCGTATTCTTTTGCAATTTTCAACGTATCGTCTTTGGATCCGTCATCCACGATCAGGATCTCCACATCTTCTCCGCCTTTTAACAGGGAATCCACACAGTTTCTCATATATTCCTGCGAATTATAACATGGTACTGTAATACTCAGTGTCTTCACTTTTGTTCTCCTTTTCTTCGTCTGTATCTATTTTTTATTACTTTTTATCTGTATTTGTCCTGTCCGAGCCGCATCTGGATCTGTTCGGCATATGCCTGAAATGCCGCCGGAATCGGATATTCCTTTTCCACCTCACGGATTTCCGCAAAGATCATCTTCGGATCGGCACTTTCTTCGAGTGCCGCCACCCGGATCAGATATCCTTTCATATCCCATTCCACATGGGAAAAAATATGTTTCGCATCAACTAACGGTACGATCTGAAGCGGCGTAAGATCCTGTTCTTCCACCCACGAAAGGATCTCTTCCTCACTCAGATATCCTTCCAGATTCGGCAGTTCATATAAGCCTGCCAGCAGCCCTTTCGACGGACGTTTTCGGATTGCCACCCGTTCTCCGTCCCGCAGAACCAGTACGGTTTTTTCTTCTTTCCGCCGTTCTTTGCTCTTCTTTTTCACCGGAAGATCCAGCGCCGTTCCATGTGCCCTCGCCTGACAGTATTGTGCTACCGGACACTGCTCACACTTCGGTGCACCGTTCGGTACACATACCATCGCTCCAAGCTCCATCAGTGCCTGGTTAAAAGTACCGGATCTGCTGCCCGGCATAATTTCCAGAAACTCTTTCTCCACCTTCGTCTTCACGGACTGTTTTAAAATATCACTGTCATCTTCCATGATCCTTGCATACACCCGGAGGACATTTCCATCCACCGCCGGAACCGGAAGATCATACGCGATCGATGCCACCGCACCCGCCGTATAATTTCCAATACCCGGGAGATCTTTCAGTTTTTCATAATCCGCCGGCAGTCTGCCTCCGTACTCTTTCACGATACGGATGGCTGCCTTCTGGATATTCCGCACCCGGTTATAATACCCGAGTCCTTCCCACAGTTTCAATAACTGTTCCTCCGGACAGACCGCAATATCCTCTACCTGCGGCAATGCTTTTATAAACCTTTCAAAGAAAGGTCGGACCGCTTCCACCCTCGTCTGTTGCAGCATGATCTCAGAGATCCAGATATAATACGGATTCTTCGACGCTCTCCATGGAAGGATTCTGTGATTTTCTTCATACCATTCTATCAGTGGTTCTACAATATTCTCTAACATGTTACCTCTTCTCTGTTTTTTAGTCTACCGGAAGTTTTTCTTGCTTTTTCTCCTCTTTCTCTCTACAATAAACATTGTTATTTACTTTGTAAACAATAATCTTGTACAAATAAAGGAGATTTTTCATATGGACAGTATTATTTTTGATGTCGACGGAACGCTCTGGGACTCCACGGAAATCTGCGCGAAAGCCTGGACCGATGCGATCCACCGGGAAACCGATCTTTCTCTTACCATTGACGCCCCTACACTGAAAGGCCTTTTCGGTCGTCTGCTTCCTGATATCGCCAGCGTGCTCTTTGCCGATTACCCGAAAGAAGAACAGCTTCGTCTCATCGAACTGTGCTGCCAGGAAGAACATAAGGCTCTGCTGGCTCAGTGTGCACCGCTGTACCCTGCTCTGGAAGACACCCTGCGTCAGTTAAAGGAAAAATACCGCCTGTTCATCGTAAGTAACTGCCAGGCGGGTTATATCGAAGTCTTTTTAGAAACCAGTGGTCTTGGCTCTTACTTCGAAGGTCATCTTTGTCCAGGAGACACCGGCAATGCCAAAGCCGACAATATCCGCCAGATCATTCGGGATTACAATCTGAAAACTCCGGTTTATGTCGGAGATACCCTCGGCGATTTCAACGCCACCAAAGATGCAGGCATTCCGTTTGTTTTCGCATCCTATGGATTTGGTCAGGTTTCTTCTCCTGATTATACCATCCAATGCCCGGGAGATCTTCTTAATATTTTTTAAATTTTTCAAAAAATCTGTTAAATACTTCGGGGCTGTCCGCAGTTTTATGCAGGCAGCCCCTTTTCTTAAATATCTATTTACCCATGCAGCTTATACCCGTCATTATACACACACACGATCGGCGTCTCCTTATCGATCATCTCATAGATCTTCGCCGCCTTTTTCCCCGGCAGATTGATGCAGCCATGGGAACCGCTGTAAATATAGATGGTTCCTCCAAAACTCGATCTCCAGGAAGCATCGTGCAGCCCGATTCCACCGTTAAACGGCATCCAGTAGTTCACATGCGACTGATAACTTGGCTGTCCGCTGGCATTCGGACGTCCGCGGAGGATTCTGTCTTTCTGCTTGTAAGTCAGGAAATACACTCCCGGCGGAGTAAACCGATCTCTTGTCATCCTTCCGGATACAAGCGGCGTATCCAGCACCACTTCCCCTTTTTGATAATAATACAGATGCTGTTCCGTCAAATTGACTTCTATGTAAGTATCCCCCAGTCCATGATTTTCTGTATACAGTTCTTCCTGGCTGTACTCCGGCTTTCTTGTCACCTGCTGTCGGTTTTTGATATTCTTTTTCAACGCTTTGATCTCTGCTTTCTGATCGATCTTCCAGCCGTAATTCCCGCCGGATACCGTCACATCCAGCCCGGAAGTCGTATGAAACGGTCGTTCTTTTCCAAGCGTATCTACTTCCTCCGCCAGTTTCTTTACATATTTTTTGATTTTCGCATTCATTTTGTCCTGATCCAGACTGTAATTGCCGTCTTCGTCAAGAACCAGCCATTTTTTCACGGTATTTCCGTTCAGGACTTTCTCTCCTTCCGGAAGTTCGTATGTCACCTGTACATTTGCCAGCTCATTTAACTGTTTTTCCTGTTTTGCAAGAAGTTCACTGTCTTTGGTAACCGCAGGTTTCACATATCCGTCTGCCTTTTCCACATCCAGTGCCTCTTCCCCTTCCTGTAAAACCTTTTCTACCGCTTTTGAAAGCACATCCGTATCGATCGTCGTTCCCTGTTTTTCTTTCTTGATCACAAACTGATCTTCCTTATAAACAACTTTCGCATCCACCGGTGCTTCCTGTGTGTCTTCGGACAGATGCGTGAGTTTACTCAGACTCTTTTCCAGCTTTTCCTCATCATAGACGATCCCGCTGTTCAGTTCATAATCGGATGGTTCAAACCAGTATTTCATCCATAAAAATGCATTCTGCTCTTTTAAAAATCCTTCGATCTCCCCGTCATCCTGATAAGAATAATCAAAATCTTTTCCGGCGATCGTCTCACTTTCCTCTCCCCGGAAAGTGATTGTCAGTTTATACTTTTCCGTTTCCTTTTTCCAGGCGTCCACCGCCTCTTTCGCAGTCATCTTCCCGCAGTCCAGCTCATTGATCCTGGTTCCCGGTAAAAAATGATTCTGGTATACCGAAACCTCATATCCATAGGCTCCTGCCAGACCAAGCAGCACAACCCCTGCTGCTATCGCAACCCCTTTTTTCTTTCTACTCCACTTTTTCATTCCTGTATTCCCTTCTTTTCTTTATCGATACCGTTACCGAATTCCATATGATATTGACAATAAACATCGCAATCGCGATCATTCCCGCCATCAGAATCGTCTGCTGGAAATAATACGCTGCCATCTCCCCCTGCGGATATAAAATATGATATACGATCCGGTACATTCCCGCACCCGGAACCAGTGTCATATTCGCCGGGATCAGAATCATCGTCACCGGTGTCTTAAATACTCGCGCGCATACATTTGCCCCTACGGATATCACCGCTGCTCCGAAAAATGCGCCCAGAAGCTCCGAATGTGTCATCGCTCCCACCAGCAGGTACACAAACCAGCCGATACCTCCATCGATTCCCGCCCATAAAAGGAACTTCTTCGGTACGCCGAGAATCCCGGCAAATCCGTACACAGCGGCAATACCGCCGATACTCTGTATGATCATGTCTGTCATCGTCTTCTCCCCCCTATCTTCCAAGAACTGCTGCCGTCACAAACAGTCCCATACCGATACCGATTGCAACCGCCAGTGCGATCACAAAAGCTTCAGCCGCCCTTGCAAGTCCGGAAAGATAGTCTCCATGCAGCGTATCAAAGACCGCATTGGTAATAGCCGCGCCCGGAACAAACGGCATGATACAGCTGATGATCAGAAGATCCGTATCATACGTTCCCGGAAGTGCCGCCGTCAAAAAACCGATGGCAACCGCCACAGATAACGAACACACGATATTTTCCACAAACATATGCATATGCCCTTTTTTACAGGAAAACTGTACCACCGCTCCCACAATTCCTACAACGGCCGCCACAATCGCCTCCGCCCAGTTGCTGCCGAACATCACGGCAAATCCTCCGGTCAGAAAGGCAAACGCCGACAGCCGGATCTTCAGCCGTTCTTTCTCTTTCCACAGTGCCTTCATCTGTTTAAACGCTTCTTCCAGCGTAAGTTCATCATTACAAAACTCCCTGGATATCTGATTTACCCGGTCGATCTTCTCCAGATTCGTTCCATGACTCTGGATCCGTCGCACAACGGTCAGCGAATCCATCGAAGGATCATCCAGCGTGGCAACAAATCCGGTCATCATCACCAGTACCTGCACCGTCTTCAGATTTGATTTCTGCAGGATCCGGTAGACCGTATCTTCCACCCGGTATGTCTCCGCCCCGTTCTGCATCAGGATATCCCCGGCAAACACCGCTGTATCCAGTAACAACTTGTAGTCCATTTCCCTTTTGCTCACTTTCCCCTGTTTTCTGCCTTCTTTCTTTATATAGAAAAAAGTTCCGGTACAATATTCTTTGTACCGAAACTTCATTATAACCTATAAAAACAAATTTGCAAATAGTACAATCAGCGGAATCGCAATTAATGTTCTCTCCATAAAGATCACAAACAGTTTCCACAGATTCAGCGGGATTTCACTCTTGATAATGATGGTTCCAACCTCTGTCAGATAAATAATCTGTACCAGAGAAAGCACACCTACGATAAATTTGGTCTTTACCGCACTGATGCTTCCGAGAAGCAGTGCGGGAATAAACATATCGGTAAATCCTACCAGTGTAGCCGGTGCCGCCGCAAATGCCTCTTTCACACCGAACAGCTTCATATATAATCCCATCGGATAAGAGATCCAGTTAAATACCGGTGTGTAAGTCGCGATCACCAGTGCGATCGTTCCCCATGCGATAACGATCGGGATCAGGTCAAAGACCATACCCATAACAACTTCCATACCGCTTGCCAGCACGCCTTTTGCGTTAAATCCTTCCGCACGCTTGCAGCTGATCTCCAGCGCATAATTCAGGATTCCTTTTTCCTGCGGCACTTCCTCATGCAGCTGTTTTCCCGCCTGTTCCTGGTAGGTATCCGGGATTGTCCGGATCGGTGGGATTCTCGCAATGATCACCGCCAGAACGATTCCAACCACGCAGATACACAGATAAAATGCCGGGAACAGATTGGCAATTCCTACCGTATCCGCAACCAGCAGACAGAACGGAATGGATACCAGGGAGAAGTTCGTCATAATATAACCGGCTTCTCTTTTTGTGTAAAATCCTTTCATATACTGCTCTCTTGTCAGGATAACGGCTGCATTTGACGCACCAAACCAGGAAGCCATCAGATCGACCGAAGCTCTACCCGGTACATGAAACAGCGGCCGTACTACCGGGCGCAGCAGCACACCGAGGAACTCCATGATTCCACAGTCCGTCAAAAACGGCAGGATAAAACTGAATCCCAGTACGATACAAAACAGCGTACCACTTAAGCTTACCATACTTGCTCCGGTATCCGCAGACAGGATAAATTTCGGTCCTTTTCCCAGTACAACCATCGCGATCACAATCGCACCGATCACTTTTGATACCAGATACAGCGGTGTCGTCGAAAATGCCTTGCTCAGATATTGATTTTTCCGGATCCAGTCCGGTTTGCAGATATAGTCATATACCGTGAGAATCGCCGATCCCACAACGATCACCAGCAGGATATACGGCAGTGAGCCGCCAAACAGGCTCTTTAAAAAGTTTTTCAGATAATCCAGTAAAGTCGTAAATGATTCCCCCTGCGGAATCGGCACCAGAAACATGGCGATTCCAAATGCAGAACCAAGAATAAACTTCAGAAGATTCTTCACATTTACATGATTTTCCTTCATCGTTCTTCCTCTCTTTGTTTTATTTTCAAAACCTCCTATCGACAACCGTTTCCGGTTCTCCGACTCAGATTTTGTTTTTTCTTTTCCTGATTGCAGTTCATGATCTACGCAACATCAGCACTCCAGTGCTTCTACATCCTCCATTGCCTGATAGATCATATCCTCTGTCACTTCATATGGAATATGTTCCATATCCGGACCCTCTACCGTCTCTTTTAATACCGGTGCAAGGATCAGCCGTTCCAGCGGAACCTGCATTTCGCACAGAGTTGTTGCAATCTCCAGTTTCTGTAGGAACCGTTTCAGCTTCCGTGCCTCATCCAGCTGCCCGTCTACTGCCAGCTGCACCAGCACCCCGTAAGCTACCACATTTCCATGCAGATAAGATTCCTCGAATCCCGGAAGTACATCCAGCCCGTAACATACCGAATGTGCGATCGCACAGTTATATTCATCAAGCACCACCAGCGATACCAGCCCGGTACTTACGATGTTGGCGAGTACCGCCTGTTTGAGTGCTGTGGATACTTTGTCTTCTTTGCAGTCTTTCCACGCCTGCACGCCATATTCCATAAGCGGGGTATAACACATATTGCTGATTTCTCTTCCCAGTGCCGAACTGTGTTCCAGCTGATCTCCCCGCGCCGCAAAATGGCACTCAAAATATTTTCCAAGCGTATCTCCCATTCCCGCCTGCAGGTATCTTGCCGGTGCTTTTGCAATCACTTCCAGATCGATAAAGCAATGTCTCGCCGGACGCTCATAAAAATAAAAGCTGTCAAACGTTCCATTTTCTTTATATACAACAGAAAGTGCTGTTGTTGCCGCACAGGTCGCTGCGATCGTCGGAAATGTAAAGACCGGAAGTCCTGCCTCATATCCGGCTCCCTTTGCCGTATCCAGCGCTTTACCGCCACCCATACCAAAGATCATATCCACCTGTTTTTCTTTTGCATATGCCGCCCAGCGGTGAATATTTTCATATGTACAGTCTTCACCAAAAACAACCGTATCCACAAGTTCCATCCCGGTTCCGGCAATTGCCTGCACCAGGCGCTCTTTTCCCGCACGCAGTGCCTTTTTCCCACCGATCAGAAGGATCCGTTTTCCGTACAGCCCGCACACAAAGGGAACTTCTTTCCATGTATCTGTTCCTATCGAATAATTACAAAAGAAAACTGCTTCTATATTCATTATTTCAACAACTCCTTTAATTTGCTAAGACGCTCCAGTGCCTCATCAATCGTTGCTTCCTCTCTCGCAAAATGCAGACGGATCAGATGGTTTACATCCTCCTTAAAGAAGCTGGAACCCGGAACCGCAGCCACTCCGATATTTTTGATCATCCATTCACAGAATTCCAGATCCGTATACCCCGCAAACTGAGGCAGATTCAGAAACTCCTGAATATCAATCAGGACAAAATACGTTCCCTGCGGAACATTGTGTTTCAGCCCGATCCGATCCAGACCATCCAGGAAATAGGCACGTTTCTTTGTATAGGTCTCCAGAAGCTCCGTATAATAACTCTCCGAGAAATTCAGACCTACCGTAGCGGCTTCCTGTAACGGTGCAGCCGCTCCGACCGTCAGGAAATCATGCACTTTCTTCGCTGCCTCGATCACTTCTTCCGGTCCGATCAGATATCCCAGTCTCCATCCGGTAATGGAATATGTTTTTGACAGAGAATTGCAGGTGATCGTATGCTCATACATACCCGGCAGGGATGCCATGCAGGTGTGATGATACGGCGCATATACCATATGTTCATACACCTCATCCGTTACCACAAACGCATCATATTTCACTGCAAGTTCCCCGATTCCCATCAGTTCCTCTCTGGAAAATACTTTTCCACACGGATTTGACGGATTACACACGATGATTGCCTTTGCTCCATCCTGAAATCCTTTTTCCACCAGGCTCATATCAAAATGATATTCCGGCGGAACCAGCGGAATGTAGATCGGATCTGCCCCGGATAAAATCGCATCTGCTCCATAATTTTCATAAAATGGAGAAAATACCATAACCTTATCCCCCGGATTACAGATGGTCATCATCGCACACATCATCGCTTCCGTACCACCACAGGTCACAACAATCTCCTTATCCGGATCAATCGTCCGTCCAATCGCCCGTCCCTGTTTTCTTGCAAGCGCTTCCCTGAAGTTTTCCGCTCCGAAAGTAATTGAATACTGGTGCGGTCCTTCATAAGCTGCCTTCGCCAGCGCATCCATAATCTCCTGCGGCGGATCAAAATCCGGAAATCCCTGAGAAAGATTGATTGCTCCATACTCATCACTGATTCGCGTCATTCTGCGGATTACCGAATCCGTAAATGTCTGTACCCTATTACTTAATCCTGGCATTGTATGTTCTCCTTTGCTTTTTGTATTTTCTATATTATTTTTCTGCCCATACCTGTCTCATCTGTCACTTTTTGAAGTATTGTTCACTTCGTACTCAGTAATACTAAACTTTTCTGTCCTGATGTCCCCTGGTATGGACTTGTGTTTCTTTCAAACCTCGTCTATAATAAAGTATACCGTTACGGTATAGTCAATAGGAGGATGTATATTTATGCAAAAATTTTCTGTTCCCTGCATAAAAACCGGTGATTTTGCAAAATTATGCAACACAAACAAACGTACACTGATCCATTACGATGAAATCGGTCTCTTTTCCCCGGCGTATACCGATGAAAAAGGTTATCGCTATTACAGTGAAAATCAGTGTGACACATTCTTTACGATCACCTGTCTCAAAGAAATCGGTATGCCCTTAAAAGAAATCAAACAATACATTGACCATAAAAATCCCGAAGACTTACAGACGCTTCTGTTACAGCAGCAACAGAAAGTAGAAGCTGACTTTGCACGTCTCCACCGGATCCGTCAGGTCATCGACACCAAATTGCAGCTGATCCACGCCGGAGAACATCTGCAATTTTCCGATTCCGTCTCAGCCGTAAGCCTCGAAGATTTCCCGGAAGAATATCTGATCGTCAGCCCTCCGTTACATACCAGCGACCACGAAAAGATCTTTTCCGCCATCTATCAGCACATCGCATACTGCAACCACAACCTGTTAAATGCCGGTCATCCCTACGGTGCCATGCTCGCCACCGAGGAACTGTTGCAGGGACATCAGGATGTGTATGCTCACTTTTTCACCAAGGTGATCCAACCACCAACCGGTCATCCCTGGATGAGCAAACCAGCAGGAACATATGCAGTTATCTATCTCAAAGGCGACTACTACGAAGCTGACCAGGCTTTTGAAACTCTCCTGGACTATATTCAAGAAAATAACCTGGCACCTGGAACTTATTGCTATAAAGAAGCGGTTCTGGATGAAATGGCAGTAGAGAACGAAACCCAACTCGTAACCCGAATCTCGATTCCTGTATAACACAAAACTCCCCGGAGGATGTATCTGGTCTGTATCCAGAAAAATCCTCCGGGGAGTTTCTATGTATCGTTTTTATTTCGTCTCTTTCGTTTCTTCCAGCATCGAAGTACAATGCGGACATCTGGTTGCATCAATGGCAATCTCTGTCTTACAATAAGGACATTTCTTCGTTGTCGGTGCAGCCGGTTTTTCTTCTTTGTTATGATTCAGCTTTGCAGCCGCACTGTTCATAACTCTCATAATCGTAAAGATCACCAATGCCATGATCAGGAAATTCAATACAGCTGAGATAAACTTACCATAATTCAAAGTAACCTCGCCTAAAATGTTCCATTTCAGCTGATCAAAATTCATACCACCGAACAGTCCAAGAATCGGATTAATGATATCATCAACCAAAGAAGATACGATGCTAGTAAAAGCACCCCCAATAATGATACCGACAGCCATATCCATCACATTTCCACGGTTGATAAATTCCCGAAACTCTTTGATAAACTTCTTCACGCTTCCTTCCCCCTTCTTTTGTATTCGCTGTACAAGCTGTTTTTATTATATAATTTCACAGTTAAAATGACAAGATATAACAAGTAGCAAGCAAAATCGGTCCACTGGATTAGTTTTTGATATACAACACAAAAAAAGAACAACAGTTAACTGTTGTTCTTACTATACAGGGGATGAGGGATTCGAACCCCCATCGACGGTTTTGGAGACCGGTGCTCTACCATTGAACTAATCCCCTATATTCAATTAAAGGCATATACCTTCAAAACTGCATACACATAACATCCTATCTTCCTACTTCCTGCGGTTGACCGCTTCCAGGTCAAACCCTCGA
>OLPT01000159.1_pt1 | contig 57472 bp, 46 predicted proteins | sample 1673051 | NCBI WGS metagenome assembly OLPT01 (sample SAMEA3136750, study PRJEB25190) | human gut metagenome | biome: human gut; feature: human-associated habitat; material: faeces | place: Austria | collected 2013
TTGCCACCGAGGACGCTCGCCGCTCCGAACGACTGATAGGAAACTGCCGGGCCCGAGGGCCACGGCCAGGTAATGTGGTGTAGAGGGAAGGGCTTCCGATCGGCCTACCGAGTGGAGGATACCACCATGGCGCCACCCACCAGGCCGGGGACCGTGGATTTGCTACACTTTTTTAGACAGTTTAGAGAGGGACCGAGGAGCCACTCGAGAAAGGCCCGACTATGGCAGGCCCCAACCACCCCAGGAAGTTCACGGAGGAGTTCAGGCGGCAGATCGTGCAGCTCTACCTCGCAGGCAAGCCCAGGCGTGTGTGTGGTCAAATAAAAGCCGACACGTTCGGCAGTGGGTTTCCGGCAATATATGCAAAAACATGCCGACCCTCCCTGAGCATGCCTAACCTGATTGGTGCTCTAAGTTCTCAATCAGAAAGGCAGAAAGGCAATGATCGACATGCCCACCATCAGTTCTATACGCCAGCAGCGAAGAGATGGTTACTCCATCTCGGATATCGCCAAAATGAACGGCGTCTCGCGCGATACGGTTTACAAGCACCTAAAAGAAGACGACTTCTCGCCAACCCCCCCATCAAAAGGCCGTCTGCAAGCAAGCTAGACCCTTTCAAGCCGATCATCGACCAATGGCTGGAAGAAGACGCCCGCACTTGGCGAAAGCAGCGTCATACCGCTCGTAAGATACGGCAAAGGCTCAAGGGCGAATACGGTGCCGATATAGCTGAGACCACCGTCAACCGCTATGTGAGGCAAAAGAAACAAGAGAGCCGCAGCGCATCGAATCAATTTTTAGATCTTGTATGGGAGCCGGAGCAAGCTCAAGCTGATTTCGAGGAAGCTGAATTCTACGTAATGGGAGTTCGCTGCAGATTAAGCTGCTTCGTGCTGGCCTTCCCTTATTCAAACGTAGGGATAGCGCAGGTCTTTCCCGGCGAAAGCGCCGAATGCGTCTGCCAGGCGCTTAAGAACGTCTTCGAATACATAGGAGGCGTCCCTACCCGCATCCTCTTTGAAAACGCAACAGGTGTGGGCAGACGCGTCTGCGAGGACGTGCGCACTACGGAGCTCTTTGGCAGGTTTTCCGCTCACTACGGCTTTTCTTATTCGTTTTGCAATCCGGCCTCAGGCCATGAGAAGGGCAACGTGGAGAACAAGGTGGACTTCATCAGGAGAAACCTGTTCGTCCCGCTACCGCAAATCACCAATATAGACATCTTCAACAAGCGCTTGCTCGATAAATGCATGGCGCTTTCCAGGAAGAGCCACTGGATCAAAAACGAAAGCGAGGAGCAGCTGCTCATCGAAGACCGCTTTGCTCTCTTGGGCTTGCCGGGAAAAGCCTTCAGCGTCGTGAGCTACATGAAAGCCAAGGCAAACAAAAAGGCAAGGTTCGGGTAGACGGCCCGCACTTTTACTCGACCGACCCGTCTTTGGCGGAAGAACGACTAATAGTCGCCTTAGGAGCAACCGAGGTCGAGATCTTCAGCGAAGACGGCACGAGCGTCTGCAATCACAAGCGCGTCTACATGGATTCGCTTGACAAGGACAGCCTCAAAACCGAGCTGAGGCTCATGCGCGACGAGGCCGCCAGGACGGGCTGGGCATCGATGATCCAAGCGGTTGAGCTTTCTTACGCCACCACCCATCGTATCGACGGCGCAAGCATTGCGGTAAGCGCCTCTCATATCGCCTCCGGCAACGACGTCATCGCCTACGACGAGCCGTCGACCTTTGCGTCTATGACAGCGTCTTTAGCGGAAAGGAGGCGTAAGCAGCATGGCCTACATGGAGCAAGAGGAAATCGCCGCATTCAGATCCCTTATGAGATCGCTGTATTTCTCCAACGAGACGATCGATAATTTCACGTCGAGCGCGACCCCTGGTCAAATCACCGCTGTGGGCAACATGTTCCTCTACGAGCTGGATGTAAGGGAGCGCAGGAAAAAGGAACGATTGCTGAGAAAGGCGAGGTTCCCCAAATCAAATCCTTTGAGGGCTACGACTTCTCCCAAGTAACCTTTCCCGACGATTACGGCGTCGAGGCCTTGAAGGGGCTCTCGTTCGTCGACGCCGCGCAAGACTTCGTTTTCTACGGGCAGACAGGACGAGGCAAAACCCACCTGGCTACAGCTATCGGGCTGGCATGCATGAACCTCGGCATGGAAACGCGCTTTTGCACTGCGGCCGAGTTGGTGCTGGAGCTTACGAAGGCAAATCGAGAGCACAAGCTGGAACAGCTGCTGAGTGATATTTCCAAGGCGAGGCTTTTGATAATCGATGAGCTTGGATATGTGCCGCTCGACAGAGAAGGAGCACGGCTTCTGTTCCAAGTCATAAGCGATCGCTACGAGAAGCGAAGCCTGGTTATCACGACCAACATCGAGTTCTCCAAATGGGGCGTGGTTTTCGGTGACAACAAGATGGCTTCTGCGCTCATTGATCGCATAATGCATCACGGAAGACTCGTGGAGTCCGGCGGTGCTAGCAAGCGGATGGAACACGCCCTTATGTTAGGAAAAGCGAATGCTTAACAGCTAGAAATTCGGGGTCGCTGCATATTTGCAGAAAGTGTCGAAATCAGGATGCAGAAACTGTCGACGACCGCTTGACCAAACACACAGCCAGTAAAGCATTCTGGTGTCCGCGGTTTCGGCTAAGGGGAATGCCGCTGTACACGGAAGCCTGGTCAGCAAGATCGGAGATGATATCCCGAGTTTTATCGATAGGCCCATCGTCAACGAAGAGAATCTTGCTTTCTGGCGACACCAAATCATCATCCATCAAGTCATTGACTACTTTTCTGAAAATAGGTGCAGTTATAGGAAAACCTCTTCTTCGTTGTAGCAAGGTATTACCAACCAAAGAACAGGGCACGCCACGGAACCTTCTCCAAACACGGTATTTACGCATGGCATTTTATTCCGGCAATCGCATACGGAACCTTCAGTATAGCTTTCCAAGTGCAGCCTTTGGCATGACACATACCAAAGGCATTCCACTCACGACCATCTTTTATCTATACACTTTGCCATTTTTTCATAAGCCGAAACGTAACCGTCTCCAGAGATGGCTACAACTTCAACCCCGAGAGATTCAAGCACCGCGGATTTCTCCTGGTCATACAATGACTTGTTTTTCTCTGAATCGACCCGATAGTAGACTATCCGATTTTCGTACTCGCTCATTTTCCTGTTTGGAGAAAACAGTGCAGCGCGCATAGACAGCAGCCACCATAGATCAATTTCGCAGTAATCAAGACCAAGCCCAACGATAGCGACATCAGAAGTAAAAAGAAGTTCAGGCCAAATGCCTTTCGGCTTGCGCTCTCCTTTTGCTAAACTGGTCAAATTTTCCCGAAATTTGTCATCGTCACCCTCTGAGAAAAATTCCTTTCTGATCTTAGAAATCAAAGATGCATAGTGTTCGTGACCCAAACAAAGAGTGTTTTTCCACGACGCGAGCCCATGCGCATGATAAAAGCTAATACCATCGGCCCCGTAAATAGGATCAAGGACATTCCTGCTTGACCCAGGATTCCCCTTTACCCTCTCCGCGCCGTAAACGGCTTCAAAAACACTATCGTAATTCGTCGTTATTACGTTATTCACTTTTATATTGCTAAAAGCCAAATGAGCCTTCCCTGGCTTAGGCTCAAAATCGCCTATCATCCGGGAGATTTCTTCGCGAAGCTCCATATAGGGGTCCGACCCCCTTCTCCCAATCATGCATCCTCGACTAGCCGCAATTTCCTCAAACTGAATCGGAAAAGGAACGCTTTCTTCGTCGCTATGCTTAGACCCCAGCCTTCCCATCATCTCAGCCCAGCTAAACCCATCTTTCAGAGTCCGATTCAGCCCATTGCCCAACAAAAGGGTTCTCTCTTTACCCATAGCACCTACCTCCCGAGGCAAAAAACAGCGCAGCAAACTTCGATACCAAGCGCCTTGTCTCTGTCGTATGTCCACTCGCAAGCAAGACTAAAGCACCGGTCCCAACCCCTCAATAGCGTTGACCGAGCGAAAATGCCCTTCCAAAAAACTGATTAGGGAAGAACGGCATTTGTCTCCTCCGGCACCAAATGAAAATTCGAACAACGCTCTATTCAGCCCCCGCAGTTAATCACCCTAAGAGGCCCCAACAACAAGGGCAACTACCGTTTTGCAGTTGTCGTTCAAGCTGTCAAAAACAAATCGGTTTTTGAAGTTTTCTTCTCCAGCCTCGTCTTTCAGTTTACGAAAGGCCTCGTCGGCAAAAGGGAAGCTAACAATCTCAACGCCGGTAAAGTCGAATATCACAAGGCCGTCAGTGTCTTTGAATTATCCCATCATAAGCTTTACCATTCATGTTGCTGACCCCCTGCACCCCTGATTCAAGCGAAACCAGAGGTATTTTTCGCGTATGGCCCAATCGGCGCCACCCTACCCCTCCAGCACCAAGTGCAAATTTGAGCACCGTTCCAGCGAATGCGCACCCTCGGCAACATAATTCCAAGTTTCGGAGTAATCCCCAACAACGCCAATCTCTTCGGCAAGAAAGCGCTTGAACCCCTCAATATCATTGACGTATTTCTGGGCAAACCTATGCGCTAGCAGCTCTTTCTCGTCGTTGCTGCATCCGCCGGGCTCGTTGCTTAGTGCATGCTCGAGGTTGCGGGAAAGGAAGAATGTTCTTATGGGCACTTTCCGCTGCTTGCTTGTTAATTCCTTTATCGAAGAAAGCCGCTTCAAAGCTTCGCTTTTCTTCGCATTGCGCTCGGCAATGGTCGCAGGGTCGCGCGCTAGAATGCGAGCCTCTTCATAATGAAGGCGTCCATCGCTAGACGCTTCGATGCAGCTAGAAGGCACGAACGCGCCGTCCGTATCGCATATAACCACTATGCGTTCCAAGTCTTTCCATCCGTAGCCACGGTCCCGCGACAGATGCCTCAATATCTCGTTGCGCACGTGCTCCCGTATCTTGGCAGGGTCTTGGCACGATGTGGTTACATCGCCATGAATCACGTCGAACTTCACGGCAGCATTGTTGAAAATCTTCGTGAAGATGCCGCCCAAAGCAGCCTCGTCACTCGGTCCTCCAACAATGAACAACACAACCTTGCGCGTGCTAGCCATTGGCGCCCTCTTTCGCCGCCATCCCCGCTTCGAAAAATGCGCTATCTATAGCGAACTTGTTCGTTGGCTCGTACACTACCTCGGACTGGCCACCAAGGTTAATGGCCCTTAAGTACTGGCTTCTTAGGTTGTTGCTTTCCCTGCTTCCCTTGAACGGCACATAACGGTTCTTTGGGTTCGCTGTGGTGAATATCAACGATCCTTTATCCACTATTTCCAACGGTCTAAGGTTATGAGCAGTGAAAACAAGCTGGCCCTTGCCGTGGTCTTGCAGCACCTGCAGAATTTCGCCCAGCAAAAATTCAAATACACCGCTGTCGAATTCATCTATCGCAACACACGCACCCGGCTTTGCATACACATCAACCAACAGCACAAGAATGGAAGCCAGCTTTTTAATTCCCTCGCTTTCGCAACGCAAGGGGATGGTAACCTTGCCTCTGGTACAAACCAGCTCGGCACGATTGCCAAGGCGACCATCATCGTCGAGCTGCTTTTCCAACTCCCTAACGCCCAGCTCCAACCCAGGGACCAGGGCTTCCATTACAGGGGCTATCGAGCTGATGGTCCGCTTCAAAACCGCATAGTTTTCCTCGGTTAAGAGCGTGGGCTTCAGAAGATTAACATCGAAGCCGTTATCTGCGAAAATTCCGAATTCGCCTTCGTGGGTGGAGATATGAAGGTGATTTGCCATGCCCTCCGCTTGCTGCGCAGCAGAGACAATGGCCAAACCCGTATGCCCGAAAAGGAACAATCGACCGGCTACACGCATAAGCGGTTCCGCTACTCTATATCTGGATTCAAGGGCTTTCTTGCTAAGGCCCTTGTCGCCGGTGTTAGCAAGCTTGCTTAGCACGTCCAAGAACTCGGTGGAAAACAACAGAGAACTGCAGGCACCATCCGCTACTCGCTCCGTTACAAGCACCTGCATCTTGCAGATGTCGTCGATCCTGAACAAAGGTTCCCATGCTGTTTTAGGGGAAACAAGAAAGGGGCTTCCATCCTCTTCCCTTTCGTATTCGAATAGGGTTTTAAGGACAGGTTTCTTCGCCGAATAATCTTTATAGGCAAGCTTTTCACCGCGTATTTTCGGCGCGCCATCGTCCACGCAAATAGTCAGGGAGTATGAAAACAGGCCTTCGGCGTCCTTTTCCTTCGAGAAAAGCACCCCCTCGAAGGAAAGGGTCGACTCACCGGTCGTGCGCGAAACGCAGTCAGCGATTTCGTTTTGCAGGGAATTGCCCGTTAGCGCTTTCTTTAATATGGACAACGCCTGTATAACCGACGTTTTTCCCGAGCCGTTTTGCCCATATAAGCCTACGATGTCGGAACCGCCCAGGGGTTTGCCCGGAGTCCAAGAAGAAAGCGACACTGTGCCACTTTCGGTGTTCTTGAAGTTTTCAAGATGAATAGACGTAAGACGGATCATTGTTCTGTGCCTTCCCATTGGTAAGCACAATATTACCTTGATTTTAGGTAATATCTTTCCTATTTCGGTATTTTAAATACGGTTTTTAGAAAATATATTACTTATATTGAGAATTGGCATTATCTGCTTTGTATTCTCCATGCCCACCTCGATGCTCCCAGGAGACAACCCGTGACCAACCAAAGCGCCAAATTGACACTACTCACCATCGCCTTTTTATGCTCATCAGTGCTCATTGCCTGCCTTTCATTCTCCCACCAAGCGATACTTCTTGTTCCCTCTGTCGTGATTTTGTTAGCTTTGTTCCCCTTAATCGCCCTCAACTCCCCTTCCCTAGAAGGGCCCTCAAATCATCAGGACGTTTCCCCTCTAGAAGAGTCAATCCTGGGTTACATGAACGACGACAACGCCCATTACGCAATTTCCCTCTACGGAGAATGGGGATCAGGGAAAACGTGGTTCTGCAACAACAGGCTCAAAGGCCTTTTGAAACAGAATGGCTTTTCTCTCTGCCGCGTCTCTTTGTTTGGGGTGGAAAGCTACGAGGTGGTTTCTTCGAGGATTTTTACCGCACTTTTATCCATCGATGAATCAGGGCCAAACAGGGGAATCAAAAACATTAAGCGATTCGCCTCACGACAGCTTTCCTCGAGCTTAAAATCGATTGAGAAAATCTCTAAAGCTCCCGTCTCCCTCGATTCCAGCGCATTGCTGAATGTGATACCAAGAAAGAATTGCCTCCTCGTGCTCGACGACATCGAGCGAAGCCCATTCTTCCGTGAACACGGAAATTCCTTCGGGATCATAAATGAGCTATGCGAAAACCAAAGAAGGAAGGTTCTTCTCATAACTGGCTTAGACTACTTAGATGAGCAGAAAGAGCAGCTTGAAAAAGTAGTGTGGAGGAAATATCTATACACCCCATCCCCTGAAAGCCTGTTCGAAGCAACGCTTGCAAGGGAAATATCCTTGATCCAAAAATGCGATCTCGACGTCAAGAATGCCATTATCAGGGGAATCGAGCAGTCGGGCATCCTGAACGCTCGCGCAATAATAAAAGCAAGACCCTCTCTGGTCGCAATCGCCTCCTCAACCGCTCTCCGAAAACAAGAAATCGACCACTCCGAAAGAGAATGCGCCCTATCGAAAGCCATCGAACTCGCCATCCTCGTTTCCGCAAACGCCCTGCCCGAAGTCAAAGAATCGAGCGACAGCATGGGTAAGGCGCTGATAATGATTCAGCTAGAGGGGTACGAATATTTGCAGGAGGCGTTTGAACCCCTCACGAACGGCAGCATCGTCAATAAAAACGAAATCGATGAATCGCTCTCTCGGTTCATTGAGTCAAAGCACAACCGGACAAAGCAGGATATCGAAATCGACGATGCGCTTTCTCAGCTAATGTCAATTAGAGAAATGGACAACGATGAAGCCGTTTCACTTGCGTTAAGGCTATCGAGCTACGTTCAAAGTGGGAAAATACGGCCCGAAAAAATGAAAAAAGTCTACGATGCATGCAAAATACTGCACAGCGTGGGGCTCAACGAAGCTCCATCAGAGCAGCAAATAAGAGAATCTTTCGATAAGACCATTGAATCGAATCCATATCAATCTCGTAGCGCTTTAATCTGGGGATACCAAATGATGATCGAGGCAGGCGAGCCAAAAGACCCCTTTCTTGACAGTTTGTCGGAGAAAGCAGAAAGCTCAGCCATAAAGCAGTTAGAAGTTTCATTAGATCCCCTAGAGAATCCCGGCAACATATTAACAGCCGTTCTTGAGTCATTAGAAAATCATTCCTCCAACGATAAGGATGCTTTCATCCCAGCCGCAATCAACGCCGAAACAATCGCAAAAGCCTTTGAATCCGGCAACGGAAAGATACAGATGGGGCTAATTGATTTTTTTTAAGCTGAAATACAGCCATAGGGCGTTTCCTTACAATGAGGGAATCGAACAATCTTATAAGTGGCTAAGCGAAATTATCGAATGCCTTGAGAGAATTAAAACAATGGAGAAGCTTGAAGAGTGGAGACGCAAGACTTTTGTTGACGCCCTTTCCAAGATAAGAAGCGATATTGGCAAGAAAAGGCAATGAAAGCCGCGCTGCATTAGCCCCCCCGCAGAACGAAGAGAGGAGCTCTCCGATTCATCCAACAAGCTCCCTACCCCATCTTCTGCAAATTCAACGAGTAGAACCTTTGCCTGCCCTTGCGCGTCTCTCTCAAAAACCCTAGCTCTTTAATAAGCTTGCGCTTCCTTGCCATTGTGGGCTCGGACATCTCGGCTGCCGCACACAGCTCTTCAGTAGTTGCACCGTTTTCCGAAAACAGCTCCGCTTGAGCAAGAATGAACGCAACTCGCCAAAGACCGGCGTCCTCTTCTTTGGTAGCGATTGCGCGATTTACCGCCCCAACCGCATCAGCCAAATCGCTCTGCTTCGCCTGCAGCGAATCCAGCATGCTTCCCATCGCATCAACCACCAGCTCCGAAAAGGAAATCACAAAAGGCGTTATATCTCCCTTATTCAGCGGATGCTCGCAAATCGAAAACCCCTTGTAATATTTTTCGATACGCTCTTTCACGGAATACGAAAGGCGATATCCGACTATAGGGCTAAAGCTGCGAGAAAGGACATAGCTGCTGATGAACCTGTTGGTTCGCCCATTGCCATCGTAAAACGGATGAATATAGGCGAACAAAAAATGGAACACCGACACCCGTACAAGCGCGGGGATGGCCTCATCAGCAAGGATCATCAATGCCTGATTCATCAGTTCAATGATCTTTGATTCGGGTTCAACGCCCTGGTGTATTGGCTTATGCGAGGCATCCAGAACGCTTACTGGCTCTTTGCGGAAGAACTGACCATCTGGCACATGAGACGGATCATCGGCTCTTACTTCATCGAGAACCAGCTCGTCATACAAAGCACGCACATCAGCGCAAGTAGCGATAGGAATCGTTTTACGCACTCTTAGCGCATGATATTTTTCAACAATGCCTAAAAACCTACCCGCCTTGTCCTTTTCGGCGAGCATTTCAAGGGCATCGTCGATTTCCCTGCGCGTCGAGTGAACTCCTTCGATTCCGTTAGTAAGCACGATTTCGTCAATAAGGCATTTGTCCATGTATTGCTCAATGGCCCTCTGCGGCAACATCCCTATGGTGCGGTCAATGTCTCTATCAAGCTCCATCGCCTTGATAATTAGCTCGTAAATCGCGGAGTCCATTACGTAGAATGCTTGATTCCCGCTTATCTGAAAGTTAAGACGCACGGCGTCCTTGGAATTAAAGCGCTGCTCGTACACGAGCCTGGCGTCATTTTCTGAGATATGAAATAGGGTTCTTAGGTCCCGATATTTTGACGGCATGCGACACCACCCCGAATAGACCAAAAATGTCGGTAATTATTTGGTCTATTGTCGCATATCTTACGAATAGACCAAAAAAACAGCCTATTTTTTGGTCTATTTGAGCGAAAACGAGCGATTGACCAAAATTCTTTGGTCTATTTTGGTTAATCGAAGGCGCTACCGTTCACGACAAGCGACAGCACCGCGACGCAATATCGCCCCTAAACGACACCTATGCGACACTGTCGCGACAGTTTGGCGACAGTGTCGCATAGGTGTCGCACTGGGGATATAGAGACAAATCCCGTTTTCCCAGTTTTGCATGACACACAAAAAAGCCTCGCTTACACGATTCATTCACTGCAAGCGAGGCTCTATCCGCTAAGCGGGGAAACGATACCTGTCCCTATATACCCACCTGGCTTATTTCCCAGCAGCTTTCAATGCTGCTTTGGGACCTGCCACCAGCAGATAGTACAAGCCCTTGCGCAGCGGCGTGGGATCGTTGGGGAAAAACTGCTCGAAACGCTTTGGGTGCTCCATCAAATATCGCAGGTTCGCGTTCTGATAGTCGCTGAACAGCGAGCGATCATACGCACCGCCCCTGAACCCGGCGCGCAAATCCTCATGCATCTTGACCACAAATTCACGACGCTGTTCCGGCGCCAAACGCGCAAAGTTCCACATATAGCTGTCATAACGCAGCCTGAACAGGACTTTTCGCAAATCTTCGCAATCAGGATCGTTCTTGATGAAGCGCTCGGCCATGTCGAATTCCTTGCACACGCACATCACTTTTTGCGCGTCGTTCACAGAAGACGCCTCGTTGTCTTGGCGGTAATGCAGAATGGCCTCTTCGGACATGACGACCTTCTGCGCGGTTACCCACACCTTGAACTGGAAGCCCAGGTCCTGGAAGCTTGCACCCGCCGTTTCAAGGAAACGCACGCCCTTATCAACCAGCATTTCGCGACGATACAGCGCCGACCAAATGGAGGGAATGCAGTAGAACACTTCGCGAACATCGCGCGGATTGAAGGGGGCGTCCGTCATAGGGGGTTTGCACACACTTATAAGCTGGTTGCGTTCCTTGGGCGTGCTCCAGTAAAACCAGTAGTTGGCTTTAGCCACGTCGACAGGAGCGTCGGCACTTGCGCCCTTCACCAGGCTGTACAGCAGCTCCAGCGCATTCGGCTCGAAGAAATCATCTGGCTCCAAAATGCCAATGTACCCGCCGCGCGCGGTGTCGATGCCCAAGTTCATTGACGCGCCGTAACCGGAATTATCCTTATCAATCAGGCGAAAACGCTGGTCTTTTTCCATGTAGCGCTTGATGATATCTAGCGAACCATCGGTGCTGCCGTCGTTGATGCACAGTGCTTCGAAGTCGGTGAACGTCTGAGCAATCAACGAATCAAGCGCCTGTTCCAAATACTGCTCGGAATTGCAAATGGGCACCAGCACCGAAATAGCAGGTGCGGGCCCTTCAGGTGCAGGGCTGATCTTCGCGCTCGCACGCGCTGCATTCGCACGCGCCTGTTGCTGAGAAATCTGGTTCTTGCCCTTTTTCTCGGTCTTCGCGGCAGCGTTTCCGCCACCAGCGCTCTTCACGTTATTCCTCTTAGCCATTCCCTGCCCCTCTCAAATCAATTAGGTAAAAGTATACCGTTCATACAAGAAGCAACCACAGAGCATATTTCAGCTGCCGCAAATCACGTCAAGCAGTCCACAGGCCTGCGCGTCCTCGACTGCCGCGAATTACGCCGGACGTCCTTGGCTGCCGCGCCCTCACGAGCCGCAATCGCGCCGAGCATCCACGGGCGTCATACGTCCAAGGTCGGCACAAATCGCGGTGGGCGCTCCACGCCTCCGCCAACCCAGGCGTTCAACGACACGCACGGACATTCGCCGCCCCGCCCATCGCGCCACGAACTTCACGGCGAAGCTTCAACACTTAATTAATTCCTCGCAAACGAGGTGCTTTCCTCGAGCGCATCGCATAGAATCGATCTAATGTAAAACGCGTTCATAAAACGGCGCCAGCAGAGCGCAACATTATTCGCTTCAACGCGTTATTGAAGCCCGCCGCCAACAAGGAGGTTCTTATGAAACTTGGATTCATCGGATGCGGAAATATGGCCAAAGCCATGATCAAGGGAATTGTCGCTAGCGGTGCTGTTGCGCCCGGTGAAATCTACGGTTCCAATGCAACGCCGGAACACGCCGCCGCTGTAGCCGAAGAATTCGGCATTAACGCTGGCACTAACAACATCACCGTCGCTGAAAACGCCGACATCCTGTTCCTTTCCGTAAAGCCCTACCAGTACGAGGCCGTTATTGCCGAAATCCGTGAAGCAATGCGCCCTGAACAGACCGTCGTCACTATCGCCCCCGGCAAGACCATCGCTTGGCTGGAAGAACAGTTCGGCGCGCCCGTCCGCATCGTACGCACTGCACCGAACACACCCGCACACGTGCTGGCAGGCGTTACCGCCTACTGCCCCAACAGCTTGGCAACTGCCGAAGACGTCGCCGCCGTCGAATGCCTGCTTGCCAGCTTCGGCACCACCGTTGAACTGGAAGAATCGCAGCTCGATGCCGCAAGCGCCATCGGCGGCAGCTCACCCGCCTACGTATATATGTTCATCGAGGCTTTGGCAGACGCAGGCGTGGCCGAGGGCCTGAAGCGCCCGCAGGCTTACCAGCTTGCCGCACAGGGCGTACTGGGTGCTGCAAAACTCGTGCTCGAATCCGGCAAGCATCCTGGCCAGCTGAAGGACGAGGTGTGCTCGCCTTCCGGATCCACCATCCGCGGCCTTGAGGTTCTGGAAAAAGGCGCATTCCGTGGCACCGTCATCGATGCGCTGCGTACCACCATCGAAAAGGCACGCGCTCTGTAACGCAAATGGGCGCGGTTGGGTGCTTTACGGCGCCGATGCGCTGCGAGCCGGCAGCTCCTTTGTGCTTACCTACGCCCCGCAAGCAACAACCCCGTTACAAACTGTCGCGCGAATGCTTCCTTTCTTGACATGCCGCGCGCACATACTAGAATCCGTATTAGCACTCCACATGTTGGAGTGCTAATTACGTTTATAGGCGCTTGCGTGCCGTCATTTCGGCACCGCAAGCGCACGGCAACGAACCAACGTTTGCTTGCAGTTCGCGGGTGCAAGCCGCTACGCAGCACAGGTGTCACGACGTCAGGCACAACACCTAACTCGGCGCCGCGTCGGCCGTATCGCCTGGGCTCGAAGCCGCGCCAACTGCAGCGGGCCCTCGCCGCAGCACCAACCGCGAGCGGCCTAGCAGCCCGCCGCCGCGCCGACAGGCAAACGTACATAACAGGCCATGAAGGAAGGATCTGAATGAAGCAATTCAAAACAGAAAGCAAAAAGCTCCTTGATCTGATGATCAACTCCATTTACACCAACAAGGAAATCTTCCTGCGCGAGCTTATCTCCAACGCATCCGATGCAGTTGACAAGCTCTACTTCAAGAGCCTCACCGACACCACCATCGCTGTTTCCAAGGACGGTCTTTCCATTAACGTGGCGTTCGACAAGGACGCTCGCACCATCACGGTTTCCGACACGGGCATCGGCATGACCCGCGAAGAGCTGGAGACCAATCTGGGCACCATCGCTCATTCCGGCAGCCTCGAATTCAAGACCGAAAACGCCGAACAGCAGGGCGAAGACGTAGACATCATCGGCCAGTTCGGCGTGGGCTTCTATTCTTCGTTCATGGTTGCCAAGGAAGTTACCGTAACCTCCCGCGCATACGGCGAGCCCGAAGCCTTCACCTGGAAGTCCGATGGCATCGAAGGCTACACCATCGAGCCCGCCACCGCCGAAGAGGCCGCCGCACTGGGCGCCGACCACGGCACCAGCATCACCCTGCACCTGAAGGACAACGCCGACGAAGAAGAGTACGACGTATTCCTGGACCAGTACGAGCTCCAGGCCCTCATCAAGCAGTACAGCAACTACGTGCGCTACCCCATCCGCATGGAAGTGGAAGAACGCAAGCCCCTGCCCAAGCCCGAAGATGCCGGCGACGACTACACGCCCGAATTCGAAACGGTGCGCGAGGTTAAAACCATCAACTCCATGATCCCCATCTGGAAGCGCCGCAAGTCTGAGGTGTCCGACGAAGAGTACGCCACCTTCTATAAGACCGACTTCCACGATTTCGAGGATCCAGCCCGCACCATTTCCGTTCACGCAGAAGGCGCGCTGACCTACGACGCGCTGCTGTTCATCCCCAAGCGCCCGCCGTACGACTTCTACAACAAGGACTACGAAAAGGGCCTGGCACTGTACAGCTCCAACGTGCTGATCATGGAAAAGTGCGCCGACCTGCTGCCCGACTACTTCAGCTTCGTAAAGGGCGTTGTTGATTCCCAGGATCTGACGCTGAACATTTCCCGCGAAACGCTGCAGCAGAACAGCCAACTGCGCGCTATTGCCAGCAAGCTCGAAAAGAAGATCAAGAGCGAGCTGGAAAAGTTCCAGAAGAACGACCGCGACGGGTACGAGAAGTTCTTCAAGGGCTTTGGCCGCAATTTGGAATACGGCATCTACACCAGCTACGGCATGAAGAAGGATGTGCTGGCCGACCTGCTGCTTTTCTATTCCGCCAAGCAGCAGAAGATGGTTACGCTGGCCGAGTACGCCGAGGCAATGCCCGAAGGCCAGGAGTCCATCTTCTTCGCAACGGGCGAAGCTATCGACCGTCTGGCGAAGCGCCCCATTGTGAACACGGTGCTGGGCAAGGGCTTCGATGTGCTGCTATGCCCGCAGGACGTTGACGAGTTCTGCTTCATGTCGATGAGCGAATACAACGAAAAGCAGTTCAAGAATGTCGCCGGCGGCGACCTGGGCCTTGAAACCGAGGACGAAAAGAGCGCAGCCGAGGCCATCACGAAGGAAAACGAGGGCCTGTTCGCCGAAATGCAGAAGGCACTCGATGGCAAGGTTAAGCGCGTTGCCGTTTCTGCCCGCCTGACCGATACCCCTTCATGCGTAACCGCAGAAGGTCCCATCACGCTGGAAATGGAAAAGATCTTGGCGCAGGGTCCCGACGGCGAGCACGTAAAGAGCGATCGAGTGCTCGAACTGAACGCCGAGCATCCCGTATTCAAGGCAGTGCAGAAGGCGTTCGAGGATGGCGATACCGAAAAGGTGCACCTGTACGCCACGATTCTGTACGATCAGGCGCTGATCACCGAGGGCCTGCCCATCGACGACCCCGTGGCCTACACCCAAGCCGTCTACAAATTCATGGCATAACAAAATGGGGGCAGTCCCTATTTTGTTATTCTTCGAGCAGAGGGGCGTTCGCGAAAGCGGGCGCCCCTTTTTTGTTTGCGGAGAAGCTATTCAGCGAGAAGCGGATTCACGCTTTTCGCCACCGAATTAAACCAACCGCGCATAATCTTGGGTTTGGTGGAATATGTGCGCTACAACAACTTTCTCGCCATCGAAACGGCACAGGACCACATAGCGTTTGATTGCCATGGGTCTGAAGCCCATTGCCACAAGCTCCGGAATACGCGAAAGCCCATGTAGCTCTGGCATATCGCAAACCAAATCAAGTTGGCGCTCAAACCCCATCATGAATGCACCAGCGGCTTTTGGACTTGCCAGCTCAATGGCAAGATACTCAACTACGGATTCATACTCAAGCTGTGCGCTCGAGAGAATAACCCTAGGATAGGCCATACTTTGCCTTCATCGTCTTCGTGAACGCATCGTAGGAAACATAGTCGCCGGCCTCTTCTTCGCGCCTTGCAACCAGCATGCGAGCCAACAGCTTAGATTTTGCGGCTTCCTGGCACAAAGCCTGGTAACGCTCGTTGCTCATGCAATGAATAGCCTCCCGACCGTTTTTCGTCACCGTTACCTCAGACTCGCTTTCGACCAGGTCAACGAATGTCGAAGTACTTTTCATATCCCTAACAGGAGCGCATACTGGCATGGTGATCCCTTCATCGGTTACCATGCGGCCCAATTGTACCACGCTCGACGCGTGGAAGTTGTCGGAGCCTGTCTTCATCGTGAGGCGGTACACGTCCACCGTGGGCGTCGGCGTGCCGAAGTACACGAGCTCGGCCACGCGCGAGAGCACCTGGTCGGCCACAAAGTCCTTGCGGGTGCGGTTGGCGTCGACGATAGCCTCGATCAGGCTCTGGGGCGCATCGCGGTAGTTCGCCGGCAGCAGCTTGGTTCCCTTCGGTAGGCAGTAGCCGCCGTAGCCGAAGGAAAGAAAACTGATATGGTAAACTGCAATGCGGTATTTTTTTCTTATTGGATGATATATTTTTTTCGCATTGGAGAACTCATGCCATACATCAAAAGACCTCTAGGCAACAAATTGGCAAGCGCATATAGCAAGGTGGTAATTCTCGAAGGCGCCCGAGCAGTAGGAAAAACGATGCTTATGAAGCAGGAGCTCGAACCAAAAGGATACTCCTACTTCTCACTCGCCAATGAGAGCACCTATCTCCTAGCCAAAGAAGATATCGACACATGGGTCAAGAACCTCCCTCGGCCAGCAATCATCGATGAAGCCCAGCGAATCAGCAATCTTCCTCTGGCAGTTAAAGAGGTTGTTGATGGGATTGACGCGAATTCACCCCAATTCATTCTAACCGGCAGCGCATCGCTCAACCGTAGGGGACTCGATGGGCAGAACCCTCTCACAAGACGATCCCAAAACTACGAGCTTTACCCCCTTACCCAACGAGAAATCAGGTACATGGAAGGCAGCATTGTAGATTTACTCTGGGACGAGAAACCAAATCCAAAATACCAATCCACTGTTACCGACCAAGAAATTCATGCCCTTCTTTCTATTGGAGGATTCCCAAAATATGCCATCGATCAAAAGGGGATATCTACCAACGATAGAAGTCGTTCGATTCAATCTGATATCAACAATACGCTTGGGGATTCTCTTCTCCCTGGCGAAAAAATAGATACCACGATAGCTAATGCCATCCTAAAAGAACTCTTTACCCTGCCTGGCAATATCCTCAATGTTGCCAGGATGGCAAGCGAGCTAAACCGAGACGGAAGGACCATAGATCGATATATCAACATCTTCGAGCGCCGTTTCCTAGTTAGACGACTGCCAAACCTTGCGCTCCAGGCGCATAAACAAACCCAATCAAGACCGAAAATCCATCCCATAGATTCTTCTTTCAGCGTCGAAGAGCTAAAAAGAGCAGGAAAGGATGTTTTCGGAAGCAATCGAACTTTACTCGGAAGTGTTCTCGAATCATATGTCGTGAGCCAAATCGCCCCAGAAGCCCAATGGTCAAAGAAGAATCCTGACCTCTTCTACTGGAGACAGGCAGGCAAGAATCCCAAAGAGGTTGATCTGGTTATGGCGACGGGCAATCAGCTTGTAGGCATCGAGGTTAAAGCGGCAAGGAATTTCCGCCCCTCGGACTTCAGCGGTCTTGACGCTCTATCAGATGACCCCCGTTTCCACAGGGGCTTTCTCGTCTATATGGGAGAGAGGATAGTCCAACATCGTGAAAACATATGGGCTATACCAATCACGGCTTTATGGGCCGACGACGCATTCAGCTCGAGCGAAAAATCGCAACTCAGACAACCCCCGTTTCTCAACAACCCAGCAAAGGAAGGACGACAAATGGCGACACCGGATGCATCGCTGTTCTTGAGCTATCGACATTCCGACAACGAGTATCTTGGCGGCAAAATAGTACAACTTATAAAAGAGATAGCAAAAAGCTACCAATTCCTATACGGGGAGACCATTGATGTCTTCATCGATAGCGAATCAATAAAATGGGGAGAGAAATGGGAAACCGAGCTTGATCGAAGGATAGACTCCTGCAATGTAATCATGCCAGCAGTTACTCCTGGATACATCAAAAGCGAAGCCTGCAGAAAAGAGCTCCTTGCGTTCAACAGTAAAATCAGCAGTCGAAAAAACTGCCGTATCATGCCATTGATCTGGCAGAAAGCCGAAAACCTAAACGACAGCACCGATCTTGTGGCAGAAATCATTACACAGCATCAATACGAAGACGTCTCGAATTTACAGGGGGCTTCACCCCAAACCGCAGAGTATCGAAAGTGCGTTGAGGGATTAGCTCGCCGAATCCATGAGGCAGTCGTTCAATCGGATAAGCGAGAGGCACAATCTCCAGAGGAAAAAACCGTCTGCATGAACGCCCAAGAAGAAGGGCTGCTGGAGATCCTCACCAAATGCCAGCAGGAAATCCCCGCGTTTACCGAAGCATTCGACCAGCTAGCCAATTATTTCAAGGTCTTAGTTACTGCACTAGAACACAACCCAGCGCCTCAAAACAGCGAACCAAAAGCCCTCTTACAATGGGCAATGAGATTCGACACAAGAACAAAAAATGATGTGGAAGAAGCAAACAGAAGCATTGCTAAAGCAGAAAAAGCGTGGAAAACAATGCTACCAGCCTTAACCGGGTACACAGATTATGTCGTTGCAGCAAAAAATCTTCCAGGGGGAAAAGATCAAGCCTACGATGCTCTTAGCCAGATCATCTCCCTTAGGAACACCATACAGCTTCCAGAAGACACTACGAGCATCTCTGCTTTAATAAGCATACTCCCTTTGATATCACCAAAACTTAAACCCTTCTCTGGCTGCTTCCAGAATATCTTTAGGCTATTAAAAGATATCGAAGGGTCGATATCTCCCCTAGAAAGCAAAATCAGCAAGGCGATAGGTCGTATTGAGAACAGGAACGATTAAGAAAGAAGAAGGCAAAATCTCAAGACAATAGCCCGCAGAGGCTGATTAAGCCTCGTCAAAGCGATGAAACACTCTTTCCAGAAATCCGCTCAGCAATAGCGCAAGAGGGATTCAGCCCTAATCCCTCTTGCACAAATCCCGCGTGTGCACCTTGGCGGCGACGTCGGCCAGCTCGTCGCTCCAGTGGTTGGCCACGATCACGTCGCGCTTGGCCTTGAAGGCCGCAAGGTCGTGCGGAGCCGAAGAACTCAGGCGCGTCGAACGTGGGCCCGTACACCACCACGGGCACACCCTTGGCCTTGATGCGCTTCATTATGCCCTGCACGCTCGACGCGCGGAAGTTGCCGGCCCGTCTTCGTGGTGAGGCGGTACACGCCCACCGTGGGCGCCAGTGTGCCGGAGTGCACGAGCTCGGCCACGCGCGAGAGCACCTGGTCGGCCACGAAGTCCTTGCGCGTGCGGTTGGCACCTTTCGAAAAGTTCACGGTGCCTCCTACTGGATCCGCGATGAAGAATCGCCCGCTCAAACCAGCCCTGTCAAAGCCAGCTCCCTCACCGATAAATGCGATGCCCGAAGCAGGCTCGCCCAGCTCGCAGGCAAGTAACTACTGTATGCGCACATCGCGCTCCGCGACGATGTACGCAGCGAACCCATGCCGTAGAGCCTTGCCGCAGAAAGCTGTATTTCAATCAGCATTTCTCAAATAGCAGTCAACTTGTTATACTCATCATGCAGCAAAGCTGCTTAGTCAGGAATACGCCCTCAACTGAATCTAGGTTCGTAAGTCGCGGTATGAACTATTGGTGAAGGTTGGGGGCTTCCTCATCTCTGTACCTGAGAAAATCGTAGATTCGGACGCACTTCCTAAAATGAGAATTCCTCAGCGCGCCCCCATCCTCAAAATCAGATTTCTCTTGCCTCTCGAGAATACCCCTCAAAAGATAGCAAAGCTCATCAACATCAATCTCATCTTCCTCCAAATAGGGAATTAGCTGCAGAGCCCTTTCCTCGCCATGAGCGGAGACGAGCCCCATCACGCTTAAACATCCTGCATTTTTGCATCGGACCGACGAGCTTTTTGCCCGAATAGTTTTCGTCTTAAAACTATCTATCGAGGTCAAGCTTGGCAAGTATTCCGTTATATACTTGCCAACATCGTCCCCCAAACCACGGATATACTTAAAAACGGGCATGTTGTTGGGTCTTTGGCGAACATAGCTATTAAGGTAGTTTTCGACAATGAACTTATTATCGTAATGAAGGTTATCGAGAACCACGTCTCGAAAAATATCTTCTACGGTAATGGGCTTACCCATTGATGCCGAAGACGGAGCAAAACCGATAATAACCCGTTGGTCTTCGTCAAGGCTATTCAAAGCATTATCAATGCCTGAAACCACAATCGGCGAAGACGGGTCGATTTTATCCGCAAGCTGATAGATGCTGCCCCTCAGCTCCCTCAATAGCTCCGTACTGTAAAGCCGCTCCGCTCCATTCAGGGCTTCATACACTGAAGAAAAATCATCAGTTACAATTTTTGTCATGGAGACCATCTTGCTGCCGAAAGAGAAGCTATGACTGCTTATTTCCGTTTGCGTACCATGCTGAACAAAAATCAACCTTTTCTGTAATCTATTCAGGTTCTCTCCATCAAGGCACTCTGCAATATCGGACAGAACCATTCGAATATTATGGTCTTGAATGGAATAGCCAAGGAACACAACTGGATATTCAACAAATACCGTAAGCAACTTGGCGGATAAGTATTTCCTCTTCTGCTCAAATTCAGCGTAGTCGGCAGAAGAGAGGACCATCCCGTCGGGATTGCCTACCGACCCGTGAATCTTGTAAATCTCTTTGGCAAAACCCTGCTCAGCAAAAAGAAGTCCGTCTTGGCCTTCAAAGACCTTGAAATCCGGAAAGACCTCCTCACACATTTCATCATAATTGGTTGTAATAATGCCAGATACTTTATCGCGCCCCGCCTTGGCAAGAAGGCCAAGCTCTTCCTGCCAGTGCAGGGAATAAGAATTTATGATGTCTGCAATGAGCAGCCTCAGAGGAGATGAGGATGCCCGAAGCGAGCTACGGTGCTGTTTGACAAATTCGGGATTGTCTAAAAGTGCATCATTCGCATCGTTTTCCATAAGGGTTGCAACGAACGGCAGCTCGGAATCGGCCTCCCCGTTCTCAACTGCAACATGCGCACGGGAACGGTATTTCAAAAACGAGACTTCATCCCCAAAAGCTTTCTGGCTAACCCTTTCAAGCAGCTCAACCCAACCAGGTGATCCCATATACCTACGAGATAAACCGGAGCCCACAAACAGAAAGGGAAATCTGTTGGCATCGCCAATTGCTTGCTGTATTACTTTGCAAATATCCCGATTCATGCTTATCACCTGTTCAATCCTGCCAATAGCACTATTATACAAACATTTGTTCTGCACTAAGGGCATTCGCAGTATCAATTGTAATTAAGGCTTGAACGTCAGAAGGGGGAGAGACAGCCGTAGAAACTATAACGCTCTTGTATCGGCCTTCGCGTATCTATACCCATCCGGAACCACCGGCTTGGAGGACTTGTGACTTACAGCCAAGAAAAACAACCCGTCTCACAATCCTCGTGAATAAGCTTCCGCTCCGGTGCCGGACTCCGGTCGTTGGCTAACAGGGCGGATTCTAGGGAACGTCGCAACGCCATGGATCGAGGAAAGGGTCTTTGGTGGGATGCGAATACGCAGGAATCGCCTACGAGAAGCAAGGCAAGATGCTGGCCGCCAGGAGGCGTCACTACGTCGAGCTCGTGCTCGCGGGCATGGGCTACGCGGAGGCCGCCCGCGCCGTCGGCGTCTCCAAGAGAACTGGTAAGGTGTGGCGCAACGGCAGGACGCGCAGCACGGGCCGCAACGGGGCCCCGTGCGCAGAGTGGACGGAGGCAGCCATGCCGCAGCCGAAGCCGACGGGCCCCAGGTACCTGAGCATGGACGAGCGCATATTCATCGCCGACGGGCTGGTGTGCGGCCTGAGCATGTCGGCCATCGCCTCCCGGCTCGGGCGCAGCAGGTCGACCGTTTGCCGCGAGGTGGCGCGCAACCGCGATCGGGGCACCGGGCGCTACACCCCTTACAGGGCCGGCGAGATGGCGGCCGCCAGGCGCAGGCGGCCCAAGCCGCGCAAGCTCGAGGACCGAAGGCTCGCGGCGGCCGTCCAGGCCAAGCTCGACGTCCATTGGATCCCCGAGCAGATTTCCCATTGGCTCGCGGCGGAATACCCCGATAATAAGGGCATGAACGCATCGACCGAGACCATATACCAGGCCATCTACATCCAGGCGAAGGGGCAGCTCAAGCGCGATATCTCCCAGCAGCTGCGCAGCGGGCGCGCGGCCCGCAGGCCGAGGACGGCCCTCGACGCGCGCAAGCCGCGCTTCCGCGAGCCGATGGCGATGATCCCCGAGCGGCCGCCCGAGGTGGAGGACCGCGCCGTGCCGGGCCACTGGGAAGGCGACCTCATAACGGGCGCAGCGAGCAAGAGCGCCATGGGCACGCTGGTGGAGAGGTCGAGCCGCAACGTCATCCTGCTGCACCTGCCCGACGGCCACGGCTCCGGCAAGGTGCAGGAGGCCATCGTCAGGAAGATGGCGAGGCTTCCCAAGCTTATGCGGAACTCGCTGACGTGGGACCAGGGCTCGGAGATGGCGCTGCACGGCAAGATATCGGTGGCGCTGGACATGGACGTCTACTTCTGCGACCCGCACTCGCCATGGCAGCGCGGCGCCAACGAGAACGCGAACGGCCTGCTGCGGCAGTACTTCCCGAAGGGCGCCGACCTGAGTATCTTCCCCGAGGAGTACCTGGACGCCGTCGCCGAGGAGCTCAACGACAGGCCTCGCAAGACGCTCGGGCGGAGGAAGCCCAGCGAGGTGTTCCTGGAGTTGATAAACGATTCGCTGACAGCCTAGAATCAGGTGCTGTTGACAGGGGGTGTTGCGACGTTCCCTAGAATCCGCCCAGCTCCTCGGGGTTCATCACCCCCCTCCCCGTCGCCCCGCATGAGCTGGCCGAACAGTATCGGGCGCGTGGTGACGCCCTTGATCTTGACGATGCAGTCGTAGCTGCTGCGGCAGCCTCGCGATGAGGGCATGTCCCCCCCTGGGTCAGGAAGCGCGGGATTGCGCTCCTGCCCAGAGGCGGAAAACGGAGTATTTTGGACGTGCCCTAAGGGCGAGCGGCGGCCACGACGAAAGAAGGCCTTTTAACGATTGTCACCTCCCCCGTAGTTAACGACCGTTTACTGGCAATGAATATTCCGCCCAAAGACTAAGAAACCCCGCAACTCGGTTAGAGCCACGCCCCAAAACTTAGGCACGAAAATTGGAATGCGGCCCGTTAGCAGCAAGCGGGGCTCTATTCTGTTAGGCGGGAATTTGGTACCTGCCCCGACCCACTATTCGGCTTCTTCGGGTTCGGGCTCCTCCTCGAAACGGACGTCAATCTTGTCGATGCGCAGGCCGTCCATCACACGAGCCATCATTGTGATCTTCGTGCCCTCGTGATGCAGCTCGTACGAATCGCCCTCGGCGGGGATCTTGTCCAGCAGGTCAAGCATCAAGCCGCCCGCGGTCTCATAGTCGAACACGGGCACGGGCTCAAATCCGATGAACTCAACGAACTGGTCAACTGGCAACGAGCCGTCAACCAAGTAATGATGCTCGCCCACCTTCAGGATTTCGTCCTGATCATCGTGCAGATACTCGTCTTCCATGCGACCGATAATCTGCTCGACCACATCGGTCATGGTAACGATACCGGACGTGCCGCCATGCTCGTCAACCACCACGGCGATCTTCGTGTGCTTAGCCTGCAGCACCTGCAAAAGTTTCGCGATGGAAATGCTCTCCGGCACCGCCTGAATAGAGCGAATCTTCAGGTCTTTCATCGTGGAGCCCTCGGGCAGCAGATAAGCATCCTTGATGTGCACGAAGCCCACGATGTTGTCCTTGTCCTCGCGGAACACGGGGTAACGCGTGAATTTGTTCTTCCCCATGAAGTCGAGATTCGTTTCAAGATCATCGTCGTAGTCGATGGCCAGCACCTCGGTGCGAGGCGTCATGATTGCCTTCGCATCCTTGTCGTCCAAGTCAAAAATATTGTCCAGATACTGGTACTGATCCTGCTCGATAGATCCGCTCTCGGCGCTTTCTTCAAGCAGCAGCTTAATTTCTTCCTCGGAATAAGCCTCGGTTTCATTCTTGGCATCGTGGCCGGTCAAGCGCATAACGCCATTGGTAGTAGCGTTAAACAGCCACATGATGGGATAAGTAATGCGATAGAACGCATGAAGCGGACCCGCTGTGTGCAGCGCGTAGGTTTCCGTCTTCAGGATAGCCATGCTCTTAGGGATGAGCTCGCCAGCCACCACATGCAGCGTGGTCATGATGAAGTAGCCAATACCCACCGAAATAACGGTGACAGCTGTGTCGGGCAAGCCAAAGAACACGAAGATCGGGTGAAGCAGCGCGGCAAACGCGGGCTCGCCCAGCCAGCCCAACGCCAGCGAAGCCAGCGTAATACCAAGCTGGCAAGCCGAAAGGTACTCGTTAACGTTGTCGGCCATCTCGAACGCACGCTTGGCGCCCTTCTTGCCTTCTTCCACCAAAATCTCAATCTGCGATTTACGCACGCGCACCAAGGAAAACTCAGCGATAACGAAAAAAGCGTTCATCAGCAGGAACAGAACCACCAGTATCAAACTTAACCAAATAGGCATCTAGGTACAAAACTCCTTGCGTAAGCGGGTGAGAAGCGGCATCGCCATCTCTCACTGCGGGGACGAGAAACGGATCGGCCATTTCTCATTGCGGGAACGGGATCGGAAAAGAAGCTCAAACTGCTTTTCCGCTAAAGGGGAATCGGTGCGCTTTGCACCCTTTCCGAGAAAACCGAAATTACACGGCCATCTCCCCCTTTGGGAAGGGCATAAGGCGCGTTACGTCCGCCAACAAGGAAAGGCGCTTGCGCACGTCCAGACATAAGCCACACGCAAGGAAGAGCCGCAACGCTGTTTGCGCTGCGGCATCTGAATACAGAAACGCAGCCTTTTCTTCACACGAAGACAAAGACCGCGCGGGACCAAAAAGAGAATCATTGCATTGTGCGGTGCGTTTTCGGGTCGAGCAACATCGACCGCCGCCGTCGGAGTCGTTCACGACAGCTTCATCTCCTATTCTGATGGCCGCCGCCATCGTTGGTCCCACAACCCGTTTTGCGTAAACAGGCACGATATCTTTCAGAATAGTACCGCGGAACAACAGCAATTCAACGAAACACCATCACGACGCCATGTTTTCTGCGGTAAACGACACGATCCCGCTGTTTCGGCCTCGTCGCGGACGCGACGACAGAGATGCGAGTGCCGGCCTCATGCGAAATCCCAACCAAATCAACAACGCGCGCCGCCGCAAAACGGACGCGCAGGGCAAAAGGCGCGTGGACGGCGAGGCGGGATATACCCAGCGACGCGAGGCGAATGCGCTTGCTCCGCGTGGGACGACGCGGAATGTACGCACACCTCACACGGGGGTAACGGGCACGTCTCACGCGAAGGCAGGCGCGACAACAGGAGCATCTTGCGCGTGAGCGGGGAGCAGCTCGAAGCTGCATGTGAGCGAACCCACGAAACAGCCGCTCCACCCCGCACAAACGGGGACAGTGCGCGAAACACGAGCACCGCCCCACCCCACCCGAAAAAGATCAAAACGCTCAAACGGAGCACCTAGGAATGGCAAGATCTGCGCGCCGTGTATGATTCGAGGGGCCCGTGCAGCGAAAAGTGCCCCTTCATGGCAAGATCTTCGCGCGGTGTATTCCCAAACGGCTGTTTGCAGGGCTTTTCGAATGCATGGCGCGCATATCTTGCCAAAGGGAGCCCGTTTTCGGATGCATGGTGCGCGAATCTTGCCATGAAGGGGCACTTTTCCCGTCCGAGGCCCCCTCGGGGATGCATGAGGCGAAAAAATTGCCACAGATTGCCACCCGGGAACGCACCGTGGCGGAATCTTGCCACGGATAGACACTCGGGAACGCACCGCGCAAGAATATTGCCACTGCCAGTCAGGCCAAGAACGCATTACGGCGCAATCCTGCCACCGTCGGACGCTGGAGAACGCATCTCGCGAGCATTTTGCCATCGGAGAGCGCCCGGGAACGCATCAAGGCATAATCTTGCCGTGGCAGGCAGCCCGAAAATGCACTGCGGCAACACCTTGCCACGGCAGCCTCCTTCAAGAATGCTTCTCGACGACATATTGCCAAGAAGGCCCTCGACTGCCCGAGCTTGCTGCGAAATCGCAGTGGTGCCACGGAGTCGAAAGACGCCACGCGAACGAAACATCGGCCAATTCAACACCACGCGCTGACACGTCCAAGAAACCATGAAAATATTTTGGTACCTTCCGCCAAGAAACGGCGCTGAAAACGTGCTCGCGTAGTATGGCGAACATGAGCAAAAAAGATACTTACATCAACGACATAGACGGGCGCGATGACGGCACCGAGCCATCCGGGCATGGCAGCGCGGCATCATCGGAACACGACGGCAACGAACCGTCCCAACGTGGCGACGCCGACTCATTGAAGCATGGCAACGCCGAACTGTCCGATCACGACAGCGCAGCCTCGCCGGAGCGCGACAACACCGCTTCGTCAGAGCATGGCGATACCGCCTCGCCGGAACGCGACAACGTCACTTCGCTGAAACACGGCGACACCTTCTCATCGAAACGCGGCAATGCCCCCTCGCCCGAACATGACAACGAGGCAGCAGCGCAGCGCGACGGTGTCGGCGACGTCTCATCGGAACGCGAGAACGCCGCCATCGCCGACAAAGAAGCAGCAAGCCGCTCCAATCACGCAGAAGAGGCACCGCTCGATGAGCGCAGCGCCGCTCACGCAGCGGAGACGGCATCCGACAAGCACCATGCCGCCCACGCAGCAAAGGCAACGCCCATCGAGCACCGCACCTCCCGTGCAGCAGAGACAGCATCCGCATACCTCAAAAAGGCCGGCGATTTCCTCGGCCTACACAAAAAAGCTTCTGCCATCGCTGCAGCCATTGCGCTGTGCGCCGTAGTGGGCATCGGCGCAGCCGTGGCTTCGAGCAGCCGGCCCGCCCCTAACGGCATGCTCCTAAGCAGCAGCTTTGTGAACTACGCAGCAAACGCCGTTGCAACTACCACGAATACTGCCGCAGAAGAAGCGGCAGCGGGACTCGTCGCTCAACGTCTCACGCCCAACGCACTCAACAGCGTCGATTCCTTCACCACCGCCCCTGGCACGTTTTCCCTGATAGAAGGCGAAGATGCCACACCGATTTCCGAAGAGCAGCAAGAATCCCTTGCAGCAGCCACCCAAAACATCGAAGGCGGCGGCTACACCGTTGGCTTCACGCTCATCAATTTGAACACCGGCAAGGGCATCGCTTACAACCTCGACTCGCGCGTTTACGGCGCCAGCTCGTTTAAGGGTCCCTACGCCGCCTTCCTGTGCCAACACCTGGGCGACAACGACGCTTCCTACCCCTCCGGCAGTGAAGCGGCGGGCTCTGGCGTTTCGTCGTCCATATATTCCCTGATGCAACCCATGATCCTCTACTCGGACAACAGCGCATTCAACAGCCTGCGCAACACTTACGACAGCGTAGGATTCGCCGAATGGCTCAATTCGTGCGGCGTGGATTCCGAGATCATGCACGACACGCACTTCCCACGCTACTCCGCGCGCGAATCCGCCCTGCTATGGCTGCGCACGTACCAGTACCTCAAAACCAATACTCCCACCGCGCAGAACCTAGCATCGCTCTACGAGCAGACAAACGTGTCGTTCATCCGTTCCGGCGTGAGCGACGATGAAGGAGTCGAAGCCGTGCTCAACAAAGCAGGCTGGTGCGCAGGCAGCGAACGTTTCACCGGTCTGTGCGATGCGGGGCTCATCAAGTGCACCGACGGCACCACCTACCTTATGAGCACCATGACCAATTCGCCGGACGGCGGCCTGTACACCATTCGCTTGGCGAACCTGGCATCCGCTCTTTTTGAGTGTCGCGACGTGCTGGAGTAGCACCTAGCAAACAGGCGGATGCAAAGCAGGAACTGCAGGGCAAAGGTCGCTTAACGGTGTAATTTTCCTGCCTCTTCCGCCCGCCGTGGGACGTAAAAGTTACAATGAACAATGCTGCGCAAATGCGCGTTGAGTGCATTGGGACGAAACCACGCCACGCAAGGAATGTCCTTGGCATGTCTGCGCGGCGGGCAACGCAGGAAAATCGCTTTCACACGATCCCTGCGCAACAGCCTCTCGCCTTTGCACATGCCGACGCCGCTCCCGCAAAGGTGGCGTCGCACAAATGCGCGTCGACTGCGCCGCTCCCCAAAGAGGATCGCGCGCAACCGATACCGCACCAGCGTTGAACAGCACAGTACCCCCTGCACTGCCAGCGAACAACAAACCCCGAACGAAAGGATTGCCGTGGTGGAACTTGCTCGCGAACTTAACCGTCATGCCGCTTCGGCAACCCACGAGCAAACGCATCTTGCCGAACATCCAGGACAGCTGGTGTGGATTTTCATGGGCATGTCCGTCGTTGGCCTTATGGGCGAAACGCTGCAGCACCTTGTGGCGTTCGGCGAGTTGGAAAGCCGCGCCGGCTTCATCTGGGGGCCGTTTTCACCCATCTACGGGTTGGCGGCCGTTCTGTTAACCATGTTGCTCGAACCCTTGCAGGACAAAGGCGTTCCGCTGCTTTTGGCAGTAAGCGCCGTGGTAGGCGGCAGCCTTGAGTACTTCGCCAGCTGGGCCATGGAAACATTTTGGGGCGTGGTGGCGTGGAGCTACCTGAACATCCCCCTCAATTTTGATGGGCGCACCGACGTCTTCCACTGCCTGATCTGGGGCACCATTGGCGTGCTGTGGGTAAAGGTTGGCCTGCAATTATGCCAACGCATCTTCAACCGTGTAAACACCGCCGGCACCCCGTACCGTGCGGCAACGGCAGCGCTTTCCATCTTCATGGCACTCGACATTGCCATGACCATCATCGTTTTGCTGCGCGCCGATGCCCGAACCGATGGCATTCCGCCGCAGAATCCCATCGAACAATTCTGCGATACCGCCTACCCCACCGACATGTTGCAGAAGCGCTTCCATAACATGGGCGGCCTCGGCATATAGGCAGGAAAAGGGACAGGTGCCAGATTCCCAACCAACGAACAGGGCCCCGCTTGTGATGTAGTTCGCAAGCGGGGCCCTGCTTTTTTGCGTTATGGCATAAGCGGGAACCTGGTACCTGTCCCTATATTCCCACCCTAAAACGCTTGCCCCACCATGAAGCGGTAGCCAGGATACGGCACCTTGCCAAAACGTCCATGATAGTCGGAGCCGCCCGTGCAAAACAGGTTATAACGCGCGGCAAACTCTTCGCACAGCTGCGTATCGCGATAGTCGTGATCGGGATGATACTTCTCGATGCCAACAAGCCCCGCATCAACGAGCGCAGGCAACGCCTCGTAATTGTCGAACTGGCCGGGATGCGCCAAAACTGGCAACCCGCCGTCAGCCGCAATAGCAGCCACGGCATCGCACATGTCAACGTACTCGATATCGCGCTGCGCAATACCGCCGCCCTTGAACAGTGTCTTGTACAGGAATTGATACTCTGCGCTGCTGAAATCGGCATCGGTCAATGCAGCCATCAGATGCTGCTTGTAGAACCCCGTCGACTGTCCAGCCAGCTGCGCCGCATATTCAACGTCCACATCGTAGCCAGCGTCAAGCAGCTGCCGCATCTGCCACGCCGTATTCGCGGTGCGGCGCTCCAAGGTATCCGAGCACAAATCGCACACCGCCGGGGCATCGGCGGGCATGCCCAATCCCACAAGATGCACGCGCCGCTTTGCAGTCGAGTCCCACGCACTGATCTCTACACCGCACACAACCGAGAATCCATGCTCTGCCGCCTGCTGCCGAATAGCATCAAGCCCGACAGTGGTGTCGTGGTTCGTTACCGCCAGATGGGTAACCCCCCCGCACGCGTGCCTTCCCCATCAGCTCCAAAAACGAATCCGACCCATCGGAAAGCGTTGTATGCGCATGCAGATCGGCACGAAATTCCCTCCCAGGCTGTACCCCCAGCAAATCCCACAGCGGCTCCTGCCGAAATGCCTGCGCGGTACGCTCTTTGACGCCCTGCCATTCGCTCATTGAACTATCTCTCCCTTTTGCATATTGAACTCATGGTCGCACAGGCCCTCCATAAACTCGAGGTCATGGAAAATCCCCAACATCGTGGTCCCCTGCGCCTTCAATCGCTCTATTAACTCGCGCACCTTCACCTTCGACGCCGCATCCAATGAAGCAGTAGGCTCGTCAAGCAGCAGCAAACGAGGCTGCTTGATCATGGCGGCAGCAATATTCAAGCGAAGCTTTTCGCCACCAGAAAACGTACGCGGATACAGCAGCCACAGCGATTCATCGATGTCAAAATGGCGTAGCATGCGCTCGGTTTCCCACATTGCCTTTTCCTCCTCATCGGCACCGAAGGTTTCCAGGGCGCTCTTCAATACGATGTCGTAGGCGGTTTGGCGCGGCAGGGCATTCAGAAACTGCGAAACATAGCCCATTTCGTATTTGCGCAGGTAGATCATCTGACGCTCGCTCGCCTGGCACAAATCAAGCGCTCCAAACGATTCCGAGTTGTACCAAATGGCGCCCGACTCCGGCAAATTGGTGCGGTAGATGCAACGCAGGATGGTCGATTTGCCCGATCCGCTGCGCCCCGTAATGCCCACGAATTCGCCCGGCATAAGCGAAAGGCTGATGTGCTGGCACCCCAAGATATGACGCCCCGCGCGATGCATCACGAACGACTTGGAAAGATCGTCGATCTTCAAAAGCTCTTCCATAGCAGCCTCTCCTAGCGATCGTAACCATGAGGCTGATCGGGATAATGCGAACGATATACCGAATTGCCGCCCACGAAAGCGCGCGTGATAACCGGCGTGGTGATACGCGCATCAGGCGTGCATCCAATTTCGCGAACCAACAGAATATCCGCTCGCTTGCCAACTGTAAGCGTGCCGACTTCGGAATAGATGCCCACCGCCTTAGCGGGATTTGCCGTAACCAACGCAAACGCTTCAGAAAGGGACATAGCACATTCACGATGCAAAATGAACACCGCATCAATAAGAGCTGCCGGATAGTAGTCGCTGCACAGCATGGTAATCACGCCCCGCGCTACGCCCTCACGCGCCGAAAGGTTGCCCGAATGGCTATGCCCCATCATCACGTTCGGGGCTCCCGCCAAGGTAAACATACCTCGCTCATGCGCATCGCGCGCTATTTCCATGTCGACGGGAAACTCGGAAATCGACGCGCCCAATGCGCCCATGTAATCGAGCTTCTCCTTCGAATCATCGTCATGAGAAGCAAGCGAAACTCCCTGCTCGTGAGCAAGTTCGGCAAGCTCGCTTAGCTGCTCGGAACCAATCTTGTCGGCCGCCTGCTGCTCCATCACGATAGCAGCGACCTCTTCATCGGAAATACCGTCACGGTACCCTTTGATGGTGTCGCTGAATACCAGCAAATCCCGATACTGACCCTGACCCGGCGTATGATCCATAAACGAGATCAAGTCGACTTTGCCATCCTGCAGGTAGTTGTACACCTCATCCACGCGGTCGACCGAATCAAGCTCTAGGCGCAAATGGAAACGATGGCGAATAAGATGGTCATGCTCTTCGCTTTCGCGCATAGAGAAAATGCTTTCGGCAAGCTTCCTCACATTCTCGAAATTTCGAATGGGCTTGTGGTCGAAAATCTTAGCTCCGTATACCGAAAGAGAGTGATAGATCGTGGTCACACCATGAGATACCAGCTCACGGTCAACCTTATACAGCGAAGTGGGCAGGTCCATAACAACGCTCGGTCGCGGCGATGCCACCGACTCGATGTAATCGGAGTGAACATCGATCATGCCTGGAACCACATAGGCGCCACGCGCATCCACCACAGGGAAACCAGTTTCCCTGTCAACCACCATGCCCGACGTGTTCTCGTCAAGCTGCGCGTCAACCGTGCGAGCATTGGCAAGCGTCGGCGCAATGCGCGCAATGGTTCCGTTTTCAACGACGATGTCGTGGTTGGGCAGAATCGCATCTTCGGTAACCACATTACCTCCGCGAATCACAAGCGAATTTGCTTCCATAAATGCATTTCTCCTTGCATTGGGTTATCAATCTATGCGGCGCTCGTAAAAGCGCCACCGGGCGAAGAGGCCCATTTACAGCAGCGAATACACCAGCTGCTGAGTGTAGGAATGCTGAGGGTCTTCCAAAACCTGATCGGTAAGACCGTGCTCCACAACTTGCCCATTCAGCATCACGAACGTGCGATCGGCTAGCATGCGAATAACTCCCAAATCGTGGCTTACCACCAGCATGCTTACACCGAAATCGCGTTTGATCTGCAGAATCAGATCAAGAACGCTGGCCTGCACGGAAAGATCGAGACCCGTGGTAACTTCATCCAAAAGCAACACGGGCGGGTTGTTCGAAAGCGCCTTGGCAATCTGAACGCGCTGCTGCATGCCGCCGGAAAACGTTGCCGGCGCATCCCCTGCACGCGAAAGGGGGATGTTCACCTTCCCTAAAAGTTCATTGCCGCGAGCACGCATCGACTCCACGCTGCGATTGCCAGCGGCAATCATCTGCTCAGCAATGTTCGAAAGGGAGGAGAAGTTCATGCGCAAGCCCAAATACGGATTCTGGTACACCATGCCCAGCACCGTGTTGCGCACCTTGCGCTTCTGCTGCGAGGAAAGCTCAAGCAAATTCGCCTCGCCGCCATCATAGGCAACAGCACGCACTGCGCCCGCAGTGGCAACCTGGTCGAAGTACAGGCACTGCATAAAAGTGGATTTGCCGCTGCCCGACTCACCCACGATCCCCACAATTTCACCGGGATACAAATCCAGGCTCACATCGCGAACCGCATGCACCGTCTTGCACTTTGGGCATATGTTGCGCTCCAACTCGCCACCGCCCAAGCAATAGTCGCAGCCTTCACCAAAGCGCTTCGACACATGGCGCACTTGCAAAAAGGGCTCTTCATCCATAACGGGCACCTTATTCATTGCGCCCCTCCTCTCGCCTTTGCTGGCAGTACGCCGTGTCGTTGCACTGGTAATATGTTTCGCCCGTTTCCTCGTCCACCAATTCGTCCAGGTACACATCGGTGGCACCGCACAGGCGACAGCTCTCCCCCTCAAAGCTCTCTACCGCAAAGGGGTAATCTTCGAAATCGAGCGGATGAACATGGGTAAAAGGCGGGACGGCATAGATCTTCTTTTCACGACCCGCACCCAAAAGCGTCAGGTTCTGAGCCATGTTAAGCCTCATCGTGTCGAAGCGGGGAATGGGCGAAGGGGCCATTACATAGCGCCCTTCCACCAAACACGGGTGGTCTGCGTTGGTGACGGTATGCCCATAGCGCACGATCTGGTCAAACAGCCCCAGCCACGCCCCGGTGTAGTCTGCCTCGGCATGAAGCACGCGCGTTTTTGCCTCGCTTGGCTCGAAATTTCGCAGGGGCTCGGGCATCGGAACCTGCAGAACAAGTATCTGATCTGCCGAAAGCGGCTGTTCTGGGATGCGATGGCGGGATTGGACAAGGGTTGCATGCTGCGTTTTCTCGGTGACCTCAACATCAGTGGTTTCGACCACGAGCTTCTTTATGTTCACCGCATTCACGCTGTCATCGGCGCCTTGATCGATCACCTTCAGCACGTCGCCCTGACCAATAAGCGCCAACGTTATCTGCAAGCCGCCCGTGCCCCAACCTCGGCCAATAGGCATTTCGCGCGAAGCGAAGGGAATCTGATGGCCCGGAATGGAAACACCCTTGATAATGGCGCGGCGAATCTCGCGCTTCGACGCCTCATCGAAAAAGGCAAAGTTATAGAGCTGGCACATTACTGCCCATCCCCCTTCACGGTTGAGCGCACACTGGAAAGCTTTGATTGGAACGTTACGTAGTGCGGCAACTTCAAATGAGAAACGAAGCCGGTAGCCTCAACGCCGTCCACGTGGTATAAAACGAATTCCTCGTTCTGCGTTGGGTAGCGCTTGTCGCCCTGTTCAAGGCAGAAATCAAGAACGCTCATCGCAATTGCCTTCGTCTCTTGACGCCCCATCACCATGCCGTACCCCACCTTGAAGCCCATCTGCGACTTGCCTTCCCTGGAGCGATCCACCGCAAACACGCTTTCCACTTCCGTCACAGGAATGTTGCCCAGGTAGTAGGCGTCGTCTTCGCTGGCATCATCAGCCAAAGGGTGGTCTACCAGCACTTCAACCGAACCGCAGCGCAATTCTCCCACCGTAGGGTGCGAAGGGCCAAAGCCCCTAATGGCCGCATACCCTAAGGTAGTTAAGCCCTGGGTCATGCCGCGGGCCAACGTCTGCAAACGCGCAGACCGTGGCGCAGGAAACACCAGCGGCTCCATGGTCACGTCAACAGGAGCCTCGTTGTTTTCGGCGCATTCATCGATCAAGCCTTCTTCGCGCAGATAGCCCAGCACCTTCGGCTTATGCTTCAGCTTCGCCGCAGCAGCACGATGTTCCTCGCGCTCCTCTTCGCTGAGCGCCGCCCATTCCGCATCCAGCTCATCGTCGTAAGCACGGCGCACCTTCGCCGCATCTTCGTCGGTCTCGTGCTCCAAATCGAAGCGAATCAAGCGGTGGGAATAATCGCGCGTTGCCCCCAGCAGCTGACCTCCAAGAACATCCTTGAAAGCCGCCGAGATACGACGCCCAACCGCCATGTTTTCGCCCTTGATCTCGCGCGAGACATACGGGCGTTCAAGCGTCGAGCGAAACGCGCGCAGCAGAAACACCGCCTCTTCGGGCGAGCCCTGTGCCTGCTTCAATGCCACTGCAGCAAGGCGAGGCGCGTAGAGAGAGGCTTCGCCCATCACCTGTTCCACAAGACCGGGAAACGCATCTTCCACCGCGTCGGCAGAAACGCCATCCGAGCCTTCAACGCGCTCGCGCTCAAGGAGCTTAAGGCTTTCTTCGATGGCAAGGCCGCCGCCACGTACTGCAACGTACCCCATTACGCCACCTCCCCTTTTCTTCCGCCCAAGCAGGTGAACGTATTTTCGATGCGGGTGGTACGAGGAAGCGCCGCCACGTTGCCCTCGCCGTCAACAAGCAAGATCTCGATGCCGCAGGGGTACTCATCGGCCCGCTCCGCGCGAGCATGCGCCCATTCCGCTTGGCTTACATACAGTTCGGCGGTCTTTTCGATGCCAGGCCCCGAAAGCTCAAAGCACGTTAAGTCCTTGGCGGGAGCTGTGGAGATGGAACCGACCAGCAAAACAACCGTGGCGCCCCTTTCCGGTTCCTCAAGCGTGCCCGGCTTTGCCTGGGCAATCGCTTCAGCATGAACCGCGTCGCTTGCCACGGGGGCCAACACGAAATCGGCCCCTTGCGCGTGAGCCTGCTTTGCGTGGGTTTGCACGGTCAGCCAACGAGCAACATCCTGCGATGCGGGCCCAACCGAGCAAAAGGTCACCGCCTGATCAACAAAAAGGCGCACCGCTGTTTCAAAACAGCCCGGCACTGGCGCAGTCTCGCCGCTTTTCGGAAAAGCATCAACCTGCCCAACGGTGCCAGGGCGAGCAAAGGCTTCCAGCACCTGCCGAAACGCGCGCTGGGCCACATGGGTTTCTATATTATTCGCAATCATCCTTAAACTTCCATCGTCGAAAAATCCACCTGGGTACGGAGCAACGCCTCCGCGCGCTTTTGCTCCGCTTCAGCCAAACGCTGCCGCTCTTCCTCGAGCATCTCTTCCCAAGCCAGCAGTAAAATCTCGTTGCCGCCTACGGCATACACCGCATCGACAATCGCCAAATCACGGGCTTTCTTGCGGTCCTCTCCCAGCACCATGCCGTAGCCATGGGCGCCGCCGATGCGAACTGCGCACGAGGTCATAAGCGCTTCGCCCAGATAAAACAGGCTGCACTGAGCGCCCTCGCGCACCTTCAGCATCACCAGCTCCTCTGTGGGTTCCCTCACCATCGCAACGGCATAAAGCTGTTCCGCTTCGCACGCCATACGGGAAAGGACCTTGCGACTGCCTTCCACCAAAATGCGTGTACGTTCTTTTCTGTTCATCTTTTCTCCTAGTTCTGCACGATGAAGCGCTTGCGCAATTGAGTCGAAAGAAGCTCCAGCGCAACGGCAACCGCGAAGCAGAAGTACACGATTAGGCCCACTTCATGGATGTCGTAATAGAAGCTGCCCGCCAAAAATAGCTGATAGCCGATGCCACCCGCGCCCGCAACGGCGCCCACGGCAACAGCGTTGACGAAGTTGATTTCGAAGCGAATGAATGTCCAGGAAAGAATCTCAGACAGCTTTTCGGGTACAACAGCGGAAAACACCACCTGCCACCATGAAGCGCCCGAGGCGCGCAGGGCTTCCACCACGCCGGGGTCAACCTCTTCGAAACTTTCTGAATAAGCCTTAGTCAGGTACGCAATGCCGTGGAACAAGAGGCCCGCCACCGCTGCTTCGGGGCCTAGCCCGATAGCAACCGTGAAGATAAGCACCCATAAGATGGTGGGAACGGCGCGGAACAGCGACATAACCGCCTTGATGGCGTTCGAAGCCACGCGGTTCGACAGGTTCATGGCCGCGCAAAGTCCCAAAACGAAAGCGATAACCGCACCCAGCACCGTGGTGAGCGTTGCAAGAGCTAATGAAACGAAGAGGCCGTCCACTAAATCGGGAAGGGTGAAATGCCCGCCGAGTCCTGGCTGCGTAAGCATGGTTGCAGAGTCGCCCAGAGCATTTGACGTTGCCTCCAAAAGAGGTGTGTCGCCGTAATCCATCAGCACGAAGGTCAACACCGTTACCGCTGCCAGTAAGCCCAGCGTTGCCCCAAGCACCGCATTCGACTTGTTCATGCAGCGCGTCTTAATCTTGCCGGTTCGCGAAACGCGCGCTCCGGCGCAAGCCGCGCCTTCACAAGCCTTGCCCTGATGATCTACAGGCTGGTAAGCTGCGCCTTCTTTAGCAAACTGACTCATAGGATGCGCCTCCTTACATAGTTGGAAACGCTTTCGCAGCAGATAACAACCACCACGATCAGCAGAATCACCAAGCCCGCCACGTCATAGCGGAAGCTCTTGTAAAACAGGTTGAACACGAACCCGATGCCCGTACCGGTAAGGATGCCCACCAGAGTGGCGTCACGAATGTTGGTCTCCACCATGTACAGCATCCAGCTCACTACTGAAGTGACCGAAAGGGGAATTACTCCCTGCGCCACAACCTGCAAATAGCTCGCGCCCGTGGCCCGAAGCGCCTCGATGGTACCCGAGCTTATTTCGTCGATGCTTTCCAAAAAGCAACGGGTCAGGTAACCGAAGCTGCCTAGGAACAGCGCCAGAAAGCCGGTGAACTCGCTTTGATGGAACGAGAACAAAAGGATAAAAGCCCAGGCAACAACGGGAATGTTACGGAACAGCGATGCGATACCGCGCGCCAAAACCTGCGCCACGCCGCCGAGTCCCACCGAACGCGACCCAAGCACCGCAACCACATAGGCAAGCAGCGCCGCCGTGGTGCTGGCAGCAATCGAGTCGAGCACCGTGGAAAGAAGCGCAGGCATAATCTGCGGCAATTTTTCAAGTGATGCGGCACTTGGCAAGAAGTTCACCGCCATCCAGGCAAGACCACCAGGGATATCGGCTGCCGCCTCCATAAAGTCGAAATCGACATACGCACCGGAAAGCGCGTTGATGGCAAGAAAGCCCGCCACCAACCCCACAATGCACAGCGTTCGCTTCCGAAAGAACCAACGAGCGGTATAGGCCTCCGCTGCCGCCCTGGTTTCATTGCCGGCGAAAACCGCCGAGCGGCCTTCGTCGGAGGCTGTTGCCTTCGCAAACTTGATGGTCATGCGCCCACCTCAACATGAGGAGCGTCGTCAGTCCGCAACTGCGGCTTGCCAGCATGCGCCCGTGCAACGGGCTTCGCCTCTCCAGCCATCTCGGCATTCGCTCGCGTGACAGCCTTTGCCTCTTCGATCACCGCAGCCACGGCCGCCCGATCGAGCTCGGCGGCATCTACCGCAGCTGCACCTTGCCTTTCTGCGCCGGTTCCTCGCCCCGCCGCGCCCGCGGCCGCCTCGAGTGCTCCGCCAGCACTTCCCGCGCCCGCGCCAGCACTTCTCGCACCCGCGCCAGCCGCTCCGGCGACAGGCATGTAAGCGCCCGCCACTCGTGAGCCTCTCGCATCCGCGCCCCTCGCGCCTGCGTTTTCTTCCTCCACGCCATGCGCACCCTCGTGCACGTACGGCGTGCCGTAAATGTCGGAAATGATTTTCGCATCCAGCTCATCAGGCGTACCATCGAACACCTTGACGCCCTTCTTCAGCGCAACGATGCGGTCGGAATACTCGATGGCGTAGTCAACCTGGTGCAAATTCACCAGGCATGCAACGCCCAACTCATCGGACACCCAACGAAGCATTTCCATCGTCACGCGTGAAGACTTCGGGTCAAGGCTCGCAATAGGCTCGTCGCACAGCATCAAGAGCGGATCCTGCACCAGCGCACGCGCAATGCCCACTCGTTGCTGCTGTCCGCCGGAAAGCTGGTCGGCGCGCTGATAAGCAAATTCAGCAAGGCCCATTTTGTCCAGCAGCTCGAACGCGCTACGCTTGTCTTCTTCACTGTATAAACCGAAGATGCCACGAAAGTCCGACAAGTACCCCAAACGCCCCTGCAAAACGTTTTCGATTGCGGTGGCTCGATGTACCAAGTTGTAGTGCTGAAAAATCATCCCGATATCGCGACGGGCTTCGCGCATCTGACGCTTGTTCATGCAGGTGATCTCGCGCCCGTCAAATTCGATACTTCCCTCCGAAGCATCGATAAGGCGATTGATGCAGCGTAAGAATGTGGATTTGCCTGCTCCCGAAGGCCCGATAACCGTGACGAATTCGCCACGACCAAGGGAAAGCGACACATCGTGTAGCGCTTTCCCCTTGCCGTCGTAGCTTTTCGTCAGGTGCTCAACGGTCAGCAGTTCCTGACGTTGCTCCATGCTTTATGCACCAAGCTCGCGAATTGGGTTGTACCATGCATCATCGCAGGCAACGAAGCAGGTCTTATCGGAGTCCTTGTCAAAGATCGCTTTGGCGTTCTCGTCGTCGGGATCGGCAAAGATTTCCTTATTGGATGCGGTTTCAGCAGAGCAGAATGCCTCGGTGATCTTCTTCTGCTCATCATCGGAAAGCTTATCGGTGTTGTAGCAGAACGGTGCGTTCAGCACAGGAGTGATGCCGATGATGGTGAATTCCTTGCCACGAACCGAGTCAAATGGTGCAACTGCATCATCCTTTACCTTGTATACGGCGCCGGGAGCATTTGCGCTGCCAGATACCAGGTCGAGGTACATGTCTACGTCAACGTCGTCGAATGCAGCAGCATCAGACTGACCAGAAAGCAGGTTTACCGCAGAGCCCTGGTGGGAATCGCCGAACATTACCTTGCTGAAGAACGTGCCGTCCTGCAGAAGGTCGTCGGAAGACTCAACACCGCACTTCTTCATAATGGCACTAGAGGGGACCTTGAAACCCGAAGTGGACGTTGCGGATACGAACGAGAACTTCTTGCCTTTGAGCTTGTCAAGGGAATAGCCGTCGCCGTCCTTGTAGTTAGCGGCCTGGTCGGCAGGGACGCAAATGCGGCTGTAGTAGCAAGCGCCGTCGAGCGCTCCGTTTTCATCGCTGTTGGTGAAAGCGGCCTGCACAGCATCGTTCTTTGAATTTGCCTGGACGTAGCCCTCAGCGCCAAGCAGCGCCATCTGAGCAGAACCGGAAGAAATCGCCTCGATGGCTACGTTGTAATCGGTGGTAGTCATCAGCTCAACGTCGCGGCCGGTTGCTTCCTTGATCACATCGCCGATAGCCTCGCGAGACTGGGTAAGGTCGGCAGACGAATTATCAGGCAGCCAAACCATCGTGATGGGGTCGCTCGACTCCTTTTGATTGCTCTGTGATGAGCACCCCGTAGCGAACAGCAAAGCGCTTGCGGCCATCACCAAAGCCAAAAGCACCATTCCAACGCGCTTTGCGTTCCAAGCTTTTTGTTCCATTCGGTTCTTCCTCTTTCCTCTTCTTCTTTCGAACCAGCCCGTCGCCTATGAGTACGCGTAGACGACGGGCACGGCGCTAGTATTGCGCCATCGAAGAGGAAATCTGGAGCTGAAAATCGAGTTCTCAAACCGTTTTAACGTCAGCGCTGCAAATGAAAAATTCACCTGAACCGTTGTTAATTCAGAAGTTACACCCGAACGCGTTTTTAACGTTTTAGATACCGGGAATATAAGGACAGGTACCAGATTCCACTTATGCCATAACGAACAAAAGCAGGGCCCCACTTGCGAACTACATCGTAAGCGGGGCCCTGCTCGTTGGGCAGGAATCTGGTACCTGTCCTTTTTCCCGTCCTACTCGTAGAAGTCGGCGGCATCCTCAAGCAGCTCAATGATGTTGATGCTTTGCGGGCACATGTCCTCGCAGGCGCCGCATTGAATGCAGGCGGAAGCGCGACCGTCGCGGGTTTGCCAGGCGTACTGGCTCTTCGCAAATTCGCGGTTCTCGGTCATCTTTTCCAAGTTCAGCAAACCCAAGGCTTCGGGAATCTTCACGCCAACAGAGCAGTCTTTCACGCAATAGCGGCAGTTGGTACAAGGGATCAACCCCACGCTCTTCAGAGCATCAACCGCATCGCCCAGCGTCTTTTCTTCGGAGGCGGATAAGGGTTCGTTCGCCTTCCATTCGCGCACGTTTTCCTGAATCTGCTCCAACGTCGATACGCCCGAGAGCACACTGATAACGTTGGGCAGGTTGTAGCAGAATCGATATGCCCACGAAACCGCGCTCTTGTCGGGGTCGGCCGCTTTCAGCACGCTTGCGCCACGTTCCGGCAAGTCCGCCAAGCGACCACCGCGAGCGGGTTCCATAATCACCACGGGTACACCGTGCTTTTGCGCAACTTCCATGCATTTGCGCGATTCCACCACAGGATCTTCCCAGTCGAGGTAATTCACCTGCAACTGGACAAAATCCATATCGGGATGATCGGCGAGCAACTTGTCCAACGTTTCGGCGTTGTCATGCATCGAGAAACCCAAGTGCTTGATGACACCTTCGGCTTTCTTCTGCGCGGCCCATTCCCACATTCCGTACTCATCGAATTTCGCCGTGCGCGCACCGCCCATGTTATGCAGCAGGTAGAAATCGATGTAGTCAGTGCCCAGGCGTTTGAGCGAAGTATCCAAACATGCTTTAGCGTCTTCTGCGGTAGGCTGAGCCCAAGCCAAGCACTTGGTTGCAATGGTGAACGAATCGCGCGGATAGCGCTCCACCAGCGCCTTGCGCATGGCAACTTCCGATTCGCCTTCGTGGTAGACATAGGCGGTATCAAAATACGTGCCGCCAGCCTCTATGAACGCATCGACCATCTTCTTCAAGTGCTCGATGTCGATGCTCTTCTGATCTTTGGGGTCAGTAAGGGGCAAACGCATGCAGCCAAAACCCAACTTAGGGGTATCCAAAAGATTGCTCATAGGGGGGGCTCCTTACCTGTTCTTCTACAAATTCTCTGCGCCCATTGTAGCGGAAAACCAACTTTAGTAACGCGGCGTTACTTATTTTAAGAGAAAGCAATAACACGACACGATACACGAGCAAGCGCCCAAACCCGCGGCGCCGCCCGTGTTTCGCAACGCCGCGCTCGGGCCACATCACGACGCCACGCCCAAACAGTTCCCTAGCGCGGCAGTGGGGCAACATCACGATGCCGCACCTGGGCAACACCTTGGCGCGGCACCCAGACAGCACCCAAGCGCCGCGGCCAAGCAATACCCTGGCGCTGCATCGAGTCAACCCTGCCCCGCGCCAGATCCACCCCCGCTCCGCATCGGGCCCACAACGACCCAACACCGTATCAGGTTCAACCCCCGTTCCGCATCGAGCCCATAACATCCCAGCACTGCCTCGGGGGCCCTCCCAGGAACCCAGAAACAAAAAATCGGTCCGAATTGCAACTTTTTTGCGATTGGCAATTGTTGCGAGCTCCCCAATCGCGAATCGCGGTACAAAAACGCAGCAAAAATGGCATATTTCAAGCCTGAAGGAACCGAGAAGAGCCCCTAATCGCAAAAAAGTTGCAAAAATACCGAGTTTTTTGTTTTTTGCAATGGGTCCGATCGCCGCAACAGGGCAAATCACGCGAAAACGCGCGGAGCATCATGACCAGCAACCCGAAATCAGAAACAAGAAAGGCGCCCGCCATGCGGACGCCTCCGAAAAACCAATTCGGCTGAAATCTACGCTTCCTTGGCACCATACTGCTCGTAATAAGCATCGAGTGCAGCCTTCAACGTATCGTCGATCACCACTTCGCCCTGAACTTCGTGGTTGTACAGGAGCTCGGTAACTTCAGCCATGCTTACGATGGAAGCTACAGGGAAGCCATACTTTTCCTGGACTTCCTTCTGCGCAGTCTTCACGCCGCCCTTGCCAACTTCCATACGGTTCAGGGAGACAATCAGACCCTTAACCTCAACATCAGCGGCACCCTTCAGAATGGGGTAGGTTTCATCGATGGACTTGCCCGACGTGGTAACGTCTTCAACCATGATCACGCGGTCGCCGTCATGAAGCTCAGCGCCCAGCAGGTTGCCGGCATCGGCGCCGTGGTCCTTCACTTCCTTGCGGTTGCAGCAGTACTTAACTTCCTTGCCGTAAAGCTCCTCCAAAGCAATGGCGGTAACGACGGCCAGCGGAATGCCCTTGTAGGCAGGGCCGAATACCATATCGAAATCCAGGCCGAAGTTGTCATGAATAGCGCGAGCGTAGTATTCGCCCAGGCGCTTCAACTGACCACCCGTAACGTAGGCGCCGGCATTCATGAAGAAGGGAGATTTGCGCCCGCTCTTAAGCGTGAATTCGCCGAACTTGAGCACATGGCTTTCCACCATGAACTCGATGAATTCTTTCTTATATGCCTCCATGAGCGCACTCCTTCTCTAGTGAAACTACTATTTTCATTCTACAAAAGCCTGGGGCAAAGCCCCTGCGGCTACTCGCGGTAAAAGCCGTTCATCGCCTTGTACACGTCGATCTCCCACTGGCGGCGGTGGCTCTTGGCAACCGTGTCCAGGATCAGGCCCGTCACGAAGGAGAGGGCGCCGCAGCCGGCGAGCGCCAGGCTGCCCAGCATCGTGGGGATGCGGGGCACCAGGCCGGTGGCCGCGTACTCGGCGACGACGGGGATGCCCGCCACCACGGCCAGCACCAGCAGGATCAGGGCCAGCCAGCCGAAGAACGCCAGCGGACGGTAGTCCTTGAACAGGCTCGTGATGGCACGCAGCACCTTCGCGCCGTCGCCGAAGGTGGACAGCTTCGAGTAGCTGCCCTCGGGGCGGTCGCGGTAGTCGATCGGCACGTCCTCGATGCGCCAGCGCTTGTCCACCGCGTGGATGGAGATCTCCGTCTCGATCTGGAAGCCCTCGGAGAGCACCGGCATGGTCTTCACGAACACGCGGTTGAACGCGCGGTAGCCCGTCATGACGTCGTCGAAGGCGAAGCCGTAGATCTTCTTGATCAGCCAGCGCACCAGGTCGTTGCCGAAGCCGTGGAACGCGCGGTCGTTCTCCTCGCCGTAGGAGCCGTTGGACAGGCGGTCGCCCACCGTCATGTCGGCGCGGTCGGCGCGCAGCGGCTCCAGGAGCGCCGGCGCCGCCTCGGCGGGGTAGGTGTCGTCGCCGTCGACCATCAGGTAGTAGTCGGCGTCGATGTCGCGGAACATGGAGCGGACGACGTTGCCCTTGCCCTGGCGCCCCTCGAACTTCACGATGGCCCCGTGCTCGCGGGCGATGTCGGCCGTGCCGTCCTTGGAGTTGTTGTCGTAAACGTAGATGTCGGCGTCGGGCAGGACGCGCTTGAAGTCGTCCACCACCTTGCCGATGGTCACGGCTTCGTTGTAGCAGGGTATGAGTACTGCGACCTTGTCTGCCATTGGGCTCCCTTTCAAACAAGCAAACAGCAAGCGCAAAAGCGCGAAATGTATCAATTGCCGACTATGCACCTACGGCGCATACCGCCCGATACCCCTCAGAGCAGCAGTCGAAGCGCATAGCCATAAGCCATATTAGTTTACTCGCTTTTTACGTTGAAAGAAACGACGCACGGAAAATGGGCACAGGTGGGAATCTGGCACCTGTCCCTATTTTCCCATTCGGTTAGTTATGCGTACGATGATCGCGGTAATTGGCCAGATACGTTGCGAATTCAGCCGAGGTGTCAGAGTTGCCAGAACGCCACATTTTGTGGTCGATGATGGTGCTTTCGCTGCCGTAATACGCATCGATGTAGGCAATAAGCCCGTCAATCGCTTCAAGCTGCGCTTCGGGATAGGCGCCCTGCCCGCCCACATGCACTATTTCGATGCCAATAGAATACGAATTCATACCGTAATCGGTAATACTCTTCGAAGGAGCTTTGGTGGTCCCCTTTTTGTCGTCGCGTCCATCTTCCGGCACGCCATACTCGCTGTTGTGACCTGCGTCGCCATAGCCGGCATGATGGGCAATGGTATCCATCGGCACACATTGCACGATAGATCCGTCTTTATTCACGATGAACTGCGAGGCCACTTTGTTGCCACTGCTCTCCCATGAATTAACGATAGAAGCCGCGCTGCTATCCACTTCGGTGTCATGTAGCACGATGTACTTCTGATAGCTGGCCCCTTTTTCGCCGTGGTTGAAGTCGGGACGATAGTCTTCCGTTATATCCAGCTTCGCGCGCAACTCACTTGCCGTCGGCTTAGCTTCCTCCGCAGAAGAAACGCCCCCTTCGGCTCCTTCGCCACTTTGGGCACCGCCATCCGAAGAAACGCCCGCATCATTCACCTTGAGCTGAGAGTGGTCGGGCTGTTGCTGCGGAGCTGCGCAACCCGCCAACGTGCACGCCAAAGCAGCGGCGGCAAGTATCCCTATCAGTCTCATACGTTTTCCTTTCAACCGAACGGCGTGCCCAACACAGCGGCGCCAACGTTCTCGCTAGGCACAAATCACAGCGAGCCCGGCCAGCTGCCCTTTCCGGCAACCATACCAGGCTCGCAACATATCAATGCAAGAAAATGGAGATCAATCCTATTTTCTCAGGTCAACGCCAAGTTCAGCATCCACCAAATCAAATGCCGCGTCGATGGCCTTGTCCATATCGTAGTACTTGTATCCACCCAAACGGCCAGCGAATACCACGTTGCCTTCCTGCTTGGCAAGCTCAACGTACTGCTCGTACAGGGCGCTGTTGCGATCGTCGTTCAGAGGATAGTACGGCTCATCGCCGCGCTCCCAGTTTGCGGGATACTCGCGCGTAATGATGGTGGTTGGCTGAGTGCCGTACTCGAAGTGCTTGTGCTCGATAATGCGCGTGAAGGGCACCTCGCGCTCGGTGTAGTTAACCACCGCGTTGCCCTGCCAATTCTCGCATTCAATACGCTCGGACTCGAAGCGCAAAGAACGATACTCCAGCGCGCCAAGCTGATAATCGAAGTAAGCGTCGATGGTGCCGCAGTAAATAACGCGGTCGGCAATACCTTCGTTTTCAGCAACGAACTCACGATACTCGGTATTCAACAAAATTTCCGTATCGCCGAACATGCGCTCAACCATAGCAGTGTAACCGCCCATGGGGATGCCCTGCCAACGGTCATTGAAATAATTGTTGTCGTAGATGAAACGAACAGGCAGGCGCTTGATGATGGAAGCGGGCAGCTCTGTGCAGCTCTTGCCCCACTGCTTTTCGGTGTAGCCCTTGATCAGCTTCTCAAATACATCCTTGCCGATAAGCGAAAGCGCCTGTTCCTCAAGATTAGAGGGCTCGCCTTCGCCAATCTGCTCGGCTGCTTCCTGCTTCTGGCGCTCAATGATTTCCTTCGCTTCAGCGGGAGTCTTGATTCCCCACATCTTCGAGAAGGTGTTCATGTTGAACGGCAAGTTGTACAGCTCGTCCTTGTAGCTGGCAACGGGGCAGTTCACATAGTTGTTGAACTCGGCGAACTGATTTACGTAATCCCAAACGGGACGAAGCGACGTATGGAAGATATGGGCACCGTACTTATGCACGTTGATGCCATCGATTTCTTCCGTGTAGATGTTGCCTGCAATGTGATCGCGGCGGTCGATGACCAAGCAGGTCTTGCCGATCTTGGCGGCTTCATGAGCAAAAACGGCGCTCGTGATGCCAGCGCCAACGATAAGGAAATCGTAATGGTTGCGCTGCATGCCATGCCTTTCTGTGTGTAACGTTTCAGCCAGCAAGCTGCCGGCCGCTCTAGTATGTTTAGAATGCACCGCACGGGCGCACTGCTTCTTATTTTAGACGATGCTGCTCTACTATCGAAACTCGGACCCAATAAAAAACGCCCACAAGGACGTTAACGAGCTTTGGGGTATGCACCAGTAGAGTCAGCGAGTAAGATTCTGGCGAGTGCGGGGAGATTGAAAAGCCCATAGGGCTGGCCTTTGCGCCGCCCTATGGGCTTTGAAATTTCCCTGTGCCGCCAGAATCCCGCGCAGCATCGTCGCGTCTCAGGAGCATGTTGCGCTGATCGTAGATCAGCGCAACCGACTAATCCTGCTTTACAACAAGAACGTCGCAGCGAAGGTTCCTGATCAGATAAGTGGAAACGCTGCCAACGAATACGTAGGTGATGTTCGAAAGACCGCGCTCACCGCAGATAACCAGCTCGGGCTCGAACGGCTTGATCATCAGGTTATGGATGGTTTCCTGAATGCGACCAACCTTAACGACAACCTCTACGGAAGGGATGTCTGGATCTTCCTCGGCTGACTTCAGCGTATCGCCCAAGGAATCGACCAAACGGTTGCGAACCGTTTCAGCAAGCTCCTTGTAGTCGGTGCCCGTCAAGGAATCGGGAACCGAATCTACTACATGGCCGAACATCAATTCTGCATGGTTGAGCTTCGCAATCTGAATTGCGCGCTCGGCTACTTCCTGCTGAGTGCTGCCGCCATCGAGTGCTGCAAATACGCGCCTGTACTGCTTCATAGCTCTCGCCCCTCTTTCTCCTTCGCCATACGGCAAAGGCCCCAGTATCGAAGCGCCCCTGCGCCTCGCTTATTATCTTTCTTTATTCTAGCAGGATACCCAAGCAAAAACGTCACAATGCCGTAACACGTTCATTCCTTCTTCCCCAAAGAAACCCCAAATGATGAGGGGATTGTGAATAGCTGCCTCTGCGAAAGCCATGCCTGTCACGAAGCTGTTCCGGCACTCCCTCCCGAACCTGCATTGGCCACTCTTGGCTTAACTCCAGCTAAAGCACGGGCGTTCTGCATTGCCTCCAAATATGCTTGAGCATCGCCTGGATCGTCGTCGATAGACTCATCGCCCAAATCAACCTCGCGAGGAACGCGACGATACAGGATGTCGTACATAACCGGCACCACATACAGCGTCATGAACGTGGCGTACAGCAAGCCGCCCACAACCACAACCGCCATGCCGCGCTGCATCGACGATCCCACCGCATCGCTGAACACCATCGGCAACATAGCGAAGATGGTGGTAATTGCCGTCATCATGATGGGGCGCATGCGGGTACGTCCCGCAGCCACCAGGGCATCGTGCTTCGACAGGCCACCACGGCGCAGCTGGTTCACATAGTCAACGAACACGATGCCGTTATTCACAACCGTGCCCATAAGCACCGCGAAGCCCAGCAGTGAAAGCATGCTCAGCTGTTCGCCAGCTGCCACCAAACCGAACAAACCGCCGGTAAAGGCAAGGGGGACAGTCAAGATCACGATGAAAGGAGAAAGCAAGCTCTGGAACTGCGCCACCATGACAAGGTAAATCAGCACAAAGCCCAAAATCAGAAGCAGCATCATTTGAGAAAGCATCGTGTTGATGTTTTCCAGCTCGCCACTGGTTTGAATGGTGTAGCCCTCGGGCAGCTGATAATCCTTGAGCTTGGTCTGCAGATCGCGCGCAAGCAAAGCATTGTTGTAACCATCTTCGACATCGGCCGTCACCGTAATAGCACGGGTTGAGTTCACATGAATCATCGTGGGAGAGGCAACTCCCTGCTCAACCGTAACGAACTCGCGAAGCTTGTGCGTGGCGGTATCGCCCGTCTGCTGATTGGTTATCTCAATCTCGGTATCAAGAAGATTGTCTGCCGTAACAGGGTTTGTCTTATCCACTACAGACACATTCATCTTGCTGCCATCGAGCGTCATGGAAGGCGCATCGGCGCTTTCGGAAAGCTTTTTCGCCAAATCGCTATACAACTGAGCAACCGTATAGCCGTCCTTGGTAAGCTTGTCGCGATCGACAACCAGGTGAAGCTCGGTCGCAGCATCTTCCATGCCGTTTTCGATTTCGGTATAGCCCTCCACCTGGCCAACGATCCCCATCACATCTTCGCTGATACGCACCAGCTCATCCTGATCGGGACCTTGGATCCTCAACGAAAGCCCACTGCCGGTCATAGAGCTCATCGCCTCGGAAGAAGAAGCGTCGGTAATCACTTCGCAGTTCAGGCCAGAAGTACGCTGCTGCAGCTGATCCAAAATCGAAAGCACCTGGCCTTCGGTGGTCACTGAACTGTCTGTCTGTACGTAGAACGTGAACACCTGGTGGAACTTGTCGCTGCTGCTACTGCTGGAAATATCGCTAGCAACCATCGAGGTCGAAGACGTTCCGTCCATAGCGCCAACGAATTTCACTCCGTCGATGCCCATGGCTTCGTCCATAACCTTATCCGCCGTAGCGTACGCCGTCTCCTTGTCGGTATCCTCAGGCATGGTCACTGTCACCGTTGCCGTTTTCGAGGTCATGGTGGGGATCATAGTGATACCCATGTTCACCACGCCAATCACTGCAACAACCAAAAACACTACCGACACCACAAGAGGCAACGCCTTATGACGCAAGAAGAATGCCAGCGAATGAGCATATTTCGTCTGCAGCGTCTCAAACCAGTTGTTGCGGCGAGGAATATAGTTCTTGAACAGGAACGAAGAGGCAGCGGGAACCATGGTCAACGCGATAAGCAGCGACGCAGTAAGCACGTAGGCAATGGTCAGCGCGAAGGGCAGCATCAGCTGGTTCACCATGCCCGTAGTAAACACGATGGGCAAGAATACGCAAATGGTAGTAAGCGTGGAAGCAATTACCGCGCCCGAGATCTGCTTCGCACCCTGAACGGCTGCGCGAGCAGGCGGAATGCCGCGGCTCCGCAGGCGATAGATATTCTCCAGCACAACAATCGAATTATCTACCAGCATGCCAATAGCGATGGAAATACCGCCAAGCGACATAATGTTCAGCGAGATGCCCGAGAAGTACATCACCACCAAGGCGCAGAGCACTGAGAAGGGAATGCTGAAAGCCATTATGAGTGTGGGGCGCCAATCGCGAAGGAAAACGATGAGCACCACCACGGCAAGAAGCGCGCCCAAAAGCAGCGACTGCAAAATAGAGTTGATGTACAGCGCAATGAAAGACCCCTGGTCGCTCACCACGGTTAGATGCAAGCCGGGATTGGCCTGCTCAATTTTGGTAAGCGCTGCTCGGGTATCTGCAGAAACTTCGCTCGTAGAAGCAGTGGAATTCTTGAACACCGAAAGCAATACGCCATCTTTGGCGTTGATACGCATGTACTGATCTCCGACATTGTCAACTTCGGTGATGTCGGCAACATCGGCAAGGCGGATTTCACCCACCCCATCGATGTCGGCGAGCAAAAGCGAACGCAGGTCGGAAATGGAAGAGATGTTGTCACCCACACGCAACAGCCACTGGTCGTCCGAGCCGCTATCAAGATAGCCAACCGGCATCGAAAAATCCTGGGCTTTAATAATGCCTGCTAGCGTTTCCTTGTCCACCAAGGCATCGACATTCGCTTTGGAAAGAGCCTCTTCACGCGAGCTTTCGTACTGAGAACGGGCATCCGTCAGCTGTTGTTTGTTGGAGTCGATGGTCTGTTGGGCGCTGGCAAACTGAGCGCTGGCGCTGCCGAACTGCGTTGCTGCGGTAATAGAGCCCGATTGCACTTCGGCAAGCTGCTTTTGGTAGGCTTCAAGTTCTCCCGTTACCGTTTGCGCCTTCTGCACAAGCTGCCCAATTTTCGCCTGAACCTGGGGGTTCGCGCCGCTAGGATCGACGGCCTTCAGCGCTCCGATCTCCGCCTGCAGCGAAGTGATCTCGCTGGTTTTCCCGGAAATTGCCAGCGTTAAGCCAGAGCTTGCCTGACCAAGCTGATCGCTTGTTTCCTGCTGCTTCTGCTCGAGCGCTTCTTTCTGGCTGTTTAGCTGGCTCTCCGCTTCAGCCAGCTTCGCCTCACCTTCATCGATGCTTTTCTTGGCATCGTAAAGCTGGGAATTGACGCTGGCCAGCAGCTTGTTGTTGATGTCTTCAATCTTGCTGTCGGAAAGGCGCACCTCTACCGATTTTTCCGCCGCCCCAACCGTAGAAACGTCGGCAACACCGTCAATGCGCTCCAATTCAGGAACCGCTTTGTCTTTCACCAACGAAGTGGTGTCGAAAATATCATGGTCGTCGTAGGATGCGGCAACATACAAGGTTGCCATCATATCCATGCTGATTTCCATGTAGTTAGGGCTGCCAGCAGTTTCAGGCAGCTGGGAAGAAACCTCGTTTACCGCAGACGAGGCCTTCACCATGGCGGAATCCATATCGCTTCCGTCCTCGAACTCGAGGAATATCATGGAATAGTTATCAGCACTTTGGCTTTGGACGGAGGAAACACCGCTTACTTTCGAAAGCGAGCCTTCCAATACATCGGTAACTTCGGATTCCACCTTTTCAGCGCTAGCACCAGGGTCGGTGGTGATAACCGCCAGATAGGGCAAATCCATATCGGGCAGCAAGTCGGTCTTCATCTTGGTAAGCGAAACACCACCCAGAATCAGGATGATGATCACCGCAACCGTAACGATATATGGCTTCTTTACGCTAAAGCGGCTAAGCACAGCAACTCCCTTAATAGTGCAGTTGAGGTAGGTTTCGGGCGAGTGCCAAAGAGAGCCTATTGACTCCCGTATGTTTTATTTAGTAAACATTGTGATTTTATGCCGCATCACCACAGATCTCGCCCACGAATCCGCGAAGAAAGCCCCATACACGCCGATTCCACACTATGCAACGAAAAGTCGAACGATCTGCCCTGATTGTTGAAACGGCAAAGTAGGAATATAGGGACAGGTACCGTTTCCCACTTTAGTTTTGAGGCGCCGCCCGCACTAATCGTATGGAGTTGCCGGGCGCCCCCCGGCCCTGCCTAGTGGGAAAACGGCGTCTGCCCCCATACCCCACTAATAAAGCTCCGGCCTGCGATGCTCAAGGACGGGCATGGCTGCGCGAACTCCGTCAATCGCCGAAAGGTCTATGCGGGCAGCAACCAGCTCTTCGCGGACGCTGCCACTGGCCAGCATCACACCATCAGGCCCAAACACGGCACTTTGCCCAATGTAGCCCTTGTCAACGCGACTTAAGCCCGCAACGAAGATCTCGTTCTCAATGGCGCGCGCCGAAAGAAGTGTGCGCCATTGCTCCGCCTTCAAGCGGCCATCCACCCAGGCGGCAGGGTTGATTAACAGCTGGCACCCATGCGTTGCCGCAAAGCGCGCCACTTCCGGAAAACGCAAATCATAGCAAATCGAAAGACCGATGCGCCCAAAGGGAGTATCAATGGGCTCGAACAACGCAGAGCCCGCCGCCATACGATCGGATTCCTTAGTGAAATCGGTATCGAACAAATGCACTTTGCGGTAAACCCCGTGCTTTGTCCCATCGCTTCCCGCAATAACAGCCGTATTAAAGGGATTCCCCTCATTGTTTCGCTCATTCACGGTGTATACAAGCCAAAGGCCATAACGCGCCGCAAGCGCATCCATTCCGCAGCAAAACGGCCCATCGATTGGCTCAGCCTCGGAAGCGAACGACCGTTTATCCAGTTCATAGCGGGTCATAAGCGACTCGGGGAACACCAAGATATCCACCCCACGAAGAGAAGCTTCGGCACACCACTGTTCGGCCATTTCCAAAACAGCTTCCGTACCGCCATCTTCAGGATGACGGCACTGAGCCAGCCCGAGGACAAAAGTCATGGCAACTCCCCTCACGCGCGATGCGATCAAACGCAAGTCAAATACAGGTTTGCTTCATTTTCCCACTAAAAAACGAATGGACCGGGAATAACCCAGTCCATTCGCTTGCTAGTACCTCTGCCTCAAACGGACAGCGTATGCATTAGCTAGTTGCTGCGACGGCGGCGAAGCAATGCAGCAGCGGCAGCCAAGAGGCCCGCGATACCGCCAATGCCAGCGACAGCGGCAACGTTGGTGGAGTCACCGGTCTGAGGGGCGATGCTCGACTCGTCGGCTGCGTCGGCATCATCACCGGCAGCTTCCTGAACTGCGGCTTCTTCGCTGTTGGCAGTGTCGTCCGCAGCAGCCTGGTTCTCGGAGTAGAAGGCGTAATAGGTTACCACGCCGTCCTGGTCTTCATCCTCGACTGCCTTGCTGAAGTCAACGGGGGTGTACTCCCAGTTGCCCTCATCGTCCTTGAGGGTGGAAGACCAACCCTCGAAGGTCCAACCGTCATAGGTGGGGTCGGCAGGCTTGGCAACAGCCTCGCCCTTCTTGACCTCGGCGGAAGATTCGGTCCCGTTGAAGTTGTCAACAAACTTAACGGTGATCTGCTCAGCCTGAGCATCGGCGTTCTTGGTCCACTGGGCGTAGATGTTCACGTCGGACTGCACGGGCTGGGAGAAGTCCACCTTGTCGGCGGCCTTCTGCTCGTCGGTGTAGCCGGAGTAGTCAGCGTGCCAGTACCAGCCGTCGAAGGTGTAGCCATCGCGGGTGGGAGCCGCGGGCTGGCGCATCATGCCGTCGGAGTCGGTGAGACCCTGCTGGAAGGTCTCGCCGGTGGCGAACTGGCCGCCGTTAGCCGCGTAGAGGACGTCGATCTCGTTCTGGTCGGCGTTCTTGGTCCACTGGGCGTAGATGGTTGCATGATCCTTGCCGGCAACGGACTGGCTGAAGTCGACCTTGTTCAGGTCCTTCTGCTCGTCGGTGAGGCCGGAGAGGTCGGAAACCCAGTACCAGCCGGCGAAGGTGTAGCCATCGCGGGTGGGCTCTGCGGGCTGGCGCATCATGCCATCAGAGTCGGCAACGCCCTGCATGGTATCGTTGCCGTCAGCGAACTAGCCACCGTTAGCAGCGTACAGGACATTGATTTCGTCCTGGTTCTTCACCCACTGGGCACACATCGTTACATGAGGCTTGGTAACTGGCTGAGTGAAATCGACCTTGTTCTGCTCTTTCTGCTCTTCGGTGAGGACGCTCGGGTCGGAAACCCAGTACCAGCCAGCGAAGGTATAACCATCGCGGGTGGGAGTCATGGGCTGGCGCATCATGCCGTCAGAGTCGGTGAGACCCTGCTGAACTTCCTGACCATCAGCGAACTTGCCGCCATTGGCAACATACAGAACGTCGGTCTCGTTCTGTACTTCATCCTTAGTCCACTGAGCGAACATCGTAACGGTCTGACCAGTAACCGCCTGGTCGAAATCGACCTTGTCGGCAGCCTTCTGCTCGTCGGTATAGCCGGAGTAATCCGCATGCCAGTACCAACCAGCAAAGGTGTAGCCATCGCGGGTGGGCGTAGGAGGCTGACGGAGTTTGCCATCAGCGTCGGCAACGCCCTGCATGGTTTCGTTGCCGTCTACGAACTGGCCGCCGTTAGCAGCATATAGAACGTTGATCTGGTTCTGTTCCGTTTTCTGCTCGTCGGCCTTGTAATACACATAAAGCGTGGCGATGCCCTCCAGGGAGGAGGTCATGTTCACTTCTTCTTCGCTGGTTGCCGCACCCGAAACAATCTTTGTGGGGGTATACCCTTCGAAGCTCTTAACGCAATCTGCAACGCTGCTGTCTGCAGTAACGTCAATCGTAGTGGTTACGCTGGAACCATCACGTTCGCCGCCCTGGAAGAAGCTTACAACCTCAACACTCTGAGCCTGAACCTCTGCGTTCTTTTCCCATGCAGCAAACCAGCTGCCTGCCTTGGCGGAAGAAGGATCGAGCTTGTAATACTGCTGATAATTCTCAGGAATGCCATCCATGCTGGACTGAGAGTACCAACCCTTGAAAGTATAGCCCGCACGAGTAGGCGTAGGAGCATTGATGCTTCCGTCCTCGTTCGCCTTGACAGTTACTCCAGTGCTGCCATCGGTGAACTGTCCACCATTTGTCGAAAACGAAAGCTCGGCCTGGGCAGACTGCTCGGAAGTAGCTCCCTCGCTATTCTCATCGGCGTCATCGGCCAATGCTACTGCAGGCACGCTACCAAGAGCAAGCGTCAAGCTCAGGCTTGCCGCAATTGCTTTCTTAGAACGCAAATCCTTCATTTATTCTCCTTTTCGCACTGCATTAGCCCGCGCTCTTACGCGTCAGACTAGTTATCCTTTTTATGCATTCGCTATTTAAAGGCAGTTTGAAAAGGATCCGTTGCGCAACATTAGTTACCGATTTGCTTTGTGCACAACATGCGCAACTGAGAGGTTTACCCGTTAAAACTATTCAGAGATAATGGCATTGACCTCGTATTTCTAAGTTAGAATATGAATTACGTGCAGATAGTAACCGTTTTTATCGTTTTAACTTGCAGCGAAATTGCGCTCCGGACAAGGATATAGATGCACACACCGAGTTCCTATATGTATTCTGATCTCCGCAGCTTTGGCGGCATCACCAATAAAGAAGCTGCAAGCGAGCTCCTTACCGGTCGAACTCTGTGCAGCAACGGTGCGCCCCGTGATCGAATTAATGAAAGAACCTTTTTATCAAGGCAGATCGTCCACGCAACCCCAAGCCAGGTACATCCTGAGTTTTTTGGCGACTTTCATCAAAGCGCCCAAACAATAACAAGCAAAATCGTTTCCAATTTAGCCAAACCCTGTGCGTACCACGAGGTTATAGAGCACTACGGTGGTGTAGCGGCAAAGGAAATGGGGGCTCTTCTCAGGCACTATTCCCTTGATGGAAATCTGTATGCCAACGTTATTCGCAGAATCAACGCATCACCTATGTCGGAAACATCCGATAAGGCCGTGCTTTTGGTGATGATGTTTCTGACTACTGGATGCCTCGCAGATCCCGAAATTGCGGCAAGAACAACGCACGGTTTCATGGAGAAGAAGCTTTCATTCACATTTTCAACGCTTCAGCCAACACTAGCGCAACCAAAGCACACAACCAAATCCGCTGACAGCCCCATAAAACTTGGGCTAATCAGGATCGATAACGAGGTTGCGTGCTCTCCTATATACCCTCTCTCTACCTCCGAGGAAGGAACCACTATCGGGCTCTTGGCAACAGGTAGCAACAGCATCAATGATGTCGATATTGATGTTTCCAGAAAACATCTTCGCATTTTCGAAGACGGAAGCGCCTGGTATGCTCAGGGATTAGGATCGACAAACGGCACTACTCTAATTTCAGGGGCCGATAAATCTATCACTGAGATAGAACCGCAAGGATCTGCTAATAAAAAGTACCCCCCCGTCAAAATCAGCCATGGTGACACACTCTGTCTAGGCAAAACAACGAGGTTTCTTGTTCTGAAAATTGCCGATTAATAGTTAACTGGCTACATGGGCCCATTACCTTGTTGCGCAACATTCAAGGCTCATCAGATTGCAGTATTGATCAATCACACTGTATGAAAGAAGGGCAGTTTTGGATTCAGTTGACCCATGCTTCGGGTTCAATAACCAATTAGAACAACGAGTATCTATTCTCTCCCTGGACTCCTTTACGCCAGCTTTCGTGGACCCAAACTGCACAAAGGAAGAAACGAGTCGTCGTTTTCTAACATTTTTCCTGGAAAATAAAGCCCCATATTCCAACAGCATGGTTATGCGCAAAGCCTACAACACGCTCAATGAATGCGTCGCGCTGAAATCCCCTTTGTTCCACGAAGACGGCATTAAGGAAATCAAATACAAGGAAACCTCTCAAGAAGCGCTGCAAAGATACGAAGAAGTTCAAACACTGCTTACCATGGAAGAATTTCGCAGTTCATTGGCGGTTTCACATTTAAAGGGTTTTCCCCGCATATTTGGGCTAGGGAACGCCAAGGGCAAGCCAATTATCGTCAGAGAGTATGTTGAAGGGGTCACGCTGGCAGCAGCAATAGACTTACTTCCCCATGTAGACCTTGATGCGTGTATTGGGATCGAGCCCATTACGGTTGCCGCAATTGCCAAAGCGGTCCTAAAAATACTCCTCAATGCCAAATCGCTTGAGGGTGCCTTCGTGCACCGCGATCTATCACCGCGCAATATCATTATCAGAACAGAAAGAGCAAGCCTTCAGCAACAAGTAGACTCCTGCTGCTTTGATATATGTCTCGTTGACCTGGGAAGCGCTTCGTACATTGAAACAGATTCCCCATTTACTACCACTCAATATGGCATCTGGCGTTACGGAACAATTGAGTATGCCACACCTGAAATGCTCACCCGCGATGTAGAGGGCATTGAAGAACTTCGACATTCAGAGATGATCGATACCTATGCTCTCTGCAGCATAATGCATTTGCTGCTCACGCTAGAAACCCCGTACCAACTTGCTTCGAGGATCAATGATTCGCCTTACTTGGTTAAGATGAAAGAAGAGCCGAAAATAATCCCAAACGTTCCTGTATGCAAATTGCTGAAGCTTGCTGATCAGGGAATCAAGGCGAACCAAGAAAAGCGCTTCAGCATCAGGGAACTATACAAAGAGCTATGCAAGCTCGTCTAAGCGGTATAGCGACACTTAACTAGATTAATTTGGATAACGGACCAGGATCAACCCGGTCCGTTTAACTATTAGCACGTTTAACGAAAAGACAGCGCAAGAAATAATTAGATGTGCGACGGAGGCGAAGCGGCGGCAGCCAAGATGCCCGCGATGTTGCCAACGCCGACCATCGCGGGCATCATCCATTGCCCCACCAGTCTGTGAGGAGGCGATGTTTGACTCTTCGGCGTCATCACCAGTTGCGTTGGCAACATCGTCAGCGGCATCCTGGCCAGCGGCGTCCTCGTCGTTGGCAGCGTCATCCGCAGCAGCCTGGCTCTCGGAGCAGAAAGCGTAATAGGTCACCACACCATCCGGGTCTTCGTCATCGATTGCCGTGCAATAAAAAAGCCGAGACAAATAACCTCGGCTAAAAATCTATGGTGGGCGTTACCGGGATTGAACCGATGACCCCTTCCGTGTGAAGGAAGTGCTCTCCCGCTGAGCTAAACGCCCGAAATAAAAATGCCACGCGAAAGCGTGGCATGTAATTAATGGTGGGAGATACAGGATTTGAACCTGTGACCGTTTGCTTGTAAGGCAACTGCGCTCCCGCTGCGCCAATCTCCCATATGTCACGATCAAAGATTATCCCAGATTCTATGCAGAATTTCAAGATAATTTTTAACCACTGAGATACATCTCAGATTTGCTTGGGTCAAATGCCCTGCATGAGCGGAACGGCCTATCCTTCCACGGACTGCACCGCAGTACTTTCGGCGATGGGGAGCTTAACTGCCGGGTTCGG